>JAEEGL012302058.1_pt1 | contig 77608 bp, 145 predicted proteins | sample 9134231 | NCBI WGS metagenome assembly JAEEGL01 (sample SAMN16246548, study PRJNA631951) | gut metagenome | biome: gut microbiome; feature: rumen; material: fiber-attached | host: Bos | place: Iran: Karaj | collected 2018-10 | reverse complement strand
CTAGTGCGGACTTCGAAAGCCTCTTCAGCTTTTCCAAGCTTGAAGACTTCATATACACCAGCAAGACCAACGCGAGTAATGAACTGCTTTGCGCGGTTGTTAGAGCTGAGCTTACGACGGAAAATTGGCTTATCGCCTTGACCGAAGACCTTTACTTCAGCGAACTGCATGTAAGATTCGGTAATTTTCTTTGGGAGAACTTCATCAAGAGTCTGCTCAATGAGACTAAAGATGGTGTTCTTGTTTTCACGATAAAGGGCATTTGTGCCACAAAGCTCTTTTAATTCTTCACGGAGAGCCTCATTAATAGCCTCACCACTAAGATTCTGTCCATTAAAGCTATAAGAAGTAGGAGCAGAAGTAGAAGCCTTAGCAGCAACCTTCATAAGTTGAAGTAATTCTTTAAATTCTAACATTATTCTTCTCTCTCCTTTCCTTACTTAATACGCATTAATTTAACGCCAGGTTGATTATCAGGCATTGTATAAACCTTAACAACTTGCCATACGATAGAACCGTCGCCGCTCTTAGAAAGGATACCCTTCTCGCCTGGGCTGAGTTCATCGCCAACAGCAACGCTTGCTTCACCGATCATATTAGTGGTATAAATATCACCAACATGAGTCTTCATAAGACGAGGAACCATAGAACTACCAGCTTCTGGCATCATCTTCTCATGATAACGACCAAGAATGTGGAATGGATCTTCGTTGTAATGAATTTCATACATATCAGGGCCAGCAGTTACATCGTCAAACTTATAGGTCTTATCACCGAGAGTAATAGAATCATTACCATCAGCGTCAACACCATTGTAATAACGAGATTGCTTTACCTCTTCACTTCTATCGCTGTCATATGGGCTGTAGACACGAGCTTGATAGTTGTCCTTAAGCATAGCAAACTCAGCATCACTTTGACCATCACGATAAAGTTTAATTTCGTTCCAAACGAGTAACCACTCGCCAGGACCTTCAAAATCAACTACTTCAGCAGCGTAGTTGTATTTTGCAAACTGACCATTTTCAAGAATATCAATGTCACTCTTAGCAGGTAACTGTGCATAAACTTCTTTTGTTGCCTGAGCAGAGAGATGGTTTGGCTCGACTTGACCGTAACCCCAACCATTTTCCTTAATATAATCAGCTTGGCTTTCAATATTCTTTTTTAAGAAATCACTAAGCATTTTATATTGTCCTCCTCATTATAATTTTTTTTGTTCTTCCATTACGCGCACTACCCAGGCAGGAAGTCCAGCCTCTTCATTATCTTCAACAGAGTCAATGTTATAGACTACAGGCTTTTCTTCTTCTGGTGTTTCAAGACCAAAATTGACCTTATTGCGTACACAAATAACAGAAAGTTTTGCTTCAATATCATCATAGCTATAAGTATCAATGTTATCAAGGCAATCTTTCTTCTAATCATCAGAGAGCATATAGAAAGTATTATTAATTAAATCCATTTTCTTCTCTCTGTCGATTGTTAATTTAAACTCGGCAAGAGTCTTATTTTCACTAGTTAAAGTCTCAACAGTTTGAGTTAATTCAGCGACTCTGCCTTCAAGCTCATTATACTTATTGAGAAGTTCTTGATATTCAACAACTTCATCAAGATTGTATTGAGCAGGGGTTTCTTCTTCGCCCTCATTAGCTTCTTCATTATTATCTTCTTCCTGTGCTGGTTCTTCTTTTTCTTCCTCAACTTGAGGCTCTTCTTCAGCAACAGGCTCTTCCTCAACTGATTCTTCAGCTTGCTCAGGTTCTTTTTCTTCTTTACTCTTAGTAAACTCAGCTTCAAAAGCTTCTACATCTTCAAGAGCAAATTGAGCAGCTTCACCACCAGCTGGTAAGAAATCAAGAGTTACTTGACTAATTTCGCCCTCAGGAGAAAAACCATTGTCTTCACTAAGAGAGAAATTTAAACGATAATATGTAAGATCTTTACGATTACGAAGAATAGCGAACTTTTGATCGCCGTCCTCATAAATGCCAAATACATAAAGATCATCTCCACGGCGATTAACCCAAAGATAATCATAAATGGCATTCCAGAGAGCGTCACCAATTTCAACAGCATATGTTTTAATCACTGGTGTTCCTCCTTCATTACTCAAAATTTCTTGCATTTTTCCCATAAATGAAAATAGTCTTTCTTTAAAACTATCTTCAAAAGAGAATTGTACAGGAGTAATCGAAGCACCTTCAAAGCAAGGTTCAACATCTTCTCCTAAAATACAAAGTTTTGACATTATTGCTTCATTTATTATGAAAAATTGTGGTTTTCCCTTTTCATCTTTTGTCCAAAAAGCATCTAAAGTAGTTTCATCAAGTTCCATAGACTAATTATTTCCATGCTCAACAATTCGTTGAGATTCTGGATATTGACCAGTCCAAATATATCCTTCAGTTACAAGATATTCATGAGGAACCCCATCATCTTCAAACCATTGGAACCATACTTTCGCATCCATAGATACAAAACCATATGGACGAGTAGTATCTTTAATCTGGAACTTACCATTAGAAATATCAATTATCCTATTATGTTCTTCAAAATCTCCAGTTTTTTCATTATAGAATCCCACAATTGGACAGCCAGGAATGCTTGCTGCTAAATCAGTAGCGACTTCTTTTGTAATAACACTTCTATTACGATTGGCTTCCTGTCCAACATAACAAACCTTAATCTAACATTTTGAAATAAGAGGATTAACAGGAGTGAAATCTAATACTTCAATAGGCATATCATCCATATTGACACTAATATGAGCCATCTTCGATTAACCCTCCTTTCAACTCATAGATTCTTTGTTTTTAATTGTCTTTTCAGATTTCTAATCATCGGGTTTTTCTGGACGACCAGCTTTTCCTTCTGATGTATTTTGAGAATTTGATTGTTCAGTTTTATTTTTTGTGCCCAAAATATCTTCCCCATTCATAGTTGAACTCATAAGTGGAGGAATCATTAATTGAGGTAAATTAAGAATTTCATTTTCAAAGTAAGCAAGATTAAGTACTGAACTTTGAGAATGACCAAGAGATACCATTGGCATAAATTTAGATTGACCGTTGGCAGTTAATTCTTTATAATATCTTGAAATATCACGATAATTATATTGAGTAGTTTCTAACATAGAAAATCTAAAATTAAATTTCTTATTAGAACTCTTTTTCATAATAATTTTATCAAAGAACAAATCAAATTGTAAAATTAAATTACGCATAGTAGATTCATCATCAAGAATTGATTTTTCTAATGATAAATTACCATCAGTATTGAATAAATTACGAGAAAGTCCAAGAGAGTTATATACTTGGCGTTCCACTTTCTCTAAATCATCAGTTGATGTAGAAGTATTTTTATCACTAATATCAATAGATTCAACTTCTGCGAATGTTGTAATAACATCAACACCAACCGCACGGCGTAGCATAGCAACCGCAGTATTATGAATATCACGTGCTTCATCTACGTCAAAAATTAAATCACCATTTTTATCCATTGGTAATTTTTGAACTAAAATCTTTAATAATTTCTACATTTGCTTTTTTCTATCTAATTCTTGAGCTGCATCTAAATCAAGAATAGCAGGTAAAGCATTAATAAAAATTGGAATATCACTATTATTGATATTAAATTTTACCGTACTTGCTGGATCAAGTAAATACCAACCATAAAGACGAGTATATTCTGGTTTTAAACCTATATATGCCTCATCTGGGCCTAATTTACCTTGTTTATATAAAGCATATCCTTTAGCAAATTCTTCAGGAAACATCTTTATAACTTTCATGCGATAACCAACATCTGCAAATTTATCATCAAAAAATGCCATATTGAATTCTACAGCAGGAACTCCTGCGATAGAAAATCTTGTGCGGCAATATTCTGGTGGTAATTCTTGAAGTTGGATTCCATGAGCTGAATCTACTAAATATCCATAATAGCAACCATATTTAACAACTTTTAAAGCGATTTCACCACAAAGTTTCTTTAAATAAGATTTATCTAAATATGATAATAATTTAGTATATTCTTCAACAACTTTTTCCGGTTTAGCATTACTACTAACATTTTCTGGATAAATATACCAGTCATAACGATATAAATAAGCGAAGTAATTACATACCGTTTGATAAATACCACTTGCCGCATAGAAAAAATCAGAAATTAATCGTAATTTTCTATAATCTCTTTCTACAATAGCACGCATAATATCACGTTTATTACAGAATGGCAATCTCATCTATCGTAATGTGCCTAATTCTAAAACAGCATCTTCAATTTGCTTAACGCCGACTTTAATTTTAGAATAATCACTTACTGCTTCTGGTGGTACATCTTCTGGAATAGCATATCCAAAGTTAAATAAGTCAAAACCTTTGGCATGGATGGTATCTTGTCTTGATTTGTATACTTCAGATTCATTGGTTAGTTCCAAATTATCCAAGATTCCACCTCCTTAATATCCAGCTTTTTTCATAATATAATCATAATCAATTAAAAATTCATCTGTATATGGGATTTCAATTAATTTAAAATCGTGTAAAGCACAGAATCGTCTTTTTTTATTATCATTATATTGCTATTGATAAAAACCTTTTTTACCGCCAAATTTAGCACTTGGCTCATAATGTTGTTTTCCTTGATATTCAATAATAAAATCAATTTTGCCATCATCATCAAAAACAACAAAATCAAAACGAAGTGGGCGTCCATTATCGCTTCGTAGAGCAGGAAAGATGTATTCTTCTTCAAAACGTAAACCAGCTTCTTGTAATATTTCTTCTATTTTAACTTCGCCTCTACTTGCTCTCACACTTCTCACTCCTTAACTACTGAACATCATATCGGTAATTTTAAATTTCTTTTTCTTCTTTTTATTTTCTTCTTCAATCTTTATATAATATAATCCATATTCAAAAGCTGAAAATTTATCCTTTTTTACACTTTTATTAGCTTGTTTGAGGATAATATTGATTCCTTCATTTTCTTCTCTTAAATTCATCATTTCCTCTTTTAATATGGAAGTTAAAGTAAATGGTTTTAAATATTCTGCCCTTTTTTCGGGAGACATTTTTTTACCTGCATTAGTATCTAAGAGTTTTACTTTAGCAATTCTTTCATCAATAAGCATTTTTACTTTTCCCGCATTTAACTGGGTTTGAGCATTGGCATGTGCTTCACTATTGATAGGAGCACTAGCTTTCATCAAATACATCGCATCTTCTTCAGTTTCATTTGTACGATATTTTTTATATTCATCGGCCGCATCAGCTTGAGTGCCTCCAAATACACCGAAATCTGGAAAATGCTCACCAGTTACTTCATCGTTTTGAGATTTTACCATATAATCTACCAAGCCAATACCAATACCATTTGCGTCAATTACAAGACGACGAGCTTTATATTTATAATATAAACGCTTTAATTTTTTTGCCTAATCTTCAAAATGAGTATCTGATAATGTATAAATATTTACTAATGATTTAATGGCTGGCCCCATTGACTATGGAGTAACTTTCCAAGCCATAACAACAGAATCGCATCCTTTACGTCCAACGTCCACAGATAATATATAATAACTATGAATTGAAGAACGACCCGAATGTTCATATTCTGGTTGTTTTAATATACGATGCATATCAAATGTTTCACCGTTAAAGAACGCATTTTCGGCAGTTCCAGACCATTTTGATTCATATTCACGGTCAAATGATGCTTCATTATAAGTACCATCTCGTTGTAAGTCTTGTAAGAATGTTCGGTCAAGTAATTTAACTAATACAGGAATTCGCCAAGTTCCGCCCATAACAAAAGCTTTCTCAGGCTCTGTTATCATCCATACAAGGAACTAAATTAATTTATCATATGCAAAAGTTCCTTTCCATCCAGCTGTAGTAACAAAAATTTGAGATTTATTTAATGTTTCATCTGGCTACATTGTTCCATCCATACACAAACGAGAAACGTTCATTGTAGGAATAATAACTTCGGATAGAATTTTACCATCAACACCAACACATTCTTCTACTAATCCGCCATGACGACGTTTACCACGAGATTTTTCTGTTGCGGCAATATTATCAAAATATGAACCATTTTTAAACATAAAAATACAATAATCTTTACTTATTCTTGTTTTACCAGGACGTCTATCCAATTCTCTATTAAGAGCTGGAACAAGGTTACAAAGTTCATCAACTTTTTCTTTTATAATTCCAGCTGCCTATTCTTTACCTCCAGACGTTACAAACAATTTTGAACGAGGATAAAGAATACATCTTATCATTAAAGTAAGGACAGAAAGGAAAGATTTTGAATAAGCACGAGGAAATACAAAATAAACATATTTGTATCTCATTGCTGCTCTCAAGAAAACTCTCTGATAAAAATAAAATTTTAAACCACTTTCGGGTATTTCCCCATTTTCTCCTGTTTGGAGAAAGTCAATAAACATATCAGGATATTCTCGCCAATATGCTATATATTCACGAATAAAGGGCTTTATGGGTTCTAATCGTTCCTCAGAAAGCCCTAATTTTTTTCGTGAAGCAGAAAGATCTAATAAGTCTTGTAGTGCCATTATAATAGATCCTCCTCATCTAAAAGTGATGCCAAGAAATCTTCATCATCCTCAACATCATTTTCAACTAATTGTTTGAGCTATTGGAAATCTTCATCTTCCAAATATGCTCTATCTTCATCAAATAATTCAGCTTCAAAAGCATCATCATCACCTGCCGCATCAGCGTCACGTAATGCTTCTTTTTCTTTATCAATTTGAATTTGCTTAATAGCTTGTTCAATAAGATTTCCAAGATTCATTTCTTCAGTAACTAATGTACGAGTATATTTCTATAAATCTTGTAATGTCCTATCAACTTTATCTTGTGGGCCATCAGTATAATATCTAGGAATAAAACCATCTTTTTCACACATGGCAACTAATTCTGATACAGAATCAACATATTCGCCATTTTCAGCTTTATTTTGAGAAGCAGTAAATTTACCAGACTTCATTAGCATATCATACATTTTAACCATTTTCTAAGCGCCTTCAACATCACCCATATCAAGAAGCTAATTAGATTTTAATGATGTTTTACAAACTAACTTTAAAGTATCTTCATGCCCTGCTCCTTGAATATCATATGAGGACATCATATCGTTATAAAGTTTTTCTAATTGAACCCATTCATCAGGCTTGTAAGCCTTACCCCATTTCATACGAAGATATAACTTATCTTCATCGGTTAAAGCATCAACAATTGATGTATCTTCTGGCACATTATTCATATTGTCAAAATAATCATCATATTCCGATATAGGTTTCTACGGAGGGGGTGGCTCCATTAATGGTTCAGTTGGTACTGGAAAACTGCCTTTTTCAATAGTCTCAGCAATCTCAGCCGCACTGAAGCCTTGACGTTTCATTGCTTCTTCTTTATCGTGATTTGCTTTATCTTGTAAAAATTTGGTATCTTGCCATCTATATTTTTTAAACTAATTAAGTTTCATAGCTGACAAGTAACGTCCAATAATTGTTGTTCCTTTTAATGAACTTGGATCTTTACCATATCGTCCTAATAATTGGTTCCATTGTTCTGGCACATATGGCACATCACATTCTTGTAAAATCCACATAAATGTATCTGGATCCCAGTTATTAACATGCATTGTTATACAATCTTTACATTGATTAAGGTAGCCTTCTGGATATTTTTCCAAATTATTTGATTTATAAAAATTATCTTCATTTTTAGTAATACGACATTTTTCACAAAATCGTTTTTTCTTTTCTGGCATATCCTTGCCTCCTTTCGTAGGTTAGTTAAAACAAGGTATGACCAATGAATTTAAATTGCCCAACGCCATTCTAAATTTTTCTTGTAAATCGTTTAACCATTTCTGCCCAACCTCATTTTTTCTTATTACGGCAGCATTTACAGATAGAGTAGAACCCATCTTTGCTGGTTTTATTTTTACTAAAATAGCGATTATGAGCCAATTTAATTTCCCCGCATCGGCTGCATCTTTTATATTGTCCTTTTTTCACATTGGTATAATACCAATTTAAATAATCTTCTTCAGCCTAAGATGCTATTAAGTAAGGTATTTTTTTACGATATAAACTAGAAATATATTCTACGCTATGTTTAATTCCAAACTCCTGTTGAAGGATTAATTGGATATCTATATTCTATATTCCATCAATTTTACATTCCATTAATCGTTTATATAAAGGATATTTTGCTAATGCTTTATCACAAGTTTTTTCAAAATCATAAAGTAGATACCACATATCATTTTCAAAATAGCCCCAACTATCCTATTTCAATTTTGAATAATTGCATAAAATAGCAGAACAAACAGCTGGGTCTAATAATGTAATACCTGAATATTTAATCGCACCATTTTCATTTACGGTAATTTCCTCGTCTAAAGGAACTGTATGTTTTGATCGAGTTATTTTTTTAAATACAATAGGCTAACGATAACTATTTTTTATAACATACTAATCTTTTCGTAAATCAATAAGGGTACTTTTAATAATATAGGCATCTCGACCGGTAGCTGTTTTTGATCTTTGTTCCCAATAATTAATTGCTTCACGCAACTAACGCAATGGCTATATTTCTTCTAAATCTTTTTTTGTTATTGTTACTTTTGGCTAAAAAATTATGTTTTTATTATTTGTAATTAAATTATATATTCCATCTTCGCCATTCTCAAATTGAGACACGAGTCCTTCAAAGGAGGTTTCACGTTTATTTACTGTCGTCATACGATTTTCAGTAAGAATTTTTCTTTCTTTGCGTTCTTGTTTCTCCATACATAGGATTAGGTAATCAGCTAAAATTTCTAAATAGCGTTCTCCTGGGTCAGGATTTTCGGCTAATATCTATTTTACTAATTCGTTTCTTTCTTCTGGAGTTTCAAGAGTATAGTCTAATTTTATCAAACTATCAACCTCCATTTCTCATACTACCATTCTATCATAAAAATTTTTCTTTGTCAAGATTATATGAAAATAAAATTGACGAAATTTAAAATTTTTGTTATAATAATATTAGAAAATAAGTAAAAAGGAAAAAATATTATGGTTATTCATGTTTCTGAGTTCGGTAGCCATTGTCTTGAAGCTAATGATGCATGGGAAAATTATTTACTAAAAAATAATATTTGTAATCCTATTAATGAACAATGGAAGCTACGGGATATGGTTACAACTTATAGAGAAGAAAGTGGAACTACTTTTATTGAAAAAAGAGATTTTACTGAAGAAGAACAAGAAAGATATAATCAATTAAGTAGTGAAATTAATAAATTTTTAAGTGATAAAGAAATTTGGGTTGGCAATTATTTACTTCAAAATTTTGGATATGATGACTTAATCAAATTTGCCCAAACGCATCTCACAGACAAAACCGCATTTCAAAAATGGCTTAGGCAGCAAATTCCATGTGAGGGCATTACAGGGCAATGCGATATGTTGGCATGTCCAGTATTTAATAATTGTCCAAAAACGCAAGGTATAAATTCAAAGGAGATTTAATTTTGGAACTTTTAAGAGAAAATACAACTCGCAAAGTTGATAGTTTAGGACGTGTCAGCATTCCCAAGAGTATGCGAGATAGACTTAATATTGAAACAAATGATGAAGTGGAATTTTATTTACTTAATGCCGATAATGGAGAGCAATTTGTTTGTTTAACAAATCATAAAATTGCCAATAGTAGATATGAGACGGCAGCAGCAGTATTAGCTGAATTAGGACTTGAAATTCCAGAAGAATTAGAAGGGAGAATTTAATTAATTATGGCAACTTATTCTAATAGAAAATTAGCTTTACGTTATGATAAAACAGAAGAAAATGGCAGTACAGAAACAATTACATCAATATTAACAAATAAAGCATGGGGAGATACAATTGGTTTTCGTGTTACAAATCGTAATTTTGTTTTAGCAAGTCCTCCATCTGAATTAACTTATGAGGCTAATAAATATTATACTAAAAATGGTACAAAATATACAAAAATTACTAGTGAAGCAGCTTTAGATAAAGCAATAAATGAAGATCATAAAAATATTTATATGGAAGAAAATACTAAACAATTTGATTGCCCTGCTTGTCGCAATAGTGAAAATGAAAGTACAGGAACAGTAACTCTTCAAGGTAAAGAATATGTTTGCCCTTGTTGCAAAGGAGAAAAAGTAGTTGTAAAAGGAATAGGAACAATTACTGGTCTTTCAGTTTTTTATACACTTAAAAATGGTTCTGGAAAATCAACAGTTAAATATCAAGTAATTCCTCCTGGTAGTGTATCTTCTACTTTAATTCCTAAAGAAGAGATTCTTTCAGGTTCTTTATCGGATTTTGATTAAAAATTACGGAGACGGTCAAACAATTTAATCTTGATAAAAAAAGTTACAAAATCGTAGTATTTTGTAACTTTTTTATTTTTTTCTCGTTATTGCGGGAGGCAGGGATATCTCGTTATCGTGATTGAAAATTGATTTAGGAAGTTTTTTGGCCAGACCAAAACACTTTAGCACGCTGAAGTATTAAAGTGCCTAATACCAGGCCCCCCCTCATTGATTTTTATCTGGTAAAAAATCTATATGTATGTCACTAGATTCTTTCTGGAGACACACCCAAGGCCTACAGGCACCCGCCTAAAAGCCCCGTGTAAAAAGAGCAGTTCGTAGGCCCGCGAACAGGCGAAGCGGGCCGGCTTTCACACTTTAACGTACTAAAGAAAATTTTTTAGCACTTTAGCACGCTAAAGCTTTAGCACGCTAAAGCCTGAAACTTCATCGCTTTAGCACGTTAAAGTGCTAATACTTTAGCACATTAAACTGTAAAACTTTAACGCATTAAAGGGGCAAAATTTTAGCACATTAAAGTGCTAAAGAGTTCACCGGTTTAGGTGTTTGTCGACATTAGCCGCTCCGAGTTAACAAAAAAGGTGTTTGCTTCAATTAGCCACTGCTAACCACTCTACTCTCAAGTGGCGAGATTGTTAAAAAATTCACACTAACACTTTAATGTGCTAAAGCAACCAGCCGCTCCACGTGCTACCCACCCAGCCACCACAGGGCAAGCAGGCAGGGCAGAGGCAGCGAGCCAAGCACAGCACAACGACAGAAGCACACAAGACGTATAGACACAACGACACACAGCATACACACAACAACACAACACACAGAGGCACAGCACACACACAGAGAGACAATACACATACACACACAAAGAGTAAGCATTGACTAACCACAATACACTAGCAACGAACAGCACAGGCAACACACTACTACCACACGCAGCCGCTCACATACAACAGAAAGAATAAGCCGCTCACACACCAAGAGAAGTAAGAAGTGAGCATCTCTTTACTACGCTAAAGCATTAAAGTAACTAGACTTAGTTAGTAACACTCAGCCGCTCAACTCTTACCAAGCCGCTCAACACTCTTACACATACACAGTAACACACACGCACAGACATACACAGAGAAAGACACACGCAGACAGACATACACAAAGAAGGACACACAGAGAGAGAGACAATAACACACACACACACAAAGAGAGAGAAGCACAACAACACACATACACACACACAGACACGCAGAGAGAAGGACACACACACACAGAGAGAGAGAAGCACGACACACACACACACAACACTAACAATAGACATACTAATACAATACCAATAGAATAAGATAGTAATAAACGCACGAATAGGTAAAGAGATAGAATACACAGGCTTGCACAGATCTACAGGTAAGCAGATTGTTAAAAAAATAATTAATAAAAAAGGTATTGACATTGGAACCCTTTTCTGTTATAATGGAAGTGGTGCTTTGCTTTTGGTAAGATCTACACACTAACAGCAGCAGCAGGTGGGCAGCCTAACGGACAGGGCAAGGCAGAGGCAGCCACCACAGAGAGACACAACATACAAACACTTTAGTACATTACAGTAATAAACAATAAATGGTTTAATAAAATTAATAGATGTTATTAAAATCTTTGTGTTGACATTTGATGAATTAGGGTATATAATTAAGTCAGAAATTAAGAGAGGAGAACAAAACAATGACTCACATCATCTACACTGATCGCTTCTTTACCACCGGCTGCGTTGAGGTTCGAGAGGCTCGCTACTCCAAAGTTTACGGCGAATATTCCCAGCGGTTCCCCAGTGGTCTCAAGACCATGGTTAAGGTTTGGAACCCCCGCGTTAACAAGATCGTCAGCATCCGCAAGGACGACATCATCAAGGTTGTTGATTAAATCAACAACCTTTTTTATTCGTCAAAGCCGCTCAGCCCCATACTTCACCACGCTAAAGTGCTAAAGAAAAAAAGTCAAAAAAATTGTTAAAAAAATGTCAAAAATAATCTCCCGAAACTATTAATAAAAATAATAAGATCTATTAAAATTTTTGTGTTGACAAGCCGCTCCAATGGTGCTATAATTAAGACAGAAAGAACGAAGGGAGAACAAAAAATGATTAACATCCGCTCGATCCTCAAGCTCAAGAACAACGACGGGCTGACGCTCAAGAACGGCAAGCCCATCACCTACAAAACCGGCTGGCAGGTTGCTACCGAAGGCGTGGAAACCAGAAGTGCACGCGAAGCAATCAACGCGGTCAAGGCTTACGGTGGCGACTGCGGCGTGTGGTTTGCTGATGGTATTTACTACATCGACAAAAGCCACCGCGTCAGCACGAAACGCGAAGCGATGGAAATCGGCAAAGCGTGCAATCAGATCTCCGTGCTGAACTGGCGGACAATGGGGCTGGCTTACTGCTAAGCCCCATTTTTTTAATGGGCGAGATTGTTAAAATTTTGGCAATCTTTTGTGGTAAACATACTTTAGCGATTTAAAGCGATGAAGTAGCAAGATTGTCATTAAATTAACGACAATCTCACCCTTAGAGTTTGTGCGACTGGAAAATTTTGGAAAAACGCAGGATCGTCAAAACGCACAAAACAGCCACTCAAATTTTTGTTATTTTGACGATTGACAACCCGGGCTTTTAGCGTTATAATTAACTCAAGAAATCCGGAAGGGAGATCAAAACAATGACTTACTACTTCGACATGGACGGCGTGCTCGCCAACTTCCACAAGGCTTACGCCGAGAACAAAGCGGTTGCGATGAATCGCAAAGCGATGGCAAATCTCGAGCCTTTTGCCGAGAACGTCCAGACCGTCCGCAACCTCATCGCCAAAGGCGAGAAAGTTTACATCCTCACCAAAGCGGCGAATGACAACGGCAAGGCTGGCAAAATCGACTGGCTCGCCAAGTTCATCCCTGAGATCGACGGCGACAGCTTCATCTGCATCGTCGGTCATGGTAAAAAGGTTGACTTCATCCGCGAGGCGGGCGTCCTTGTTGACGACGACGTGAAGAATACCAGACCATGGGAAAAGGCTGGCTTCCCTGCGGTACTTCTCTCCACCAAGGGCGAGGCGGTCAGCTTCTAAAAACAAGGGCTGAAAAAGCCCTTGTTTTTTTGTGCTGCTAAACTTTAGCGATTTAAAGCGTGAAAACCGAAACCGGTCGATGCTTTAGCGATTTAAAGTGCTGAATTATTTCTGCTGAGAGATTGTGAAAAAAATATCAAATTTTCGCTCCTGAAAACATTGTTAAAAAATTAACACAAATGGGCGACCTTCCCCTCCGCCCCCGGGTGGGTGGATCTCTTCCACGGTCTTATTGTACCACAAAAACAAGCATTTTGTCTATTGGTAAAACCACCAAAAAATAAGTAAAAATGTTGTGCATTTTGCCAATAGACAAATTGATGGAATGGGTGTATAATTAAAACACAATCAAGGAAGGGAGATCCACAAAATGACCATGATGGAACAGACCAAAAAGGACATGAAAGAAATGGGCAAGGCAAAATACATCGCCCTGTGCGTTGTGACGGCTTTCTTGACTCTCGCTGTCATTGGAGGGCTGATTGCTCTTGTTGTGCTGAGTGAAAAGCCTGCTGCTGACTCTTACGCACTGACAACCAAAGTTGTTGAACTCGATCGCGAAAATGATGTTGTCGTGTGCGAGGACTTCAACGGCAATCTGTGGGAGTTTTACGGTTGCGAAGATTGGCAGATTGACGACGTCGCTTCTCTGCTGATGGATGACAATGGAACGTCCACCATTTACGACGATGAAATTGTGAGTACACGATACAATGGAACTTTTGAGGGCTGGAATTAAGCCCTCAAAAAATTTTTTTATTTTTTTCAAAAAAGGTATTGACAAACTGCCCGGGTTGTGTTATACTACAATCAGAAAGAGGGAAGGAAAACCCAACAAACCAGAAAGGACTAAAAAAATGAGAAATGCTAACGAGATCAGACAGGACATCGAAAGAGTCGAAAAGGCTATCTTCCTTGAGAGCATGGCGGACTTCATGAACTGGAACAAGTACCATGAACTGAACGCCGAACTCCGCAAGCTCAAGAAAGAGCTTGAAGAAATCGAGGGCTGACAAAGCCCTCGAAAATTTTTTTATTTTTTTCAAAAAAACACTTGACAAACCACCCGGGTTGTGCTATACTATAATCAGAAAGGGACAGGGAACCCGGTGAGCGCCAGTGGCAAACGCCGTGGAAGAGCCGGAAGGGTTCCCAAAACCAAAAATAAAAAGGAGATAAAAAAATGAAAGAATTTTGCGTGTATTTTGAATACTACACAGAAAGCGATTTAGAGCTTTATCCGTGGAGAGATCACGAATTTTGTGAAGCAGAAACAGCAGAACAAGCCATTGATAAAGTGCTTGCTGAAAATGAATGTATTAACATTATCAAAGCGTGGGTTGAATAAATCCACGCTTAAAAAATACGCAAAACTTTACCGATTTAAAGCGTGAAAGCCGGGGCGCCCCGAAATATTGTACCACACGAGAGCCAGAAAGTCAAGAGGAAAATGCACAAAAAATTACACAAAAAAATTTATCCCGATTTGGTTATTTTGCCAATAGACAGAATGAGAAAAGTTTGCTATAATGAACTTAGAAAACAGGAAAGGAAGTAAAAAAAATGAAGTACATTCAGAACATCCAGTGCGGCAACATCTTCCCCTACACCCGTGAGGGTATGCGTGAAGCCATGGACGAAGCCATGGAGCTGTATGACCTTGACGATTTCACCAATGCGTGTGAGTTTTGGGAGTACTACGAAATTATTGAAGCGTGAGAAAATCACGCTTCAATAAAAAAAATTTGAAAAAGGTGAAAAAAGGGCTTGACAAATAACCCGACTTGTGCTACAATAAAGACAGTTAAGGAAAACAACAAAAAAAGAAAAGGAGAAAAATAAAATGCTGTACAATGAATACCTTACTAATCTGGTCAAAGAGTTTGGAGAGGAAAGCGACATCATAAAGTGCTTCAAGGCTATTTCTTCCGATGAAGATTATTGCCATGATGAAATCAAGGCTCTGTATTATATCTTTTTAGATTATTCCTGCCTTAAATAAACAAGGTAAAATACACAAAACAAAGTCATCATTTTTAGAGATTTCGCCAATAGACAAAACAAAAGAAATCTGCTATAATAAAGACAGTTAAGGGAAAGAATAAAAAATAAAAAAGAAAAGGAGAACTTAACAATGAACGCTAATTCTTATCGTATGAACAATGACCGCACGGTTGCCCGTGGAAATGGTGAGTATACCAATGTTCCCTACAACCCGACCATCACGACCATCGCCAAGGCGAACGGTGTGGAACTGCGGAGCGTGGAGCGTACCGTTGGCACGGTGTATGAAATCCGGTGGGATGATGAGGTGCTTGTCAAGTATCCGAATCTGAAGAACGCTGAAGCGTTTTTCATCGACTGTGCCGACATTACCAAGGCGAAGTACAACAAGATTAAGGCGGTTGCGTAAAGCGACCCCTTTTTCTTTTGTTGTTAGCACTTTACCGATTTAAAGCGTAAAAGTCGAGGGCGCCGAACTATTATACCACACACCGAGCAGAAAGTCAAGAGAAAAATGGACGAAAAAGTGCACAAAATTTGATCTCCCATTTTGTATAATTTTTTATAAAAAAAGTGTTGACATTCCGCCCGGGCTGTGGTATTATAATATCAGAAAGAGGAAACACCCCAAAAACTGAAAGGAGCAAATACAATGTATAAGGATTTTCTGGAAATCATGGGCGACGCGATGGAAGAGGTTGCGGAGTGGCTCGACTACGAAGCCGACCTCGCCGCCGGAGACCCTTGGGCTGAATAAGCCCAAGGGGAAAATAAAAAAAGTGCTTGACAAAAGCATGAATCGGTGGTATAATTAAACCATCAAAGGGGTTCTAAAGGATCTCCCCTAAAAAGTCCTATTCCAATGGCGGTTTATCGACCTAAAGGTTCCGCCCTGTGCCCTTCGGGGAATCAAAAACCTAACGAGTGGGTAAGCACCACTAAAAATTTTGCTGTTGGGTATGCTCCCAAAGTCAACAAAAAAAGCAGAAGATCAGCTTCTGTCCGCAGGCGTAGGCGGTTATCAACTACGTCTCTTTTTATTATAAATTAAATGCGGTTTTTTATCGTCAACCCCAAAACCGACCGAAACTTCACCACACTAAAGTGCTAAAGAATTTTTGCCGAAAGATTGTGAAAAAAATGTCAAATTTTCACTCCCGAAAAGATTGTTAAATTTTTAACACAAGTCCACGCACTCCCCCTCCACTCTCGGGCGGGTGGGCATCTCCATCCCACGGTTATATAATACCACAGATTGCCCGGGCGGTCAAGTGGCAAAATAACCAAAAAACAAATAAATTTTTTGTGCGTTCTGCCAATAGACAAGATAGTTGAAATGTGGTAGAATACCAATAGATAAAGGAAGTGACAACAATGACAATCAGATTTGCGACAAACACTGACACAATCCGCATCATTCGTGCAATTCAGAATAAGCACATGGATTATAACACGCCTGCTGATGTGCGTGAAGATATAAAAAATGGTTGCCTGCTTGTTGCGGAAGAAAATGGAAAATTGCTCGGCTCGGTTGCTGTTTTTTACAAGCCCCATAGACAGTATCACGCAATCACGCGTATGTGTGTTTATTCCAAAAAGTCACAAGGCAAGGGCGTTGCATCTGCACTGATTGATTCTGTTCTTGCTCTTGATTTTGATACTCTTGGGGCAACCCCTTGGGATGAAAACCCCTGCATGTGCCACATTCTGGAAAAGCGTGGTTTTGTCTATCAATACACGTTTAACACACATTACAAGTTTTATAAAAAAACTGCTTGACAGGTGAATGAATGTGTGTTATACTACAATCAGAAAAACGAGAGGAGATAAAAAACCATGACGATGAGTGAAAAGCTGAAAGAGATTGCCGAACAGTATAACAATGAGTTTGAAATGTTCGATGATGAAAATGGAACTGTTATCCAGTATTATCCAGAATTCGGAGTTATTGAAGAATGGACTTTCGATGAAACGGGAGAAGCGGTTGAAGCTTTCCTGTATGTCGCAAATACGCCACAAGGAAATTTAATTGAAAAAATTTTCTAAAAAGGGCTTGACAAGCCCGGGCGTTTGTGCTATACTATAATCAGAAAGAGGGAAAACCTCAAAATGAAAGGAGAATAAAAAATGTACAGAGTTGCTCGTTTTGATTTCATCAATGGTTGGCGTTACTTCAATGTGTTCGCCACTTGGACGGAAGCGGTGGAAGCCTGCCGGCGTTATGAGCGTATCTACGGCGGACGCTTTGAGATTTTCTCGGACTAAACCGAGAAAATCTCAAAAAAAAGTCTTGACAAACCGCTCACACTATGATACAATGTAAGAGAAGTCAAGAGGATGAAAGAAAACAACCTCTCCCCGACGCATAATCGGGTGTAAGTAAAATAAAAGCTCTTCACAAAAATATTCAAAACCTCTTGACTTTTCTTAGATTGTATGATATAATACAATCAGAAAGCGAGAGAGACAGAAAGACACTCAGTAGCTAAGCCCTTGGGTAACGCCCTTGGGATGGGTATGAAAAGTCACTCGGAGTAATCTCTCTCGCTTAAAAAAAAGGAGATAAACAAAATGAAAGTTTCTGAACTGATGGACATTCTGCGCCAGTATGATGAAAACATGGAAGTTGAAATTGCGCACTCTGATGACGGTGGATTTCATTTGGGCTCGCGTGAGCCTGAGCCCGAAGTGGAAACCGCGGTCAACAATTGGACTAATGAGCCGTATCCACTTTTGCTTTTATAAAGGGCTAACGCCCTTTATTTTTTTACTTTATTGCCCGGGCAAATGGTTACAAAAAAAAGACAAATAAAGACATAATAAAATCGTTGACATAATGTGTCTTGTGTGCTATAATGATTATAGTAAACAGAAAGGATGTTATGTAAATGGATTCTATTATTTCTTGGATTGGGCTTATTGCTCTTGCAATCGGTTTTTTCTGCGTGTGCGTGAGAGCATGGGCAAACAGTAAACCGAAAAATTATTTTAATGAATACCAAAAGCCGACCTATGTGCGTTCATTTGACTTGGTTGATTTTGGAAATAAAAAAAATCACAAAAATTTTTGAAAAAGGTATTGACAAGCCGCCCGGGGTGTGCTATAATGAATTTAGAAAACAGGAAAGGAAAATAAAAAAATGGCTGGAATTACTCATTATGAAAGAGCACGGAGAAAGTACGGCGAAGGTGCTATTGCTATGATTCACCATGCTTATAACAAATGGAGCGGATACGCTTTTCATAGTGAATTAACAATGCAAACAATGGATGAATTCATTGAAATGATGGGAGGAGCAAAAAATTATGTTCCTATTCGTACCTATTATATCCCTTTGAAAGAGTCCCCGGAAGAATGGGAAAGGGTGCAATACATTGCGGCACAAATGGATGAACCGCAAAAACAAAAAATTATGGATTTTATTCGAGAAAAGTATTGACAAGATGCTTAATTAATGGTATTATAATACCAGAAGGAACAAGAAAGGAGAAAATAAAAAATGATTGTTGAAGGAATTGAAATTGGAAGTATTTATGATGGCGGTTGCGGTGATGTGGTTTTTGAAGCCCGTTCTGCAAAAACCAAAGGTACTTACTACATGGCGGTTATGTATCAAGAAGAGTTTGCCGAATGGACAGCAGGAAAAGCCTCTCTTGATGACCTGCGCGACTGTTTAGATGAAGGCATTTATAAAACGCTGAAAAAACTTGGAGCATAAAAAACTCCAAGTTTTTTTCAAAAAAGATATTGACAAATCGCCCGGGTAGTGCTATAATACAATCAGAAAGGATAAGAAAACAAAAAACCAAAAGAAAGGAAAAAAGAAAATGAACAAGATTATTGACCTGACGATGATGAGTTATCACACAATCGTAGAAAGAGCAAACAGAGTGAATAACATCGAAAACAGCATCGGATGGGGCGAGATTGTGGCAGAAGCTCCCGACAGAAATGATGCAAACGTAAGACGGGCACTGACCTCGACTGGAGTGCTCCTCGTGCTCGGAGAAAATGATTTCATCATTACCGCATGGATTGCCGAAGTAAGACAGGCGGCGGCAGTTTGGAAGAAGGCAAACAATGGAGCACGGATGCCCCGGCAGCTCTGGAACATGGTAAACTACAATAATAATACAACCTATTGGCAGAACTTGGTCGCGGCTTAAAAACCGCGACCTTGATTTATTTGAAAAAATTTGATATAATAATAATAGAGAAAAGAGAAAAAGGAGGCTGAAAAAAGTGGATTTGCTTCTTGTGCGGGCATTACTTCACATTGCAAAATATTGTGCTTAGTGTGAAGATTGTCAAAAATGTATCATTCGCACATTCTGCGGAAAAGCTCCCATAGAATGGTAAAGCGTAAAGACCGCGCCCCTCGGGGCAGGTCGAACTTCAGCACAGTAAAGCGTTAAAACTTTTTTCGGCAACGGCTTGGCAATCGCAACAGGATAAAAAAATCCTAAAAAGTGCTTGACAAGCCGTTATTTTTGTGATAGAATACCAGTAGATAATAGAAAAGGAGACTTAAAAAATGAAAATGTTTATTGTTGGGTTCGCCGTGGCATGGTTTGCGTTTGCGTGTGTGGCTCTGATTTCTGAGGAAACGCGACATGGTGGGATTAGTTTGTGGGATGGTTGGGCATCTACTATTTTGACGCTTCCGCTCCTGCCTTTTGCGTTTGTTTGGCGTGGCGTTTACGAAATCCACAAAAAGCTAAAAAAGCATAAAACCTCGGGTTCGTGAAACCCGAGGCAGTCCGAAATATTATACCACAGCCGACCGCAATTTGTCAAGCAAAAAATACGAAAAAAATACACAAAAAATTTTCTCCCGATTTGTGCATTTTGCGAATAGACAACTAAGGATTTATCTGCTATAATTAAGACACAATCAAGGAAGGGAGAACAAAAAAATGAAAATCAACAACCTGCCCGCTAACTTCACCGATTACCCCTACATCGTGGCTCGCCTCTGCGATGGTGAGTTTTGGTTCTGGGGAGCCTACAGAGACCGCAACCGTGCAAACGAAGCGGCTCTGGAAGAAGATGGAGTCACCTTTGAGGTCTCCATCGTGGAGCGGGGAGACTTCTAAAAAAAGTCTCCCAAATTTCAAAAAAAGTGTTGACAACCCCGAAAACCTATGATATAATACAATCAGAAAGAACGAAGGGAGAATAAAAAAATGTACGAATACGAAATCATCTACAATGGAACTAACGAGCACGACTTCCTTTATGGCTATTCCTTCGCGGATGCCTGCCGTCGTCGCAAGATCGACCCCAACACCGTGACGGTGTTCGGCTCTTGGTACATCGACTAAGGGGGTTAAAAAATGAAGCTGAAAATCGTCCAGTATGTCAAGGCTCACCCGCGTGCCCGCCTGCGTGAGATTGGGGGCGCGCTCCATGTGTGGCATTGTTCCCTTGTGAAAGATGTTCACGAGCTTGTTAATGCAGGGATTTTGGTCACTGAAACGTACAACGACCCCGCAAACATGGATTCTTATATTATGTATAGCGTCCGCGAGCGATAGAAAATAAATCCGAATTTTTTTCAAAAAATTCGGATTTTTCTATTGACAAAATGCCCGGGCTGTGATATAATGTAATCAAGATAAGGAAAGGAGATAAATAAAATGTTTGATTGGAATGAAATGGGCGATTACGCACAGGAGCAAGCACTGATGGGCGATGATGGTTGGGGAGACCTGCCGACCATTGGAGAGCTTGAGGACTGGAGCGGAGATTTTGAAGATTGGTAAAAAATCTTCAAAATCTCCAAAAAAAAATGCTTGACAGATTGAAAAATGTATGCTATACTACAATCAGAAAGAACAAAGGAGAACAAAAAAATGAGCAAACTGAGAGAAAACCTCATCAACCGCATGATTCGCATCTACGGGTTTGAAAATCCGATTGTGATTGACTTCTGCCGTTGTTGCGAGACCTTCCCCAACGACGAAGCCCACGACAAAACCCTGCGGGTGTTAGTTTTAGTCCATGAAGAATGCCCCGTGATGGATTAACCATCACGGGAGACAATAAAAAAGAAAAGGAGAAAAATAAAATGACTTTTGATGAAATGTATGATATTCTGCACGACATGGTGGGCGTTGAGGAAAATGCCCTCGACCTCGCTTTTGCGGTTGGTGGTTGTAATGAGGAGACCGCCGAGCGGATTCTGTTCTACTTCACGGGCTGGCGCTCGTTTGGTGGATTCCTCGATGAACTTGAGGAATAAAAAAATCCTGCAAAAGCAGGATTTTTTTTATAAAAAGTATTGACAAGCCCGGGCAACTATGTTATAATGAATTCAGAAAACAGGAAAGGAAGTAAAAAAAATGACTAACTTCAAAATTGTTCTGGAAAAGATCTTCACCCCTAATGCTTACGCCGCACGTATGGCGAGACGGGAAGCCCGTGAAGCGTATTACAAGAAGTGCTTTGAGCTGGAAGAGCTGATTGAGCGGTATGCAAAAAATGGTTGCCGTTCGGCAGACAGTGAGAAGATTTATCCCGTCGTTCTGATGTTTAATGAGTATAGCATCAAGTTTTCTCCTGACGAACTCACTGTCGTGATGGATATTTGCGAGGAGCGTGGAGCTTACCTGCAATTCGATACGGACAGCGGTTTTCACGGGTTCTTCATCAATTATCTTCCGATGTATGAAGAAATCCACTCTGTTTAATAACAGAGGGGATTTTCCCGTGGAAACCGCCCAGTCCCGAAAAATTATAACACACGCCGAGCAGAAAGTCAAGGAAAAAATTGGTGGCAAAATGACTAAAAATGTTTATCCCGATTTGTATATTTTGCGAATAGACAGCCCGGGCTTTTGGTGGTATAATTAAGACACAATCAAGGAAAGGAGAGCACGCCATGTATCCGGATTTCTGGGAAATCGCGGGCGACCTCTGGGAAGAGGTTGAAGCGGCACTCGCCGCGGAGGAGGAATAATCCTCCTCCCCCTCGAAAAAAATCAAAAAAAATGCTTGACAAACCGCAAAACCTGTGGTATAATCAAGATGTAAATGAGGGAAGCAAGGCAAAGCCCGAAAGTCCGAAGAGGTGAGGGATGCAAGACCCACGAGAGTCGGTAAGTCCTTGATGACAAAGTCCTCGACCGCACGGAGTCCTGTTGTGCGGGATATAAATGTGAACCAAGCGATTAAATTCGCAACCCATTAAGTGCTGGAAAGGGGACGGCAGGACGCACCAAAAAAAAATAAAAAAAGTCCAAAAAAGGGCTTGACAACCCGGGCTTTTGATGGTATAATGAGTACAGAAAACAGGAAAGGAACTGAAAAAAATGAAAAAGATTTTTAAGAAACTGGTTAAGTTCATCAAGAAGCTGCTTGGAAAGCAGGAACGCGATCCTGATGCGGATTGGTTCATTGACCGCGTGTATCCCGATGGGAGCATCGAACGTATCTACAGCCTCTACCACTTTGAAGAGATGGAAGAGAGAGCCTATCTTCGGGGCGACAAAGAGTGCTGGTGGATTAACAAAGATGGGTACAAGTTCAACAGCTTTGCCCCTCCGGAAGATTAAAAAAATCTTCCGGAAAATCCAAAAAAATGCTTGACAAAGTCGAGCGGCTGTGGTATACTAAAATCACAAAGGGGAAGGAAAACCCCACAAACCCGCGGGGTGAACAAAGCCTCTCTCCGCAGATGGGTTGGCGGTAAGTCGCAACAATGCGCTGTAAGACCTACAAAGTCGCATCTCTGATAGCGGTGCTTGAAAGGGCGACCCATTACCCGCGTAATAAATAGTAGGCACAATGCCGCGCAGGCTGTCGGGTGGCGACGAACCACCTCAGCGCGGATGGACGGAGCAGAGCCAAGCGGTTATCGCACCCGCCTAAAAGTGAGCTAGCCCCTACCGAGTGATCGGTAGGGGTATTCGTTTGTGCATTTTGACGAATAAAGTTGATTACACCCTGTATTCGTCATTTTGACGAATTTACCACTTTAAATCACTAAAGTGAAATGAAAACCCATTTTAGCCCACTTTACTGATTTAAAGCGGTAAATTTCGCCGGCCCGCGGTGGAACGTCGCGGGCCGTCCTTCGCTTTAGCGATTTAAAGCGAAAAATTATGACAAAATGGTTACAAATAGTTACAAAAAGTTACAATCCCAAAAAGTTACAATATTGTTACATAAAGGTTACAAAAAGTTACAAAACGGTTACACTTCATCACGCTAAAGTGTTAAATCGCTAAATTTGTGCAATTTGACGAATTTAGTACGCTAAAGTATTAAATCATTAAATTCGTCAAATTGCACAAATAGCAAAATGCACAAACAAACCGCTCTAATTTGTGCATAACGTAGAAAAGGTCAAAAGGGGGTTGTAATGCCCGGGCTGTTGTGGTAGAATAGGTATGTAAGCAAGGCAAGGGAAATGCCAAAAGAGAACTGAAAGGGGTTACAAAAAAATGACAACTTTTAACATCTTTGCGAATCACCACAACGAGCAGAACGGCGGTATCTGCCGTGAGCACGCCCTCTGCGATTATATGGGCGTGGACAAAGTGCATCACGACAACATTGACTACCGCACTGCCAGCGACATTTCCGCATATGGCATGAATATCAGTGTAAAGGCGTCTGCCTTTACGCTCATGAGCGGTACGCTTTGCGAAGGCAAGACGGATTTTGAAGATATTTGGAATCTGTTTGCGAATACCACGCACAGCGATACTTTCGCTTATATCACCATTGATTTTCAGGTGTATATGATGAATCTGTCCGAGTTTGGTCAATTCGTTCATATGTTCTGCCGGACGGAGCGAGACAGCGAAAAGAACGGCGGAGCGATGAAGATTCGTTGCCGCAAGGAGTCTAAGAAGATGGTGAAGTGGCTCAACGCTCAAGTAGCGTGAGCCGCTCCCATATGCGAAAACCCTATTGACAAATTGCTAAAAATATGGTAAAATGATTATAGTAAATCAGAAAAGGAGATAATTCAAAAATGGCAAAAACGATTTGGTTTGATATGGATGGCACGATTGCTGACCTCTATGGCGTGGAAAACTGGCTTCCGATGCTGATTGCGTCTGACCCTGCACCCTATATGCTCGCAAAGCCCCTGCTTCGGCTCTCCACTCTTGCCTATATGCTCAATCGCTTGCAGGCAAATGGCTATCGGCTCGGCGTGATTTCGTGGCTGTCCAAGAATGGCACTCCGTCATATGGTGCTGATGTGACGGCAACTAAGATGGCATGGCTTGCCAAGCATCTGCCCTCTGTCCAGTGGGATGAAATCAATATTGTTCCCTATGGCACTCCCAAGCAGAATTTCTGCGGTTCTCCTGCGGATATTCTCTTTGACGATGAAAAGCCGAACCGCGACAACTGGTCGGGTAACGCCTACGATGTTGATAATATTATCGGTGTGCTGAAAAGTCTGTAAAAAAGGGCTTGACAGCATACCAATAGTATGCTATAATAAGAACGTAAAGGAGATGAGACAATGACCGAAAAGGAACGCACTATTAAAAAGTATATGACGAATCTTGGATTGAGTTTTGAAGAGGCTGAAGAACTCTACGCCGATGAAATGGCTGACAATCTGCCGACACTCTCCACCGAGCAAAAGGCTGTTGTGCGGGAAATGACGCAAGCTGACCGCAAAAAGGAAACCGCCCCCCGAAAGCGTGAGCGTAAGATTGATTCTGATAAGCGTTTTCTGATTGCCCTTCTGGTTCATACGCTTACCAATCATGACGATGAACGCTTCGGAGAAATGCCCGATGCTACCGCCACCAATCCAGAGCGTGAAATTGAATTCACTTTTCATGGTGAAAAGTATCGTCTCACCCTCTCCAAGCCCCGTAAGTAAAGCGGGGCTATTTTTTATACTTTACCACTTTAACACTTTAGCGTGATAAAGCGCAGCCGCTCCAAAATTTTTTAAAACGGGTATTGACAACGCCCTTTCTATGTGTTATAATAATAATAGAAAATGAAAAGGAGATTTTAAAATGAGTTTGCGAAAAGACTGCCCCTGCGATCTTGATGGTTTCTGCCCTTATGATGCAGAATACAGCTACTCCTGCGAATACTGGTGCGGAGCCGATGAACCCGAAGACTACCCCGATGAAGAGTATTTTTCGGAATGAAAAATCGCGAGGGACTCCCGCGGTTTTTTGCCCGGGCGGCCAGATTGTTAAAATCTTATCAATCTTTTTTTCAAAAAAAGTATTGACTTTTTCTTTTGGTCGTGATATACTATAAGAGAAGTCAAGAGGGAGGGCAGGACAAGTAAGAGTATCCGCGGAAAGGCTCTGAAACGAAACCACTTTTCCAATCGCTCATTTGAGAATTTTGAACGGAAATTGAAAAAACCCTCTTGACTTTCCCCTCAAAGTATGATATAATTAAGATGTCAAAAGGGAAGAGCACCAAGAGTAATTCAAGCAGTAGGGGCAACCGCCCACGAAAAAAATTTGAAAAACCTCTTGACAACGCTCTGAACTTATGATATAATAAAATTACAAAAGGACAGCCGAAGTCCAAAAAACGGAGAAAGGGTTGATACCATGACCGAAAAGAAAATGACCAAGCGTGAGTATTTCACTCGCATCCTGTCCTATGCTCATGATGAGGACAAAGCGTTCCTTGAGCATGAACTGGAACTGCTCGACCGTAAGAACACTGCCGAGCGTAAGCCCACCCCGAAGCAGGTGGAGAATGCGGGCTACCGTGACGCTATCCTTGAGTGGATGGAGAGCGGTGTGCAGTATTCCTGTGCGGATATTGCTAAGGGTTGCCCCGCGATTGCCGAGAATGGCATTAGCGTGAATCGCGTCACGCCGATGCTGACCGCCCTTGTGGGTATGGGTAAGGTGGTTAAGACCATCGAGAAGCGTAAAAGTTATTACTCTCTCGCGTAACCCCATACGGCTTCTTGGGGGTTGAGCCTATCAGCCCCCATCCATAAGGGTTTGTACTCACAATGGGGACGCCCGTGAGGAATAGGAAGATGTAGGTTCGAGTCCTACCAAGCCCAAAAAAAAGGGAATGTCCTCCCGCCCTTGTCAAAAATGGTGGAGCGTGTGCATCTGCCGAAAAGATGATGACTTTTAGGGTTTCAAAGAAAACCTATGGCGACGACCATCTCTCCTTCCGTTCCGCAAGGTGAGCTGACCCCTTGTGTAAATCCCTACCAAAGCCCCGATGACAAGGGGCATCAGCTCAAAATTGGTTTTTTCATTTACCTCCTTTCTTTCTCTCCTTTCTTTGGGGTATAGAGTTTGCTTATCTCTACGCCCCCCTTTCTTTTTATCACCGAGTTAGCACAGGCTAACTCCACCCGGGTGAAAGATTGTTAAAAAAATAATTATTGTTTTTTATATTGACTTTTTCATTTAGGTATGTTATACTATAAATGTCAAGGGGAGAGAAAGGTTAACCTCGGCAGCCAATGAGGAAACGGGTTCAAATCCCGCGGGTCGCTCCCAAACCACGAATTTTCTTGAAAAACCGCCATAAACCGTTAAGTAAAGAAAATGTGAAAAACCCCTTGACATTTAACCAATAGCATGATATAATTAAATTACAAAATATGAGAGGAGAAACTTAAATGAAAATCATTCTTATTATCTATCTCGCTTTTACTATTATGGATATTCTGCTTACTGCGGGGCTTGCGTTTTCTCTGCGGTGGCACCTGCGGAAAAAGTACGCTCATGTTACCTTCAATGTGACTTCTCCTTTTGAGAAGTTTTGTGGAATTATTCGTATAATTCTTACCTGTGCTATTCCTCTTTGGAATGTGTTGTATTTCTTCTCTCTTATTTTTAAGAGTGAGCATACAATTAAGACTGCCCTTGAGGAAGTGGAAAAACAGATTGCTTCTGTTATTGAGCACGATTAACCACAAAAAAATATTTTACCTATTGACAAATATTAAAATTTATGGTAAAATAATTATAGAAAGAAAAAATGGAGAGGTTCTATTTTGTGCCTCTCCACAAAGCCCGGGCTAACTGTAGCCCCGAAAAAAATAGTCCAACAATTTTGTTATCATTTTAAAAAAGTACTTGACAAAGAGACCTAAAGATGCTATAATAAAAGTACCAAAAGATAAGGAGAAAAAACTATGAACTTTTTTGTTGAGACAACTGACCTTTTTGTGAATGATATTAAAATTGCTTCTCGCTCTACGACTCTGCTCTGTGCAGAACAGCCGGAAAATTATCTGCGAGAGTATGAACTTCCTTTCACCCCCGATACACGTGCAATTCTTGAATGGTGGGGATTGTGTTCTCGCCCGAAACTCTTTTCGTCAAAAATGACGCTCGATATTCGTTATTTTAATGAATACGTTAATGAGAGTAAATGGGAAGAAGTAAGAAAAAATCTCCAGAAAAAAGAAATTCTGGAAACAGATATTTTTTCTATTGTAGCAAAAATTTCTTACGCTCCCTGCGAAAAGACTCCATCTTTCAACGCTTTGGGGAAATACCCCGCTGATGATGTGATTGAATACCTCAAGGAAAGAGGAATCACAACTTGTCAATTTTTCAAATAAAATAATTGACAATAGTTTAATCATGTGGTATAATAAAAGTACCAAAAGATAAGGAGTGCAAAAAATGCTTAATCTTAAAAATGGTAAACTTTGTCCCAAGAGTGAAGAAGAGTATGAAGCTATTCTTTATCTGATGGATGAAGACCTTTTCCATTTTGAATACCTGCGTCCCGAGGTTAGGGCGTTTGTAGAGAGCATGACTGAGGAAGAAAAAAATTTCATAAGAATGAAAAAAGTCTTGACAATGCTCTAAAAGTCTGCTATAATAAATACAGAAAGAAACGAAAGGAGAAAATCAAATGGATAAGTTTGATAAGCGTATGAATAAGAAAACTGGCGAGGAGCTTCAGCAGTATCTCGCTTGGCGTCGCAAGGGCGGTAAGGTTCCTGCAAAGAAGGGCAAAGGTTCCTACAAGCGTGACAAATCTTGGAAGAAAGAGGTGGCGTAGGATGGAAGCCAGACAAGTGATGTTCAGAGACCCTGAGGGTAATATTCTCGGTGGTATCTTCGTTGATGATGGATGTGATTCTTACATCATCTGCGGATGCTGTGGTGGGGTCTTTGAGTATGAAGAAATTGGTGATGACAACATCAAATTCCTGCCGTGGACTAATATTGATGAAGTAATCAAAGGGGATGAACACTTTGACTCTGTTTAAGGTAAATGTTTGGGTTGATGATGGGTGGAGTGTAGGCTACGTTGAGCATCTTGTCCTTGCCTCCCATCGTAAACGAGCAACAGAGCTTGCTGTCAAATACTGGAAAGACAAAGATGATACGAATATCGTTATCCCTGAATGGACACAAGAAATTGGCGACTTCACAGAGGGCGTTATCAGTTAACGCCCTCTAATCGCCCGGGCAAACTTTTTTTAAAAAACCTATTGACAACCTACCAATAGTGTGATATAATTAAAGTACAAAACAGGAAAGGAATTGAAAAAATGGCAACTATTAAAGACGCAATTGATATTTATCAGCTTTCTGATGCAACGCTCAAAGATTACATCAATGAGCTTCAGGATGAGGTTGACCGCAGAAAAAAAGCACATCGAACTGAACTTATTAATGAGTTCAAGCAGGCTCTTCGCAATCTCGAAGATGCTAAAATTTCCGTGTTTGTTGACAGTTTTTGCATTGAGTGCGAAAACACTGTCTCCTGCTCTGTAGGCACCGCTAATGTCTACTTTGATGATTGGAGGTGAAAAAATGACTGTATATGCTATTCACGAGGAAAGCCACGGACTGATTGGCGTTTGCGCTGTCAATTCTCGCGCAATGGTTGATTTCCTTGTTGATACGAATTGGATTAACGAAAAGCATAAGATTTTCGTTAAAAAATTTAATCAGTGGGTGTCCCTGCGCTCTTATTTCGGTGAGAACTGGGTTGACCGCCTTAGTGAGATGACCACCGACGAACTTGAGGAAACCCTTGAGGATGATTTCTATTTTGAAAGGTTTGAAGTCTACGGTGTTGATTAATCAACACCGTGGGGTTTCACCCGGGCACTTGTTAAAAAAATAACTTTTAAAAACCTATTGACTTATTTTCAAATACATGTTATACTATAAATGTCAGTGAGGGAGTGCGCATGACCTACACGACTACAGAGGGGGAATTCCACCGGACAGCCCCATGAGTATCAAATAATTTACGGTGGTGGCTCTTAGAAGTATAGTCTGGCTAAGGACGAGGAGTTATCTGAAGAGAAGATAAATCTCAAGTGCGAACCTGACTTTTGTTTTTATCGGAATGCATTTTGTTTTCAATTAAGAAAATCAAAAAAGTGTTCCAGTGCGATAATTAATTCAAAAAAAAGTCTTGACATTCCTCCAAGAGTATGCTATAATAAATATAGAAATTAAGAAAAGGAGCGAACAAAAATGATGATTGACCTTATTATTCCTTGCGTTTTCTGCCACAACGACCACATTGTGTCCGTCAAGAAAGAGGATTATTGGGCGTGGCAGAATGGAGAGCACGCACAGAGTGCTTTTCCCTATCTCTCCGCTAATGACCGTGAGATGCTTATCTCCGGCATCTGCCCCACTTGTTGGGATAAAATGTTTGGGGGTGACGAGTAATGAATATCTGCGTTGGCGATAAGATTACTGCTCTTGGACATACCTACGCGGTGGCATGTGTCATCTATCAGGATTATTACAAGGGCAACTATGATGTTGAATTCCTTGACCCTAATGGTGGTTATCATCATTGGAAATCTGAATTTGATGGCGGTTATGTCATTCGAGATGGGGGTGAAAACTAATGAATAGAGGCACTGCAATTTTGCTCACTGTCCTTCTGTTCCTGTTCGTTGCGGCAGTGAATACTGTAATCAATGGCTTCATCGTGTGGCTCGCATGGGATGTTATCCTTGTACGTATCGTTCATACGATTCAGCCCATTTCGTTCTGGCTGTGTTGCCTTATCGGCTTCGTGGTGAGTTTTATTTTCCATCCATTCAAGGCGTCTGTCAAGTTCTCATAAAGAGGACTTGACAGACCGCTCAAAGTATGGTATAATAAAATTACCAAATGAAAAAGGAGTATGAAAAATGAGAAATCCTAATCGTATTTTTCCGATGATGAATGAGATTGCGTCTTTGTGGATGCTTACCTTTCCCGATTGGCGCTTCTCCCAGCTTATGATGAATTTTTTCGCATGGCTTGGGCATGACCCCTTCTATCTTGAAGACAAGGCTCTTCTTGAAAAGTTCAAAGAGTTTTGCGAAAAGGTAGGTGAGAAGAACGTATGAGATACTATGTTGATTTTAGTGGTTACCTTACCATTGAAGCTGACAGTTCCGACGACGCCGAACGGAAAATGTGGGCACTAATTAATTCCCTTAACATGACGGGGGATTACTCTGATGATGTGTGGGACATTGAAAACATTGAACCCATTTTCTCAAGCACCCAAGAGATTCTTGAGAGTGGTGCGCACATTATTTCTCAGGGCGATAGTGAGGTTATCGCAATGCCTTTAGAGGGTGTGTAAGCACCCTCTAACGCCCGGGCACAAAATACTTAAAAAATTTGAAGTAAAAAACCGCATTGACCCTCTTGACTTTTAAGTATCAGTGTGCTATAATAAAACTACCAACAGAAAAGGAGATAAAAAAAATGAAAAAAATTATCGTCGTGTTCCTTCTTATTATTTCGTTCCTGCTGAGCGGATGTGCACTGTTTGAAAGCGAGATGAATACTCTTGAGGGGAGTATTACTGGTAACACCTATGAGTGCCAGTTCTTCAGCAACAAGGGGCAAAAGTTTATGACGATGGAAGGTCAAAAGATTGACATTTCTGAAAACATCGTCACTGAACAAACTTGGTCAGCTAATGGCGGTTGGGGTTATACCAAAACTCTGTCGTCCGTCATTACGATTACCATTGATGGGTCTGAGGTTGAGAGTTGTGGCACTTCTATCCTGTTTATGGAAAAGGGTCTGACTCCTGACATTGATTTCGCTACTGTGGATATTTATAGCGAAGCAGAGGGGTTTGGTGATAATACGATGATTGCGAATGTTGTTAATCACTATAAGAACATGATTGGCAAACCGCGTGTTGTGGTTATTCAGTCGCAGTTGGGTGACCCCATCGTGGCTTTTTCTGGCAATAGTGTTTATTATGAGGTTTGTAGTGACCTGCCGAAAACTACTAAGTTGATGATTGATGACCATGCACTTTACATTCATCGTGCGAATTTTCAAATCATTGATAAAGACTTGCTGACCTAATTGGCAAGTCTTTCCAGCCCGGGTGTTTGTTAAAAAATTAATTATCCAAAACCTATTGACTTTTCTCTAATCGTATGCTATAATTAAAGTACAAAATAAAGAAAAGGAGATATAAAAAATGCTATATGATTTTCTGTTTGAATTGACCGAGTTTTCCGACAATGAGGGCGAGCAGATTCTCGTTGAGTGTGAGACCCTCGGTGGTGCGCGTGAGATTCTGCGCCACAATGGTTTTCACGATGATGAGGTTATGTTCCTTGACCGCATGAGTGTGGAAGAGGGCGAGATGCTCGGTTACGACACCTATTAAGGGAGCAGAAATGCTCCCTTAATTTTTTTATAAAAAACTACTTGACATAACACCAATAGTATGATACAATAGGTATAGAAAAACAAAAGGAGTGAAAAAAATGCCTATTCTGTGTGTCATTTTCATCTGCGGTGTTATGAGTGTTCGATTTGTAATGAACCTTTACCGCCTGTTTCGGGTTAAGCCCGAATACTACGGCATTTGCCTTGCCCGTCTGCTTTGTAATGGGTGCGAGGTTCTTGCCCTCGGTTGTATCTTTAGAGCGTTTGGGGGATAAAATTTCCCCCAAACCCTATTGACTTTTAACTGAAAGTATGCTATAATAAAACCATCAAAAGAAAAGGAATTAATACTATGAGAAAAAAGACAAAAACAAGAGAAGAAAAAAAAGAATTTACTTTTTTTACCGCTACTACTGCCCGCAACATGACAGAGAAATATTACAAAACTGAATATGAAAGAATACTCAAAGCTGTGTATGAAGATATTGAATGGACTGCCTCACAATACGGTTCTACAGAAACTGTCGTTGACGTATGGAGACTGGATGAAGAATCTATCTCTGCTATCTGTAAACATCTGGAAAGCAATGGATACAAAGTTACCTATGGTAACAAAGTAAAAAAACTTTGGATTGTTTGGAAAGAAACATCTTGACAAGCCATTCAATCCATGGTATAATAAAATTACCAAAAGAAAAGGAGAATAAAATAATGACTACTACTTATCATTTTCGTGTTGGTCTCATGCACTTCATCATCAATGATGAGTCTAGCGGTATTGGATATTCTTACCCTCGTGTGTTCCTCAGCTTCCCGAATGGGGAATATCTCAATCTTGATTTGACGCTCGGTGCAATTTTCAAGATGAGCGAATCTGACTTTTGGAGTTGGATTGATGGCACAGAAACCGACCTTGATAGCGAGGAAGCAATCCGCGAAGTGTGCGGCAATCTCAATCTGTCGTGGGATGCTCTGTTTGATGTGTCGTTGAAACTTCTTCATGACAGAATGCCTGCCGAGGTGTAAGCCTCGGCTAACCGCCCGGGCGATTGTTAAAAAAATAACTTTCAAAAAACCTATTGACTTTTAACTGAAATAAGCGTATAATAATAAGTGTCAAGGGGGCAAGCGAAATAGTAAGTAGCGAAGTGAGAAACTGATGGACCTCATGGGTGACTACTGAGATTAGCCTACCTTTCACTCTCTTGGAAGAAGTCATCGCTCTGAAAAGAAAAAAAGTTTGAAAAACCCCTTGACAAGCGCTTTTAGATATGATATAATAAAGATGTAAATGAGGGAAGCCCCCGACAGGCGAGGGCGACGGTTCGAGTCCGTGAAGTGGTCACCGTGAGTTCGACTCTCACTTCCCTTAAATTATTTAAGCGTAGTAGGACACCACAAAATGATTATTAAATCATTACTAATTAGGGAGAGCAAGGGAACAATCTTGCTTATAAATCGACAGACTCCGCTTGGTGGGTGTGGGAACTAAAAACGAACCTGTAAAGCGAACCTACTCCGCTAAAAAAAAAAAATAAAAAAACCTCTTGACTTTTGAAGTTAAGTATGGTATAATTAAATTGTAAATAAGGGAACAGGACAAGCCCTTAAAATAAAAAACAGAAAGAGGTTGATACTATGTCTAAGAAGATGTCCTACGCGTCCGCTATTGATGCCGTTCTGAACGGTGCGCCCATCGAGGGTGAGGTTCGGGAAACGCTTGAGCGTTGCCGTGAGAGCCACATGAAGCGGAATACCCGCAAGGTCGGTCCGACCAAGACGCAGATTGCCAACGCCGAGATTGGCGAGGCGGTCATCAACGCCATGTCCGTTGGCGAGGTCTATACCATCGCTGATGTGAAGGCTCTCGTTCCCGCCATCGCGGATGCCACTCCGCAGAAGGTCGGTCCGATTTGCCGTAAGCTCGTTGAGGCGGGTCGTCTCAAGGGTGATAAGGTCAAGGGCAAGGTGGTTTACTCCCTCGTGGAGTAAGCCGCTCCCCGCAGAGTTTCTTGGGGGTTGAACTAAATAATCAGCCCCCATCCATTAGTAGGAAGTTAAGAACGCACTCTTAACTGGAATGTGTGAGATAGCTGAAGTACAAAGCGATTCACATAAGAAAACTACAAGGCAATGGGTTCGGGTCACCCCTACCTAAGACCTTAACTAAGAAAAAGCGGTGAATGACTTTTTTCGGCTGTTTTCTATGGTGTAGCCTATTTCAACAGGAAAAATGTGAGTAACAACCATAGAACACCGAGTTGGTATGTGCGTTACCAACTCGTCCTTATCAAACAATCTTGCCCTCATATGGGCGTCAAGGTGGAAGAGCCATAAAACTACAAGCCGCTCTTGTTTGTAGTGTAGTGCCATCAGGGCGTCAATATAAGGGCAAGATTTTTTCAGACCGAGTTAGCCATTGCTAACGTGCCCGGGCACATTGTCAAAACTTTAACACAAAATACCCCTTGACTTTTGGATGTGCGTATGCTATAATTAAAGTACCAATAGAAAAGGAGATAACACAATGGCAAAAGATAAGTTTAAGAGATTTCACATTATCATTGGTGGTGATGGTGGTTACATCATCCGTTCTACGAATAAAGAAGAAAAGGTTGAATCGTGGATTGAAGCGTTTGTCTGCGAACGCAAAGTCGGCACGTTCATTCAAGTGTATGAACATATTAGGGATGGCGTGTATCGCATGACGCTTGATAAGAACGAAGCAGATATTCCGAAAACGCATAGCGTTCCTGCGGCTGTTCCTATGTCTACGCCGAGCAATTACCGAGCAATTGGATTTGAAAGGTGGTAAAAAAAATGACCGTTTATCTGGCAAGTCCGTTCTTTAATAATCGTGAACGTGCCGTCAAAGCACAAGTCAAAACACATCTTGAACAGGCTGGCATTGCCGTTATTGACCCGCAAGGCGGTGGAGACCCCATGAGTTGGGAACAGAATAATAACCAGTGGGGACGCAAAATTTTTAAAAAAGACCTTATCCGTATCCATGAAGCTGATAAAGTAATTGCTATTGATTGGGGTCTGTATGGTGATTGTGGTACAGCTTGGGAAGTTGGGTATGCTTATGGAATAAATAAGCATATTCTTGTTGTCGTTCCCGATGAAAAACTGTATACCCCTCATTCGCTGATGGTCGCTAATGGGTGTGATAATTTTGTCAGCGTGTCTCGTTTTCTCGCAACTGAGGATGTTAATACTTTGTTTGATAATGCTAACAAGTTTTACTTTCTTTTAGGGGTCGAGCAAAAATAATGGGGAGGGTTAGCCCTCCCTAACCGCCCGGGCGATGAGATTGTTAAAAAAATAACTTTTAAAAAGGGCTTGACTTTTCTCGTAAATGAGCGTATAATAATAAGTGTCAAGGGGAGATGAAGACGGCGAACGCAAAGAGAGCCACTCCTTGAGGGTTAATAGCCGGTGTAAAATAATCCGAAAAAAGTTTTCAAAACCCCTTGACTTTTTAAACCAAATATGATATAATAAGAAGTGTCAAGGGGAGAGATAACAGTAACGCCAAGTAAGTTATTAACTGAACGGGTCTGCGGTCAACTCAAAAAAAAATTAAAAAACCCCTTGACTTTTCAAGCCAAGTATGATATAATGTAAATGTAATCAAGAGGGACGTAGTCAATCCCCTTGAAAATATGGGTGGCGACCGACGCTAAAGGAGTTGTTACTATGAGTGACAAGAAGATGACTATCCGTGAGGGCTTTGAGAAGGCTCGTGCTCTGTATGAGCAGATGGGTGACGCCGAGATGGTGGCGTTCTTCGATGGTCGTATCGACCAGCTGAACAAGAAGAACTCCGCTGAGCGTAAGCCCTCGCCCAAGCAGGTCGAGAATGAGGCTCTCAAGGGCGAGATTGCTGACTGGATGGAGCGTGGTGTGAAGTACACCGCCGCCGAGGTCACCAAGACCTGCCCTGCCTGTGAGGGTTTCCACACCAACAAGATTTCCGCTCTGCTCTCGCAGATGGGTAAGTCTGGTGTGCTGACCGTCACCGAGGAGAAGCGTAAGCACTATTACGCTCTCGCCTAATGGATAGGGGTAAATCCCCTATCCCCCACGGCAAGGGGCGAGCCGTTAATCGCCCCACGATTTGGGGTGCAAGGTGTGAAGATGAAAAAAGCTTGCTGGGTTCAAATCCTAGCCACCCCCTCCATTTCTGATACTTCTCTTTTCTTTCTCTCCTTTCTTTCTCTTTACAAGGGGCACGTTCGCATAGCGTGCCCCACCTTTCTTTAATTGAGTTAGCCAATGCTAACGCACCCGGGCGGGTTAGCTGATGCTAACTCATTGTTAAAAAATTAATCATTGAAACAGCATTGACATAAGACCACCCCTGTGTTATAATAATAATATAAATAAAGAACACACAAAAGGAGTAAAATAAAAATGGCAAAGCTTAATGCGTATGAGAAACACAACAATCTGAATATTCATGAACGCAGACTTCAATTGATTTATCTGTTGAACGATGAAACGGTTGCCCCGAATGACCGTCTTGGATATGATGAAATCGGTAAACTTGTAGATTATGCAGGGTCTACCGTGCGGTCTTATGGGTACAAGTTTATTGAGTATCTTGAAGAAGCCAGACGGCTTTTCTGCTCTGTCGTTAAAAAGATTATTAATGGTATTGTGGAAAAAGTGCCAGTTCTTTTTGCTAAAGGGACAAAGCTGTGCTATCTGTTCAAATTTTATGATAGTAATGGTGATTTGGTATTTTCCAAAGTCGGAACAACTGAACGTGCCATTAAAACACGCTTGAATGAAGAAATCCGCAAATATTCTAAAAAATTCGATATTTACGGAGTAGAAATTGAAAGCGTCATTGATTGTGGCGATATTCCGCCAGAAGGGGCAGAATGTCACATTAAAGGATATTTTATTAAGAAATATCCTAATGCCTATGCTAAAAATGACAGATTTCTCGGCATTAATATTTCTGTTGATGAATTTAATGAACAGGTCAATGCCTATCTTGCTACCGCCTAAATAAGGTTTGCGGTAAATTACTTCAAAAATTTTAAGTAATTTACCGCATTTCCCCTATTGACATAACCCCGCAATTGTGTTATAATAAGAGTAACAAAACGAAAGGAATTGATAAACAAAATGATTGACAAGCACACCCCGATTCTGATGATTGATACCGAGACCACGAACGACCTTGAGTGTCCGTTTGTGTATGATATCGGCTATCAGATTTTCACCCTCGCGGACGGCGTTCTTTGTGAGAAGTCTTTTGTCAACGCTGACATTTTTCTTGACAAAGAGCTGATGGCGTCGGCCTTTTTCGCTGACAAGATTCCTGATTATTGGGATGATATCAAGTGCGGAGCACGGACGCTGAAAAAGTGGTACAACATTAAACGCGAACTTGCCGCCGATTGTAAAAAGTTTGGAGTCAAAATTGCTTGTGCCCACAATGCAATGTTTGACAATCGAGCTTTGAATACGACCCAGCGTTATCAGACCACTAGTAAATACCGCTATTTCTTGCCGTATGGAATTAAATGGTATGATACGCTCAAGATGGCACGAAAGGTTCTCAAAGATAATGAGGACTACGGCACGTTCTGTTATGAAAATGATTTTCTGACCGCGAATGGTTGTCGCCGTTATACGGCAGAAATCATCTACCGTTGGATTATCAACGATGTGTCATTTGAGGAGCGTCACACCGGACTTGAGGATGTGCGTATTGAGCGTGAGATTTTCAAGTATCTGGTAACGGCTGACCCCGACATTGACGGTCGGCTCTGGACCGACCGATAAAACTAAGGCTCTGTTAAAAAAATAACAGAGCCTTACCCGCCCGGGCGTCCACTTGATTTTTTTTAAAAAAAATGTTATAATATTATTATAAAAATAAAAAAGAAATTTTTTTGAAAACGGTATTGACAAGCCGCTCCAATAGTGATATAATAAAGGTACAAACACGAAAGGAGAAAACAAAAATGCTGATGGTTCTCAATAAGACTTGGGGTGGTTTTGGTCTGCCCTCCGAACTCTGCGAGAAGTATGACATGGAGCGTTATGACTACATCTCTCGCTCTGACCCTCGCCTTGTGGAGTTCATTCGTTCCTGCGGTGAACCCGTCTATCGCAAGGATGGGGTTGCTCTGTGCATCGTAGAGATTCCCGATGAAGCAACCGATTGGGAAATCAATGACTACGATGGTATTGAGTCTGTTATCTATGTCGTTGATGGCAAGCTCTATCACGTTTGAGAAAGGAGATAACTAATGAAGACTTATGAGATTATTCTCCTTTATCTTACTTTTATTGCCATTGCGAGTTTCGGGCTGTGGCAATGGCTCTCCCGAGAAAGCGACCCTGTAGAAAAAGGATTCGGGTGTATGTATGTCATTCTCTCTGGCATTGCTATCATTTGTTTTTCTGTTGGGGTATTGACAGGACAGGTTTAATGTGATATAATAAAGGTACAAAAACGAAAGGAGCAAAACAAATGCTGTACGAAATTCACCTTTACTTTTTCAAGGCTGGTCACTCTGAGGTCTATGGTTCTTTCAACTCTGACCTGCTCGACCACATGATTCCCGCCTGCCGTGCCATTTGGCTTGACCCTGAGATTGGATGCGAGAATGTTCTGATTCTCAACTCTCAGACGGGTGAGGTCGTTTGGGATGCCGAGTCAGAAGATGATGCTTCTGACTACGATGACGATTGGGGCTACAATGAAGACTGCGGATTTGACCCGTATCTTGGTTGCTTCACCGATGATTGTTAACCCCTTAATAGGGGTTAACCACTTATTAATATAGGAGTGAATAATAAAATGACATTGATTACAGCAGAAGAAGCCCGCAAACTTACTGACAGTTATCTGTCTGAACAGGTAGAAAAAGAGTTAAATAATATCTCCGACCAAATTAGAGAAAGTGCCAAATGCGGACTTGACCACCTTCCCCGAAAGACTTTTAATGGTTTCTCTAAGGAAGATATTGACCGTTTAGTTACGACCTTAAAAGCCAATGGCTTTCGTGTTAACTACAAAGAGGGCGACACCTATGGAGGGTATGGTATTTCTTGGTAAATCGCCCGGGCACACGGTTTACATAATATTTTTCTTTTGATTTTTTCAAAAAAACTCTTGACTTTTAGATAGAATGAGCGTATAATAATAATTGTCAGGGGGTTGCGAGTTAAGCAACCGAGACGCCCTCCGAAGACGTCCAGTAGGGTTATGAAGTCGGGACTTCGCAAAAAATTTTCAGAGAAATACTGAAAAACCCCTTGACAACCACTTCAAAGTGTGGTATAATGAATACAGTCAAGAGGGCAGGAGATATTCAGAAATGCCTGTCAGCTATCTAAAAATTCTTCAAAACCCTCTTGACAACCACTACTGAATGTGGTATAATAAAAGAGTCAAGAGGGTTAGGAACCGAATCTGGTTGCGATAACCCAGTAGATTGAGGCGATTAAAAAAATCGAAAAAATCCAAAAACCCTCTTGACAACTACCACTGAATGTGGTATAATGAATATGTAATCAAGAGTTGGGAAGCTCTTGAAAATAAAAAACGAAAGAGGTTGATACCATGTCCAACACTTCCCGTAAGCCCACCAAGCGTGACAACTTCAACACCCTTCTGGGTCTGAATGAGGTTGCCTCCAACCCCCAGCTCGTTGAGTTCATCGAGCATGAGCTTGCTCTGCTTGACAAGAAGAACTCTGCGGAGCGTAAGCCGACTCCTAAGCAGGTGGAGAACGCCGCTTATCGTGCGGATATCCTCGCCTACATGGAGCATGGCGTCCAGTATACTGCTGGCGACCTCGCCAAGCAGGTTCCCTCCCTCGTGGAGAACGGTCTCTCGGTCAACCGTGTGACTCCCATGCTGACCGCCCTTGTTGCGGATGGCTCGGTCATCAAGACCGTGGAGAAGCGGAAGAGCTATTACTCTCTCGCTTAATCCCTCGCAAGGGGGCGAAAACCTCGCCCCCTCTTCTATGTGCGTGTAGCTCAGATGGTAGAAGCACTTGACTTTTAATCAAGGGGTCGTGGGTTCAAGTCCCACCACGTGCACCATTTCCCTCTCAAGCCCCCATACGCCCCGCAAGCAAGGGTTTTCTGTCTCCCCCTATCAACGTAAGAATTTAGTATGGGTGCGTTGGTAGAACTCCTTTCTCTCCTTTCTTTCCTGTGCCTTCACCGCTTTAATCCTTTATTGCGGTGAAGTGCCCGGGCGGAAAAGTTCAAAAATTTTAAGTAAAAAACTCTTGACATTTACATAGATGTATGTTATACTATAATCAAAGAAATAAAGAAAGGATTGATACTATGTATAATCGTTATTGCCCGAAGTGCGGAAGCCCCAACATTAATGACGATGATGTGTTCGACTTCTCTTTTAAATATGGCGGTCTGGATAGCATTCTCGCCAAAGTCTCCGCGACTTGCGATGATTGCGGAGCATCTTTTATTTACAACATCCATTACAAATTTGATAAGTACAGCGATTTTGAACTGTGTGAATAAATTAAAAGGAGATTTTTAAAATGATTCATAATCCTAATTGCCCCTATTGCGATGATACTGAACTGGAATGGGATGATAACGGAGACACCTGTTTTGAAGGTGATTTCATGACCGTTAAAAGTTTTGGTCATTGTCCTCATTGTAAACGTAATTTTATCTGGGAAGATGTCTATGAGTATGACAGTTTCCAAAATTTGGAAGAGGAATAAATTAAAAAAACATCTTGACAACGCTCCTATGGCGTGATATAATATTTATAGAAACAAACAGAAAGGATGACACGAAATGGCAAAGCCGATTTTGAATGAACGCACGATTGCCGATTACATGAAGCGTAACAAGTGTGACCGTGATGAAGCTATCGACCTTATCAAGTATGATATTGCGGTTGAGAGTGACGAGGAAACTGAATACGACCTGTCTGCCGAACAGCAGGAGAACGTGAAGAAGATGATGCGTAAGACCGACCATGCAAAGATTGGTAAGGGTGTTAAGCGTGAGCGTAAGCCGAACGAGCTGAAAGAAGCTATCGTTGCGGAGATTGCTGAATTTCTGCGTGAGGATGCTCAGGGGCAGGTTTATGAGAGCGTTGACATTACGAATGTCAGCCGTCAGATTGCTTTCGCTGTTGGTGATAAGCGGTTTGAACTGACTCTCGTTGAAAAGCGTCCTCCTAAGAATAAGTAAGGGGGATGCTTCTAAAATGACATTCTTTTATTATGTTAAAAGATTTATTAAAAATCTTCCCTATGGGCTGTCAGCTACAATCTCTTACTTGCATGGTTGGCGTCCCTATTATGTAATGGCGGTTCGTCGTTCAATGGGTGGTCTTACCCGTCCTTTCCGATTTGATACAATCCTATTACCTCCTAATGTTGCTCCTTATTCTATTGTAGCATGGGAGCAAGTCAGAAATAAACTCCATCCTGTTTTTCAACTGCTATCAAATACCTTCATTTATCATAGCCTAGAACCACTTCCTTTTCGGAAATACCTATGGAATCACGTTCTAATGAATTGGTGGTAAATCCTATCCCACGGGTAGGATTTACCCGGGCACTCATCCCTCCTAAAAAATTTTTTTCAAAAATGTATTGACTTTACGAGCGAATAGTGATATACTATTAAATGTAAGGAACAAAAGAAAAAATTTGAAAAGGAGATTTCAAAATGGCTACTTATCATTCTTTTACTTTCAGTCGTGACAAAGGCGTTATCATTATTGAGGATATTGCAACCGAAAAGACCTATCGGTTTGACATTAACACCGCAACGATGTATAATCCTGCGAACAAGCCGATGAAGTCTTGCCCTGCTGGTCTTGGTAAGTTTCTGAACTATAATTTTGGTGTGGGATATGTCATGCGTCTGTTTGACCATGTGCGTCGTAATCCCTATGACTATGGTATTCCTGTGGGGCAGACTCTCCGCGATATTTCTATGATGCGTGAGGTTGCCGACCTTTTCCGCGTTGTGGATAAAATCAACAGTCTTGGTGCTAAGATTGATTCATGGCAGGGTTTTAGTGCCAAATGCCTGCGTGAAATTGATGCAAATTTCAAATATTTCGCAAAGTATTGCCGTGAGACTGAAGACCCGTCTATTCGAGATTATTTTAATCGTGGTGGTATGCCTGCATTTGCCAGTCATTACAATCTCGACCGTTATCATCTCTCCGAAGAAGATAAAGTGTTTATGTGGCAACATAAGAACGAGTTTGAAGAAGCACAAATTCCTGTGATTGCTTATCATCTTTCTCGTGGGTTGCGTGAATTCCTTAACACGATGACGCAATCTTATCTTCACAATTTCTTCTCCCTCTGTGACAAGTTGGAGATTGAACCGCCGAAGGAAGATTTCTACCGCACTTACATCAATTTGAAGCGTGAGTATGAAGTACGGAAAAAGGAAATTGATGGTCGTGCTTTGGAACGCAATTACAATAAAAAGCGTGATGCTCTGTCGTTTGAGCTTGGCAATTACACGGTTATCATTCCGTCTTCTGCCGATGAATTCAAAGATGAAGCTAACCAACAACACAATTGTGTGTACTCATCTTATCTTGGTCTTGTAGTTGAGGGTGAAACCTATGTGGTGTTTATCCGTCATAAAGATGCACTTGATAAGAGCGTGATTACTTGCGAGATTAAGAACGGTGAAATCTGCCAGTATCTCGCACGCTACAATCAGCGTACTCTTGATGCTGAACTGTGCGAATTTCGCATGGCGTATCAGAAGCACCTTACCGAAAATTGGTAAGAGGTTTAGCCCCCGTTAGTGGGGGCTAACTGCCCGGGCACATTACTACAAAATTTTTAAGTATTTTCCCGCATGTTCCCCCTTGACTTTTCTTTTATCTTGTGATATAATAAAAGAAAAAAACAAAAGGAGCAAAAACAATGACTAACAGAAAGGCTTATTCCCCCTTCTACTATTTCGGCACCGAATTCATCTGTCCTACCGAGGAATATTTTTCCACCACCGAGGAAGCCTGCGACTATCTCCGTCAGCACTATAAGGATTATAGTGTCATTGCCGAGGGCGAAGACTGGATGGGCGTCACTTGTGATTTAATTGACATTGATGACAACGGCGACATTCTCGGCGGTGAAGTTCTGGAAACGGTCGTGACGCCCCTTGGTCGTTTTTGGTGGGATTATACTGACCGCCTTGGAGATGATATTGTCATTTTTGAGAGAAAAACCCCTTGACATAATCCCATGTTTGTGGTATACTATTCATTGTAAGGAGTTGATACAAATGATTGACGCACATGAGCGTATACTAATGATTGACACGGAAACCACAAACGACATTGATTATCCGTTCTGCTATGATGTGGGCTATCAAGTGTTTGACCTTGACGGCAACATCTATGAGGAAGGTAGTTTCATCAATGAGGATATTTTCCTCGATAAAGAATTGATGTCAAGTGCCTATTACGCCGAGAAAGTTCCTAATTATTGGCGTGATATTTGGGATAAGAAACGCAAGGTTCTGCCGTGGAAAGCAATTAAGCATAAACTGTTTGAAGTTATCAAGCGGAACAACATTCGCATCATATCGGCACATAATGCTCGTTTTGATAATCGTTCTCTGAATCTGACGCAGAGATACATCACGACAAGCCGATGGCGTTGGTTCTTCCCTTGGGGCTTGGAATGGTGGTGTACGCTGAAAATGGCAAGAGAAATCTTGAAGCAGGACGAGAATTATCGTCCTTGGTGCGAACAGCGTGGATATATCACCGCAAATAATCAAGTGCGATTGACCGCCGAAATCGTTTACCGTTACATTACGGGAGATGAAGATTTTGAGGAAGCACATACGGGCTTGGAAGATGTGAAAATTGAAACCGAAATTTTCAAATACTGCCTTGCGAAAAATCCCGAAATTGATGGCAGACTTTGGAAGCCGAAGGAGGAAATTTCCAATGGATAATGAAACCTATTCCGCGACCCCTCTTGGAGCAATCTTGATGGATAAAATGTCTCAAACCTGCCGAACCTGCGAGCACACTTTTATTTGTGCTCGTGGGAAACTGGCACGTGAAACTGGTGCAGGTAAGCACCCCGATTGGAAAAAGCTGTATCAAGAAATGCTTGAAATGGAAGATTATGGTATGGAATGTGACTGTATGAGAGTCCCCACAATTAATTCTATTTGAACTGATTAAGGAGATAACCTAATGAATAAAAAAATTACAGTAAGTGAACAGCAATTGTTCGAGTATCTTTACGCATGGGTCGAAACATTCAATGATTGTGCATGTTGCCCTTGTTGTTATAATACTTGCGAGGGTAGAGACAACGATAACATTTTCGACTGCGTATTGAAAATCATTATGACAATGTAAAGGAGAAATAAAATGTTTTACGTTGGAGATTTTGGCGACGGCACTTTTTACGAAACTGAAGAAGAAGCAATGGATTTCATTCGTGAGTATGTCGCCACTTACGGAGACAGTATTTTCAATGATGAAGTTGAATGTCGTATCCCGTGGTCAAGTTTGCTTGATTGGGCAAGCCAACAGCCTGGCTTTTGGGATAAATTCGGCGACACTTACGAAGAAGCATTTCAGGCATTCGCAGAAATGTATATTTGCGAAATGGAAGATGAAGACTATGACGAATATATTAAAGTGCGTGACATGACCACAGAGGAATACCAAAAATTTCTACATGAGCAAGAGCATGCACCGAGTTATCTTGCGGGTTGGGGTAGGAAGTAAGCCTGCCCTAACTCGCCCGGGCAATTGATAAAAAAATAACGTAAAAAATCTATTGACTTTTGAATGATTGTATGTTATACTATAACTGTAATCAAACGAAAGGAAATGATAAAAACATGAAAGGTAAGATTCGTTATTACAGTATTGTTGAGCAGGAAGTGGAGTTCCCTGACCACCTCATTGAAATTCAGATAAAGGGGCTGAATGCTACTAATGAAGAGTGGGAAGAACTGGAAAGTGCTATTGAGGATATGGTTGATAATGCCCGACGCGTTGACCCCGATGCCGTAGACATGGTTGGCATCTACTACGGCGAAGGATTCCGTGAAGCACTGACTGAATTTTAAGGAGGAATTAAAATGGCTTATCGTAACGCTTGGGGCGACGAAGGAACTTACGCAGAAGTTTTTGCGGCAACCGCTAATCGCATGAATACTGATATCCTTGTTGATGAACTCTGTTATTTCATCTTCGAGGAAGATTTGCTCCGTTGGATTCTTGAAGTTGTCCCCGAAGATTTTAAAAGGTGTTATGCTCTTGCGATTAACGATGCTACTAAATACTGGGTTGAATGCCACATGATGGAGGATGATGAAGATGATTGATGAAATTATTCATATTGGTTCCGCTCCCGATGGAAGCATTGTGATGTTTCCATTCTCCGCATATTTTTTTATGAAGATTTGTAATCCTTATACAGGCATTGGTGGAGTTGTGGAGCTATTCCACGGCACACATCTTACTTATGATGACCTTGACAAGCGAGGGCTTGGGGTCTATTGTAAGGTCATGTATCATGACATAGTAGATTTTTTTGAAACGATTAACGAGGAGGATTAAACCTCCTCGATTTTCATTTTTGGGCCGCCCGACAACTGACGCGTCGGCCGGGGCTTGTTGTTTTTGCGTGATGCGAAATTTTTTTAGCGATTTAAAGCATAATGCGTTGATGCGGTGAATTCCTATAAAGGTGCCCGGGCCGGAGACGCACGTCGGAGGCCGTCCTTCCCATTATACCATATTCAGCAAATTTTGTCAAGTAAAAATTCGTCGGCAATTTCCACAAATTTTTTCCCGAAATTTAGTCATTTTTACAAATTTTATTACAATTTTTTGTCATTTTTTTGGAAAATTTTGGTAAAAAATCCAATTTTTTCCTGTTTTTTCGGCATTTTTCACAAAAATTGACCCAAAAATTTGTGTATTTTGACGAAAATTTGTTACTTTTTTGTAATTTTTTGTATTTTTTTTGTCATTTTTGGAAAAATTTTCCATTTTTGTTGATGATTTACCGTCCGTATTCACCAATACGGGCCCATATGCGACCATTCTGCGGGCAAAAGCGGGCCTCGTGCCGGCCGGAGCACCAACACAACCTATATGGCCGGTGCGGGAGGACAAAAGCAGGTTTTCCGTCCGTATTAAACAATACGGACGGGCGGCAAAGATTCCAATAACGCCATTTGACAAAGAAAAAAATTTATGTTATAATATAAAAAAAATACATTTTTTTCCCGCATATAAAGTTTCTCATAGTTGAAAATTTAAAAAAAATTTGTTATAATATATATAGAATAAAAAAGAAAGGTAATTTGTTATGGCTAATTATAATTTTAACAACCTTGACGAACTAATCCGTAGTGGTGCGAGTCCAGAAGACATCGCTAATGCATTCACCGCCAACCTCAATCGTGCTATTGCCGAGAATGACAAGGTCTCTCGCAAGGAAGAACTGTGTGCTGAGATGGCTGAACTGTGGAACGAGTATGTCAATCTATGGATGCTGGAGCACCCTGTGCCGGATGAGTGGGACCTACATATGGATGCGAATGACCTGGCCGTCAGTCTGGACCATATTCTTACCCTGTTCGTGAAGACCGCACCTCTTATGGAGGCAATGGAAAACCTGGCTGATGTGTTTGAGCCTCGTAGTGTAAATCTTGAGAATACTAAAACTAAGAAAAATGATTACGATAGCGTAATGGGAAATTTTCTTAACAAGTATTGTAGATAAATTTGCCACGATTTTTATATAGATTAATTAGAAAACGATAACTTGTGAGGATGTTTAGCGTGGTTATCACTAAATGGGAAGAGAATATAACTACGCTATGACATTTTTTGAGACCAGTAGAAACAAGATTTTGAACCTTTTTAAGTTATAACGATGACGAGGAACGAAGACGACAAAAAGTCCGGGTTGATGAATACGGGCGGGCTACACCTATCCGCCATTTTGCCCATTTTTGGCAAAAATCCCCGCACATCAATTCCTATTGCCATTCTACCAACCCATTTCTTCCTCTCATAACTTATGAAGTTTAAAATAATAAAAACGGGTAAGCGTATTTGCTTACCCGTTATCTTTATATGTACCTAATCTTTCACCGACCATATCTTCTACGCTTCTCTTCATAGCGAGTCTAATGGTCGCATCAACATCTTTCTTTGCCGGTACTGGTTCCGATTCCGACTTATTCTTCTTTTTTGGCACTGGCTTCCACGTTGACGTTGTCTCTTCATCCAATTTCTCATGAAACCACTTATCTGGATCCCAATTACTAACCTGGCCGGCATCATTTACATTACCAATAACTTCCCCACGATAATACAAGACACCATTTGATGCCAATACCTTATCCCGCAAATCTGGTTCTGTTACACTCAACGCCTTGGCACCCTTGCCATAGAATTTATAAATCTTATAACCTTTATAATTACCCCAATAATCTAAATTCATTTTTTATTCCGTTCCTTTGCGATTTTCATTTCATTTTTTATTTTGTTCCTTTGGGTTTGGATTTTCATTTCATTTTTTTAAATGCCCACCCGGACCTTTAAACTGAAATACCCCCCAGAAAAGGTATCCCCACTCTTTGATAAATTATTACTTCGCTTCGCTCGTAATAATTTATCAAAGGAATTTTTTTTTGATTTTATTTTTTATTTTCTATATATATTATAATATATATTTTTATAAAAGTCAAATGGATGCCTCGGTTTCGCTTACGCGAAACTCTCGGCTATCCTTTGTTCGTTTTTCATTTCACTTTTTAAAATCTCTATGTCGTCTCTTTTTTCCCGAAAAAACCTTCTCTTTTATACCCCCAATAGGCAACACGCGCGCAGGGTTTTTGAGTCTCGGGGAAGAAGCCCGAAGGGATGCGAACGCAGACTCAAAAACCTATATTATTTCTCGCCGATTTTTGCTTCTATCATGGTCGGGAATTAAGCAAAATGACTACCGATGAATGCCCCGCCATCATTAATACGAACCGCACTGTCGCAAATTGCGACTGCGTAGTTCGGTTTATCGTATGTAGTTAATCTCAAATTGCGATTCCTACGAACGGGTTAGGCGCAAATTGCGATTCTGCCGATTCTCACTGTCGCAAATTGCGACTCTGCCGGTCGTATCTGTCGCAATTTGCGATTCCTACGAACTTTAATAGCAACAAAATAAAATTCTAATTGTTTAATCTCAAATTGCGACTCCTACGCTCCGCATAGTCGCTCTGAGCGATTCCTACGCTCCACAGAATCGCAAATTGCGATTGCGTAGCCCGTCATAGTCGCAAATTGCGACTCCTACGAAAAACATTACCAAAACCATTTTTCATTTAAAAATCCCAAACGCCCTGCGCGAACACTGGTTCTGCGACTGGTTCATCAGTGGTTGCCGCAGGTTCTTCATCAAAACGCCATTCATTTCTTTCTGCGTCAATTTCAATTAAATATCCTAAACTAATCATATCTTTGACCGCACGCTAAAACGTATCTTTCTTAACGCCCCATTCTTTCTCTACAGCTTTCTAACTTAATTCTAATCTAAAATTATCTTTATTCTTACTTAAATATAACCATACTTTAAATCTGTCACCACTTAATGCTCGTGATGCTTTTGCCATCGCTTCAATACTCTATTCAGTATAAGGATGTTCATTATCTCTTGGAATTCTATTTCCAATATATACTATTTTTTGATTAGGGACTGCCATCATTCGCACCCCCTAAAACGATATTAAGAGCATCGTCAAACTCATCCGTCCATTCAAAAGCCCAGCACATATATTCTGGTTTAGTTGGATTTGGAAATGTGTCTATTGGACGGAACCCCATTTCCAGTAATTTAATCATAATTCGTTTAGCAAATATTATTTTCGTTTGTGTTCTTTGTTCCATAGTTTATTCCTCGCTTTTCCGCTGTTCTGCTTTTACCTTTACCGCCTTGCGATAAGTCTTGACAGCCCGACGCACTACTGCTGAAATAGTAGTGTCGTTTTTCTCCGCATATCTTGCGAGCCAACCGTATTCTTCGGTTGTGAATCTTATGGAACAGACATGTTCTTTATTATTCACGATATAAAAAACACCATCCTTTCCTACCTTTATATGAAAATTTGAATAAAAAAATTAAACAAATTTGTCCTACACTGTATGACACAGCTTGCCTCAATAATGTCCAATAGTGAATGGTTAAGCGATGCGCGAATAGGCATTACATTGTAGGCTCTTTTTGTTGAAAATTATAAAAAAATATTATATAATATTTATATAAGGAGGATAAAAATGGTTACATTTATTTTAATTTTTGCTTTCCTTTTTGGATGCTTTGCCGGTCTGATAGTAGCAATTAATCACGTAAATAACTTACCCCGTGATTTACAAGACCCATTTGTACTGTTTTGTGTAGTTATGGGAGCATTGGTTGCTTTTGTTTTAACCCTTATTATTCTTTCGATTGTTCTTCAACCGACTTAAAGGAGATTTTTTTATGAAAGCCGCATTTATGATAGGAATTATCGCAGGACTTTTGCTCGGTTTGCTTAATGCTTATGTATCAAAAGATAAGATTCCATCTCATCTATTTGATGAACACATCGTTCTACATATGCTATTAGGTGCTGGAGCAGGAGTATTATTTGTAGTAGCTATGTATATATTTTTTGACTAAGGAGAAAATTTATGGCTGATTGGAAAATGTTAGTTGGTATGATTAGTTCTGTAGTTGGAATGGTTACTTTCATTCTTTATTTGACACCAATAATTCTTTTTAATGGAGAAAAATTCCTCACTAGAAAAGAAAAAATTATTCAATATGTTAAATTAGTAATGATGCCAATTCTTGCTACAATGGGTTCATTTATAGTTCTTATAGGTTTTTATTATTTTATGATGTTATTTTAAGGAGAAAAATAATGTTTGTTTGGATTTTTGTAGGAATTTGTTTTATTGTTTCGCTAATTCTTTGTATTATTCATATTTGTGATTACTGGTGGGAAAAAATCTTTTTTGCCCCATTAGTAGGAATCACAGGAGCTCTTTTAGGTTTGTTGCTATATTATATTTGCTTTGGAGCAATTCCTGCCACAATTTGGGAACATAATGATAGTTTCCCCGCAATGGAAGCAACAAATTATAAATGGGTAGATATTAATGTTTTGCCAGGAGTTGAACCATCTTTCTTAACCAATAGTGATAAAGATGGTAATCAATGTTATTATGCCATCGGCGCTAACCACAAGGCTTTGAATATGCCCGTAGAATATACAGAAATTATTCAAAGCGATAAGGCTCAAGTTAAGGTTATTAGTTATGAATTTTCTAATCGTTTGTTAAGATTTTTCTTTATTAACCCCTCTTTGAATGCTACTCACTATGAAATTTATGTCCCAAATACAGCTATCGCATATGATTATAACGTAAATTTCGTTGATGCGACATAATTAATAGGGAAATGCGCGAACAGTGATTCCGCGACCGTAATGAACAATACGGGAGCATCACCAAGTTTCGCGCATTTCTTATTGATTTTTTTTAAAAAATATTATATAATAATTATAGAAAATAAATAAAAGGAAATATTGACAATGAAAAACTATGAAAAAGTAGCTTGGTATGCGGGAGTCTTATATGGCCCTGTTTCAATTGAATATTCAACTGATAAAGATATAATGTTTATTCGCACACCTTGGGACTATTTTAAAATTTATCTCATGGATAAAGAGCGTTTTGGCTATTATACTGTAATGCATGAGAACAAAGAATACTCTAAAGGAGGCTGGCATAGACAAAAACGATGTCGCCATCTTCATTTTGCAGTTTTTCTTTGTGTAATACATGGTTTTTATAAAGAAAATGAAATTCCCTCTGATGGTGAAGATTTTAAATATTTTATACAAGATGCCATGAGAGCTTGGAAATATGATGAAAATAATAAGGAGGTTTTTTAATGAGAGGAATGTTTCCGTATGTAGCAAGGGTTGATTACTATGATTATCCAACCCATGCAGTAAAAGCGCGATATATTCTAACCTATGGAAAAAATGCGTCGTCGGTAGTGGCTCAGTTTGAGCAAGATTATGGCGAAGATTTTCTCGGAGTAAGTGTTCGTGTCGTTTCTGATGAAGATTTTGAATTTGAAATTAGTGAAACTATGGCTAACGATTTTGTTCTCAAAAATGGTATTCTCGCTGACCCTGTAATCGTTATGGAAGACCAAGAAAGAGAAGAAGATGATAATTTCTAAATTACATCTTATTATAGTCATAGTATGGGTAATTACATTCATTATTGGAACATTTATTTGGGAAAGTAAAAAAGTCCCTAAGTGGTTATATGATGGGATGCTGGGTTGGTATCTTATTATTACTTTAATTTTAACTTATGTAATGATTTTTTATAAAGGAGTATAAAAAAATATGATTGTATGGATTTTGGCATTTATTTTGTGTCTTATTGGGGCTCGTTTTCTAGTTGAACCGTATAAAAATGAATGGGTATGGGTAACTTTTCTTTCAGCCCTTATAAGCGCTATCATCGCATTCGGTGCGGCAGGTCTTCTTCTTATGACTCATCCTGCTACAGTTCCTGCTCATTCAACTAATATTGCTCTTACAACAATTGCTGGTAATTATTATGCGGTCGGGCACGTTGATGAAGAGAATGAACTACATTTTACAATGATTAATGGTGATGATTATACAGAAATTTCTTGTCCCAATCAGACATTTTCACGAGTAAATGCCCCAAAGAGCGATACTTATCTTGAAATTCGTGAAATGAAGTATGCTTCTCATATTCTTCGTCTGCTATTTTTGAATTTTGCTGATGACACTTATGTGCTTCACGCACCGCAGAATGCTGTTTTGCTTGATGTCCCTTATTAATATTTTCCTCTACCTTAAAAGGTAGAGGATTTTTTTTTGACTTTTTATGAAAATTATGATATAATATATATAGAAAAATAATTATAAAGGAGATTTTTTCTATGCGACATAGTAAAATAGTTGAATTTCAAATAAATAATAATTCTACGTTGCGCATTAATAAAGATAAAATTATGGCAACAGTTTATGATAATAAACAAAATAAAGTAGAAATTTTTTTAATAGGGCAAGAAGAACCTTTTGTTATCTATGATACATCAGAAAAAATCTTAGATAGAATTTGGGAGGATTAAAAAAATGATTTTTATTGCCCATTTAACTTATTACGATGAAATTGAAAATAGAAGTAAAAATGATAAAATAGCACTTATGGCTAATAATTTTACAGAAGCTATAACTACTATTGAAAATTTATACCTTGATACTATTAGACAAATTAATTTACTTGAACCAATTAGTGATTTTAATGTAATCTTTTTAACTACACAAATTGAAAACGAAATTAGAGAACTTGATGAAAATGGATTTTAAAAAAATGTGTAAGACATGCGCGAACCAGGGGACCTTTAATGATGGTTCCCCTGGTTGCGTTAAATTTAAAATTAAAGTTGATTTAAATAAGGATTTTTGTAGCTGGCATGCTGATAAAGATGGTCCTACTTGTATTATTTGTGGGACAACAGAAAATTTAATTATTATCAATAATGATGATGATATTATTACTGTTTGCCAAGAGCATCACGATGTTTATTATAGTTGCCAAACTTGCGAGAATTTAAATAAATGTGACTTCAAGCAAGACCAAAGCGAACCTCCTTACATAATGCAGCAGGTTCGCCAAGGTCCTGTGGTTATTCAGCAACAGGTGAAGAATCCTACTTTAGTTCAACGTCATTGTCCGAAGTGTTGTTGTTCTTCTAAAACCGACGGCCAAGTCGTTTGCGTAAAGGAGAACCAAGGTTATGCATGTCCGTCGTGGCGCCCACGAAAATAATGCCACCTAGCATATTGCCTGCTAATGCTTCAAAAATTTGATAAGAATGATTATACATATCACTATAAAATAGATATAATAAATCAGCAATACAGTGATTACAACCAAGTAATACAAAAGCTGAAGCTGGAAGCATTGCTAAGAATGGATGAACTCCAACAGGGAGACCACCACGAGTAGCATTTAAATTCCACATATCAACTGCCATTTGAACACAAATTCCGCAAATAATAGCTCTTATAAAAATAAAGCCAAAAGGATAAGCTTCTCTAGCTATCATAATTTTTATAGCTTGTTCATCAATTTCGGGATAACTCATTAATGCTGTGCCAAGACAATACATTATAAAAACGCCCATAGCATTTCCTAAGAAAATAATAATGAGTTCTTTCCAATTAATTTTCTTATTATATAACTATCGCATTTTACCTGTAAATAAGTCTAATTTTAAAGCACATACAACTAACAAGCCTAAACCAAAAGCTAGAGCACCTAATAAGCCGCCACCTAAATATAAATTTAAGAGTCCGGCTAATCCGATGGCTAAACCTGCGGCAATCGCACGTCTTTGATACATTCTATCACACCTTTCTTTAAGATTGCTAATTATATTATAACATAAATTTTTCAAAAAATCAACAAGGAGGCACACACATGTTTTGTCCAAAATGCAATACTTCATATTCGGTTAAGCGAACCGTTATTAATCTTCAAAATCTTCCAGTAGATGAGGTTGTTGAGGCCACATTTTGCCCCATTTGCGGCTGGACTAAAAGAGAAGATGAAATTATTGTAAATGGAATTAATATCTTTGACCAGGTAGAACGATATAGTCACTGCATTGTAGAAGTTCTATCTAATAGTATTACTGGTGAGACTAGCGTCGGCTGGTATCGCACTGATGAAACAGAGGAAATTGAAGATGAAGACTTTACCTTTAAACAAGATTGATAGATTTAAAGGAGAATATGAATTTTTAAGTAATTTTTCTTATTCTCCTTTTACTTATAAAGATGTTTATTATCCTACCGTAGAACATTTTTTCCAAGCAAATAAAACTACTAATGAAAAAATTCGTAATGAAATCGCAGCCGTCCCTACTCCTTCTCAAGCCAAATATCGTGGACGAGCAGTTCAATTGCGTTCAGATTGGCGAAAAATTCGTATTAACGTAATGGAAATTGGATTGCGAGAAAAATTTAATCAAAATCCCGACCTAAAACAAAAACTATTAGACACAGGTGATGCCTATCTTGAAGAGGGAAATACTTGGGGAGACCATTATTGGGGAGTTTGCGATGGCTATGGAGAAAATCATCTAGGCCAATTACTTATGAAATTGCGGGAGGAATATAAAAATGCCTGAATATATGAGTAAAGAAGGGTTGGAATATCTTATAAAACAAATTTAGGAAAAAGCAAAATAGGAAATGGATAATATAAAATCTGAAAATAATTATATTGAAACTCCAATAAAATTATGTCCCTATCGTAAAAAATATCATGCTAAAGATATAGGTAATCAGTTGGAACAGCTACAAAGAGCTACTTATATTGAAGAGGAATTCCAATATTGTTTAGGTGAAAAGTGTATGAAATATAATACCACTACTCGTAAATGCGACGGTTAATAATATTTTTATTGATTTTATATAAAAAATATGATATAATATTTATATAAAGGAAGTGAAAAATAAGTATTATGACTGATTATTTTACAATCGCATTTGCTAAGATTGGTTACAATTATCAAACTGATGAATTAGCGTATTCTAATGTTAGTGAATTACATACTTATGATTCAGCAGATGCTCTTAGAAATGCTTGGTATAATTTCTTAGAAACGCATGAGGGAGCTTGGTATTGGGTGCTTCATAATGGAAAATTAATTATTTCAGGAGCATTAGACCCAACTGATGAAGAACGATTAATTGAAAATATTTCTGGATTTTATAAGGAGTAATAATATGTCAGATAGACTTGGCATTTTGAAGCGTTATGTTCAGCGACGCGATGAAGCTAATAAAAAGAGTTTTAAAGAAGTTCTTGAGGAGTTTGAAAATCATCGTTATTCTGTTAAAGAATTAATTGTTTTAAATAAATTTATGATAACTCATAATATTCCTAGCTATAATTTTTCTTCTATCCAGCACACTCAGACTGTATCTTTTAGGTTTGATGATAACAATAATTTTTTTGTCATGAAATTGAATAAGCCTTATGTGATGTCCCTCTCATTGTATATTGATGACAATGGACAGTATAATTTTATGGAAGGCTCAGGATTTAAAAGAATTGTTAGTAAAGAAATTGAACTTGATTTTCTAAAAGCATTTAATCGGTATTATCCTCAAGTAAGAGACGATTTTTATAAACATATTGATAGTTTTGAACAAAAAATGTTTAATTGAGGTGGTATAATTATGAAAATAGCAGAAGCAATTTATGGACGTGGCTATATCGTAACTGCTGATGATTTAGCTAAAATAGATGAAGATTTAGCTGATGATTTTATTTCTAGTAAATATTTTATACCACTAGACAATCATAATTTTAGTCAAAAATATTTTTTTGGTCTTATTGTTCATCAAGTTTTTGATGGGGAATACACATATATTCCTCCAGTAGAAAAATATAGCTATGAAGATTTTGTAGAAATGACAGATATGTTTCATGAAGTCTTTCCAAACCATCAAGAAAGAATAAAAAGTTATTTATTGTGTATATCAAAGGTATAAAGGAGTAATATAATGGAATATTTTATTATTGAAAATGATTATGATGGCAACCATTTGATTTTTAAAAATGAAGATAAAGCAAAACTCCAAATCTTGAGATGGTATCAGGAAAAAGTTATTCCTGATATTATCAGAGAAATTCATAGACTTATTGATGAAACTGACCTAAATGATTATACCCGTCAAGGCTTGCTTCGACAGATTGAAGCTATCCAGGGAGACCTTAAAGACCTCCTTGATGAAAATTATATTGAAAGTTTTGCTTACTGTTATTCTGCGGAGGTTATTGAATAATGTATGTTCTTGCTAAACTGAAGCCTAGAGCTGAAACGACAGACACTCTATTGCTGTTTACTTCCAACAGTGAGATTGCATTGGAAGAAATTCTGCTATCAATTTTTGATGACGTATATGATAAAGAAATGGAATGGGCGATGCGCGAAGAGTATCATAAGACAGATGATATTCTAAAGTGGTGTATTAAGCGCATGGAAGTTTACCAAATCGTCAAAGTGCCTTTCTTGGAGGAATAATAATGAAAAAGGTATATATTCTTTATAATTTTTCTAATGATGAAGCTATCTATGCTTCTGAAGATAGAGGACTTCTTGAAGAAATTATGTATGATTTGTTCTTAGAAGATGCTTATTATGATTATTGTCATTGTTATCATTTTGAATATAATGTCCCTATTTGCGATATTTGGGATGATATGGTAGAATATTATAATGATTATATGAGTATCATTGAATGCCCGATGATTTAAAAAGATAATGCGTTTTTCCATTTTTTGGTAAAACGCATTTTTTATTGAAAATTTTAAAAAAATTTGTTATAATATATATAGAAAATGAGATTTGAAATTAAAATTTTTAATGAAAGGAATTGATAATCATGGGTGAAGCTTTGGTCGCAAAATCTTATATTGGACTGGAACAGGTCACTGAGCCTTATTCTCTGAATGGTAAGATGTATGTTAAGGTTCGTATGAAGAATGGTAATATCAAGCAGGTGCGAGCCTATTCTGCTAAAGAATATGCCAAGTATAATCCAGAAGTAAAGGTTACAAAGCCTATTAAATCCCGTCGTGAAGTGCTTGGATTTGGCGAAAAGGGCTTTATCTGGATTTTTAAAGGTGAAACATATGAAAATTTGGATTGGTTCAGGGCTTCTCCTTGCCGTTATTCTCGCGTGTGGGGTTGGTATCTCCCTTCAGACATTGAAATGCCTGACCCCATTCCCTCCAACGTCGAGCCTTTGAAACTTAATTGGGATGATGTCTCCTTTGATGGCGATTTGATTGCCGAAGATAATCTTGTAAAGTTTGTTGAAACACTGCTTTATGATGAAGGTGAATCGCAGCATGTGGGTCAGATTGGAGACCGTCTTGATTTTGTCGCAACTTGCGACCGTGCCAGTATGAATCAGGGCGCCTTTGGTATTTCTTATTTTTACGTCTTTAGTGATGAAGATAAGAATATTTATACTTGGGGCACCTCTGCTCGTGTTCTGGAAGAAGGACAGACTTATCATATTCGCGGCACGGTTAAAGACCATACCACTTTCCGGAATACGAAGCAAACCGCTTTGACTCGTTGTAAAGTAGAAGAAATGTAATTTCCTCCTCCTTAATATAAATCGTTTTTTGCTAGATACACTAAAAGGGGATAGAACAGCAATGTTCTATCCTTCTTTTTATTGATTTTTTATAAAAAATATTGTATAATATTTATAGAAGATAAATAAAAAAGGAGTTTTAAAATGCTATACACGGCAAAAGCATCCATTGGGTATGGCTATATCGTAGAAGATAGTGAATTTCCACAGTATCCAGAAAGAGGTGCTTCTGAACAAGAAGAATATGATTTTGAAGACTGGAGAGATGAGCTTTACGACAATGATTTTTTGTATATGCTAAATGCTGATAATGAGACTTGCTTTTTTGGTATCCCATTTGGACAAACAAATCAATATCTTGAAATGAAAAATAATCCTATTTTATCAGTACCTTCAGAATGGGATGAAAAAGTAAGAAATGCTTTTAGATATTTTTTTCCTGAACTAGCTGATAAAAAAACTCCTGCTATATATCTTTTTAGACAATTTTTTTAATCTAAAGGGAGAAAAATATAGTGGAAAATATTTTAGAAACTTATAAATTTGGTAAATATAGTCGTATTGAATGTCTATCATGGCTAGACACATTTGCGCAAGCGACTAAAAAGAAAAAATATCAGCGAATTAAGTATGATACTTGGCGATCTATTAAAAAACTTTTTTCAGATTCTGATGATTGGAATAATACTTATATTGAAGTATATGGTGAAAATGTAAATTTTCTTGATAAAACGTGTGATGCTATCATTTTTGTTCCAGTAGATAAAGAACCTTTAAGTCCTACACTATTAAAAACTGATGCTCATACTTATAAACTTAAAAAGAGTAATGAGTTTATTAGATATCTTGTAAAAGAAATTTTAAATTTTCCAGATACTATTTCGTATTCGGTAGGAGAATTACCTTCTTTTACCATGACATTTTCTAAGGAAGATGAAGATGAAGTAGCAAAAAAACTAATAGAACAACTGCATAAAAAACCAGTTGAATGTATTAATGCTCAAGGGACTTCTTCAATTGTTTATGACTCTTATCTTGCAGCTAAGAATGGAGAACCTACTTGGGTTAGAACTAATGATGCTATTGCAACTACTTCTATTTCAACAGAATATATGGAAAATCTTAGCACAGCATTAGGCGGAGTCAATTGTACTCTTGATGAATTTGCTGAACGTATTAAAAATATTGAATTTAAAATTAATGATAAGGAGAAAATTATGGCTATTCCTAATTTTACTGATAATACTGTTTTCAATTTTGATTTTGGCCCGGTGACCAGTTCTCGTATTCGTATGTCTATGTATGGTTATGCTATCCCTAATGAAATGGGTAAGTATGTGTCTTATGACGTAAAAAATGACTGTATGATGGACGTCCAGGTTCTAAACTTTAATTGCGATAATCTATTTTATAGAGTGCCAAAAGCTCTTAGTAAAATTGATGAAGGCGATGTCGTTTTCCACAATGGCGTTCCTGTCTTTGTAGAAGATGTTGATGACAATCGCTTGAAGGTTATTGACCCTAAAGACGGCACTGAAAAGATTATTATGCCGGCTCGTAGTCCGTTTGGTTTTGATTATGTGACTACTCTTGTAAGTCTAGTTGATGGTTTCTGTAATGATTGTGACCCTGATGAAGATAATCCTTTTGGCAATATGCTTCCGTTCCTGCTTATGGGTAATGGTGATATGAAGAATACCTTCCTGTCCCTGATGCTTATGGGCGATGGTAAGATGGATTTTAATAATCCTCTAATGCTTCTGGCTCTTTCTGGCGATGGAAAGATGGATATGAATAATCCTCTGATGGTTATGGCTATGATGAAGGGTTTTAATAAGTAAGATAATACCTCCGGCTTGGGAGAGACATAAAGTCTCTCCCTTGATTTTATTAAAAAAATATGATATAATATTTATAGAAATATTGAAAAGAGGAATTATATTTTGTCTGTATTTAATTTGTTAAGTGAAGAAGATAAAGATAAAATTATACAGTATATTGTGAGTTTTGGACCAATAACTGATGATACACAGACCCCAGCTCGTAGTGATGTTGAGGCAGTGCTTTATGAATGGAATCGTCAAAAAAATCAGCATCTTGAAAAACTGTTTGGTGGTAATAAACTCATTCTTAATCGTCCTTATACTTACACTATGTCTGCGGAAGGCGTTGCTCAAGAAATCGCGGAAGCAATTAATGAAGATACTAATGATATTTATTATCCAATGAGAGATTGGATTAGTTTTATTGTTAGGAATAGAGCAGCAGTACGTTTTGTAGAACAAATCAATACATATCTTTTTGTTCGTGATTTGTTTGAGCCGGCCGTGTTGGCTGATAATGCTTATAAAGGTGAAAATGTAAGAATTTCATTTAAAGATGATGAAATTTTTAAAATTACCAAAGGCATGAAAGTGATGAAAATCATCAAAAAAATTGTAGAAAAATGTGGTGATGAAAAGACTCTTAAGATGTATGAAGATTTTAGACAGTGGCATTCAATGCTGCTTAATCAGATTCATCTTGATGGCACACTTTCTCTTTCTATTCATCCTTTGGATTATATGACAATGAGTGATAATGGTGGTAGCTGGGATAGTTGTATGCGGTGGCAGGAAACTGCTGGAGACCATCCTGGTGATTACCGCATTGGCACTGTTGCTTGTATGAATTCTCCATATATTGTTGTAGCATATCTTCATAATCCTAAAAAGACAATGGATTTTTGGAATCCTGATACACATCATAATGATTATCATTGGAATAAGAAAAAATGGCGTGAACTATTTATCGTTCAAGATGGTATTATTTCTGAAATTAAAGGTTATCCATTCCAAGATGAAAATTTGACAAATACAACTCTTATGTGGTTAAAAGAGTTAGCAGCGGAAAATCTAGGTTGGACTTATGATGATGTTGAAATTGATATTGCTCATGAGACAGACCGAGAAGATGAAATTGCTACATTTAGATTTGATTCAGGAATGATGTATAATGATCTTGGTTCGTTAGCAAAACATCGTGGTCATATTAATTTTAAAACTCTAGAAATTAGAGGTTTAGATGATGAAGATGAAGATGTAAAATTAACAGATTATTATACAGCCAATAGTGATATTCGTCATCGTATTTATGAACTTGTATATGGCGGAGTTCCTACTTGTATGTGCTGTGGCAGAGAAAATGATGCTTATGATGACCGTAGCAATAGTGTCTTTTGTCCTAGATGTGAACCTATTCAAACTTGTCCTTGCTGTGGAGAGTATATGCATGGCGAGGGGTATTATGTAAGTGCTTATGAAGATCCAATTTGTTTTAGTTGTTATGATTATGAATGCGGCACTGATGAGTTAAGTGAAGATAGAGAACTAAATGAATCTTTGGTTGATATTTGGCTCGTTGTTGGTAAAAATGAAAATGGAAATATCGTTAAATATAACGATCCAGTTTTTACACTTAACCCTGATGAATATACTAATGCTGAATATGACCGTATATTTAACAAACTACCAAAGTATGAATGTTATAGTAAAAATGGCTGGATTTATTCTTCTGATAGATATGTTACTTATGATATGGCTAAAAATATTGGAGATATTGAAGATATTTATGACATTGATATGAGTAGCCCTGAAGGTATTGTAAATATTATGGAAGAATATCCAGACTGTAAAGAATGGTTCTTGCCTATGGAACATATGCAAATGGCATTAGATATGATTAAAGACGAAATGGATTAAGTAGTTATTTCAAAATGTTAAAAAGTTCGCTAGATTGAATTTTTTAAAAATTTTTGTTATAATATAATTACAAAAGGTGAGGAAATAAAAAATCTCCAAAAATTGATGAAAAGATTTCTTCCTTGAAAATTTAAAAAAAATATTATAAAATAGATATAGAAAGTCAAGGAAAAAATAAATAAAAAAAATGGTAATGAAATCCCAACCTTGAAAATTTAAAAAAAATATTATAAAATAAGAGTGTAAAAAAGAAAAGTAAAAAAAATTAATCAAAAAAAAATTATTTAATGAAAGGTGAAAAATTACTATGAGTACTGTTAAGATTACCAAGCGTGAGCGTTTTGAGAGCATTAAGGCTCTCGTCAAGGCTGTCGGTCCTGTTGAGGGCGTTGACACCGAGGGTATTGTCGCGTTCTGCGACAAGGAGATTGTCGCACTTGACAATCGTGCGGCAAAGGCTAAGGAGCGTGCTGCTGAGAAGCGCGCTGAGGGCGATGAGCTTCAGGCTGCTGTCCTTGAGGCTCTGACTGATGAGCTTTCTACTCGTCAGGATGTGACTGACCGTATTGACGGTGAGGACGTGACTGTGGCTAAGGTTGGCTACCGTCTGAGCCAGCTTGTGAAGGCAGGCAAGGCGGTTAAGGAAGAGATTACCGTTGCCGGCGAGGATGGCAAGAACAAGAAGATTGCCGCATACCGCCTCGCGTAAATAGCATATATCCAAAGACCCGTCTGTATAAGGCGGGTCTTTTTTTGAAACTTGTTGAAAGTTAGCAGAGCAACCGGCCGCGAAGAGGTGGCACCCCCGAAAAACCAAACAAAAAATTGATTTAGAAATTTTTGAGGGAAATGCGCGAACCACGCTAACGCGGTCGCAGAACCAATGTAAGCGCAGGCTTCAATTTGACAAAAACTAAAAAATATGATAAAATATATTATAAATAGAAAGTGGGTGAAAATATATTATGAAATATTGTTTATCTGCGAGTTAGACTAAAGAATATATCCAAAAGGCAGATGAAATTGCCATTAAATGGAAAGATATAGACCACATTATTGATATTATGGAAGTAAATTCTAATTTATCATATGTTGTAGAAATAAATCCAGAAGAGCTAGAAACAAAAGATTGGGATACAGTTGCTCAATATTATACAATGACTCAAAAAAGATTAAAAGTAGCATTATCTACTTCTTATTTTGAAGAATGCGCGAAACGCAATATCCCATATTTTATGTCTCAACCTATTGAGAATGGTTGGATTTTAAATGCTTTAATTGATAAAGGTGTTTGTGCGGCTCGTATTACAGGCGAATTAGCACATAATTTAGATTATTTAAATACTTTATCTATTGAAATTCGTGTAATTCCTAATACAAGTGATGCTCCTTTAGGTTATCAACCATTAGTAGGTGGTTGGTTCCGTCCCGAAGAACTATATCAATTAGAAGCAATTGATGTTTGTGAATTCGTAGTAAGAGACCGCCATGAAGAATAGGCTCTTTATCGCATTTATGCAGAACAACATGAATGGCCTGGGGAATTAAATTTTATTGTAAAAGATATTCCTGATGCAGAAACTATAAATCGTTTAATTCCTCCTCAATTCCAGCAAAGAAGAAGTAATTGTAAAATGCGATGCCAAAATGGTGGAGATTGCCATTTTTGTCAAACAATGTTATATTTTGCTAAATTAGCAACAATGAGGAAAATTAAGGAACAATTAGAAGATGATAGAATTACTTAAAAAATATTTGCCATTAACTGAAGAAGAACTTGCAGGAGAAGTATTAGTAGAATTATGTAAATATTATAATCCAAATCAAATAATTGTAGGAGAACATAATTCTTACTATTATGCTCAAGGTAATATTCCAATTGTATTAGTAGCGCATTTAGATGTAGTTTTTCCACGATATGAAGATTATAAAATAGAAATTTTTTACGACCAAGAGCGTAAAGTAATGTGGTCCCCCGATGGGCTCGGCACTGATGATAGAGCCGGAGTGGCAACTATTATATATTTACTTAAAAATACACTATATCGTCCTTGTATTCTATTTACAAAGGAAGAGGAAACTACGCTGATGGGAGCATATTATGCTTCTAAATTAAAGCCAAAGGTAAATTATGCTATTCAACTTGACCGTCAAGGCAGAGGCGAATGTGTATTTTATAATTGTGATAATAAAGATTTTGAAAAATATATCAATAGCTTTGGTTTTACTACGCAGCAAGGCTCATATACTGATATTAGTGTATTTTGTCCAAAATGGAAATGTGCTGGTGTAAATCTTTCTATGGGATATTATGAAGAACATAGTTATACAGAACATTTTAAATTAGATGACTGGCAATATACTTATAATAATTTGTTAAAAATTTTAGAAGATAATCCAGAAGAACATAAATTTAAATATAATATTAAAAGAAAAACAAAAAAGGAGAAATTTTAATGGCTCGTGGCGCGAACGCAAAAGTAGAAGTTGAAAATAAAATTAGAAATGCCTTTGGTGCTGATTTTATTGGTGTAGCAGATAAAAAGTTATATGTCCAGGCAGATGATGGTAATGGAGAAATGGTTCAAATTGCTATTAGCATGACTTGTCCTAAGGTTCCTATGTCAGTAAATAGCGAAGGTGGCATTGATTTTGATAATATGCCGACCGGTGGCACGCCAACCGAATTTAAACCAGCTGAAATTACCGTTGAGGAAACTGAAAATATTAAGAAAATGTTAGCAGAGTTGGGATTGTAATGAATCAAAATGTTTTTTTATATGAAACTGACTATGAAGATTTGTTTGGGCATCCTTATCCACAAGTAATTTCATTTGAAGAAGTTAGAGAAGTTTTTATTGATGAATTACACCATAATGTTGTAATGGGAAAAGACTATGGTCTTTTTACTCCACGGAGTGAAAAAAAGTATTATCAAGGTCGTTTAGATGCTATTCAAGATATTTTTATGAAAATTAAGGAAAAAGTTGGTAAAATTAGTGAACCTCAATTCCGCCCCCGCACTTGGCGAGGGATTAGCGAAGATAAGCGATTTGAATTTTGTATGCATTGTAGAACAGACCTTTCTAAATATCCAGAAGATATTAAGTATTGTCCTGAATGTGGCAGATGTTTTATGACCCCTGAAGAACGTGAATGGTTAGGATTGGTGCCGAAAAAATGAATAGGAATGATGTATTATTCCATCAAGATGATGAATATGTAGTAATGCGCGACCCTGATGGTTGGGAACTACTTCTAATGGCAGACCATTTTAATTATAAATTTTGGTATGAAGTAAGAGACCCACAAGGCTATTATTATAGTGATTATGGAACTACTTATATTGAAAGTGCTATTGAAGATTTAAATATGTTAAAGCTAGGCAAAAAGCCTATAATTTAATAATAAAAAAATATTTAATTGAAATTTTATAAAAAATATATTATAATATTATTAGAAAATGAAAAATAATTATTTTCTAATAATATTTTTTTTAAGGAGAATTTGAACATGGATTTGAGAAATGTCATGACCTATAATGAATTTAATCATCGTCTTGGAGCATACGAATCAGGGCATTTTCTCCCCGAAGATGGTGTTGCTATTCTTTATCCTAATGTAAAAGATTTTCTTACATTCCAGAAGTTGAGCGGTAATGTAGAATCTTTTGATTGTGAACTGGATAGTCAGCATAATCTTGAAAAAATTATTGTTAGATTGGCAATTGGCTCTGAATGTGAAGTTTTTTGCTTGAAGGAGGATATGTAATGAACTGGGAATCTATTGCTCGTCTTGTTGAAGTGAATTATGGCTGTCAGGTCGATTGGGAGGAACGGTTTTTCGTTTGCCCCATTTGTGGCGAGCCTATTTATGAGTGTGATTGGGCTAATACTGACCTTGTTGATGGAAATGATAACTATATCTGTCCTGTTTGTGAGGAAATTATTGAATCTTAAAGGAGAAAATTTATGAGTCATTATGAATTTTTAAAAGAATATCTTTCGGAAATATGTTATCTTCATTCTCCTGTGTATTATGATGATGGGCATTTCTCTGTTTTGATTGAAGATAATGAAGGATATGCCTGTGCTATTGATATTATTTTTGATAAAGATGGAAATGTAATTAAGGAGTGATATTATGGTGCACACTCCGTGGATTGATATTGCCTATGGCGCAGAAATCGGATATGGAGCAAAAATTGATTTTGTAAATCGCGTTTTTAATTGCCCTAAATGTGAGCACCCGATTTCTGAAAAAGAGTGGGAACGCAACGAAGATGAAAATTGGAGTTGGGTTCATGGATTTTTTTGTCCTTATTGTGGAGGAATGATAGAATATGATTGAATCTTTGTATAAACCTTTTCAGCATTGGTCTGAACAGGGTACGATTTGGCTTTACAGCGACACCCATTTTAACGACGATGATGACCTTCTTGTGCCGTTTCCAAATCGCCCGTCAGCTGAAGAACAGGTAAAAATGATTAACTCAAAGGTAGGCCGTAAAGATACGCTTCTGCTTTTGGGTGATGTTGGCGATGTTGAATTCGCTAAAAAACTGCGTGGTTATAAAGTCTTGGTATGCGGCAACCACGATCAAGGTGCATCTATTTATGCTGATGCGTTCGACGAAATCTATACGGGTCCGGTTATGATTAGTGAGAAAATTATTCTTTCTCATGAACCTCTTGCTATTGAATGGGCATTTAACATCCATGGTCATACGCATCTTTTGTCAAAAGTGCGTCCTGGTCATCTTTGCGTTTGCTCTGATGTTATTGGGTATGAGCCTATTAACTTTAACCAGTTTCTTAAAAAGTCTGGTCGTCTTAAAGAAATTACGCCCATGCATCGTATTACAATTGATAAAGCAACGGAGCGTGCTCATAAAAGAGGGCATCGAGCAAAATTAGATTTGTATGAGGGGTAATAATGAATAAAATTTTCAATTGTCTTAAATTTTATATTAGTATTGAACGATGGAAATATAATCAAAGTTTAGATATTTATGTTTCTAATCATGGACGTTTTAAAAATAAAGAAGGTATTATTCAATCTTTTGAGGACAAAGATAATTATTTTCGTTGGAATAATAGATTTGTTCATAAAATTGTTATGGAAACTTGGAACTCTATTCCAGGATGTGCTTTTTTTACGATTAACCATAAAGATAATAATACCCATAATAATTCTCTTTCAAATTTGGAATGGGTAATTCCGGAAAAAAAGAAAGAATTAAAAACAATTTCTCAGTCAGATAAAGAAAAAGAATCTGTTAATAAAGAAAAAAATGAAAAAAAAGAACCTATGGTTATGGTTAACGGTATGGAATTAACTCTTAGTTCAGCAAAAGCACTTCTTCAAATGGATAGGACATTTTCTAATACAGCGAATTTTGATAAAATTTTTAAAGAGGTAGTTCTTAATCCAAATACTGAATATCGTTACGGTCGTTATACTATTGCTTATGTTAACAATCCGACAAAAGGAGCAGAATAAATATGAGTTATATTTGTAAAGAAGATGTGATTCGGCGTTGTGAAGCAGCTAAACATCTTGCTGAAATTCGTATTAACGAATGGCGAGGGCATACTACTGAATATAAAGAACAGGTTAGTTGCCAAGAAGCATTTGACCGTGAGCGTGAAATGCGGGATATGATTATGTTTTTAAACGATTTGCCCGATGAGGATGTAAGAGAAAATAGTCATGGCTATTGGATTTTTGATGATTTTGATGGGGATGGATTGGATTATCAGTGCTCTAATTGTCATCAATTTTCTCATCAAAATTTTAATTATTGTCCTCATTGTGGGGTAGATATGTCTAAAAAGAAAACAACTATTCTGCCGCCATTTGATTATAATGAATATGATGTTATGAGGTAACAAATAGTGAATAAATATATTGAAGTTAATACAGCAATTAATTGTCTTGAAGAATGGTTTTGGGATAGTATTTGGATTAGTGGTAGTAAATTAACTATGATTAAACAAGCACTAAAAGATGTCCCAGCAGCAGAAGTAGTCCCCATTAAACGAGGTTATTGGAAGTGGACAACAATGTCTCATGAGCTGTATTGTAGTTGCTGTGATAAGTTTAGTCCAGCTAAAATTGAAACTAATTATTGTCCTAATTGTGGGGCAGAAATGGTATCTCAAAGATTATATGAAAAATGGAGCGTAGATGAATGAAATATGTGTAGTTAGACAGTGTTCTTGACAACGTAAAAACTTGGGTAGAACAGGAAAATGTGTCAAATAGAAAACATTTTATTCTTGAAGGGATTAGAAATCTTCCAGTAGAAGAAATCTATCAAGCAGAAATTATTGAAATGGATATTGATGGGTATGTCTGTCATGGCTGCTCTCATTGCCATAAAACTATTAAAGATTATTTTTCTTACTGCCCTTATTGCGGTGCAAAGTTAAGATAAACAGAAAAAATTTGATTTTTTTAAAAAAATTTGATATAATATTTATAGAAAGTTAAGAAAAAAACTTTTAAAATTGTTCATAAAAGAGCCGTTCAGTGCGAAGAGCGTCACACATTATTTTACTTCGGCTTATGCTACTAATAAACGGCTCTTTTATATATATGGGGCTCTAGCTCAATTGGTAGAGCACGCGACTTATCTAGAAGTAGTTTAAAAGCAAAAACAGTATCGGTTGGAAAATGTCCAGTGCTAATGTAGGGGCAGGACCTACCTTCTAGACCAAATCGCGAGGTTCTGGGTTCAATCCCCAGGGGTCCCACCATTATAAAAAAATTTTTTGGACACAGTAAGAAAAAGTATCTATTTACTTTTTCTTATTTAATACCATTAAGATCCTAAACTGAATTTTTGGTTGAAAATTTAAAAAAAATATTATATAATATATATAGAAAGTTAAGAAAAAAGTAAAAAATAGAACCGAAATAAGAAACGGGTTTCGATGCTCCCCTTATTTTTTACTTCTTAATTTTATACGGCGGATGAGCAGACAAATTGGGGGCCAATAGACTTCCGCCACTCCCATATAATATCGCTCTCCATTAATAGTGCGCCGGAGACTTGGACAACCATAAAAGAAATCCTGAGTAATTTCATATGATATAATGAAAAGGTTGGTATCGACATAAGAGGCGCTAATTGGAAAAACAAAAATTCCAGGAATCAACAAATGTGTGGTTAGCTGACCTTAAAGCTATAATATGGGGAATTGGGAGACACAAAATTTTTGGACGACGATAATTAAAATATTTATATTATTCTTTATATATAATAGAAAGAATAATATAAAAAAGGAGAGTCGTTTATGCGTACTGATATTTTAGAACGAAAAGAAGAAATTTTATAGTGGATTAAAGAAGAACAACCAAAAGCTTATATAGCATAGCAACTTCAATGTAAATAGGAGACTTTAAATTCTTATCTTAAAAAAATGGGAATTAACTATGTTGGATAGTAGAATAAAAAAGGATAGCAAAAAGGTTCAAATATTTATAAACCAGCTTCTTATTATATTGAAAATAATATTCCATTAGCGTCTGCTAAACTAAAAGAGAAAATGTTTAAGGACGGTTTAAAAGAAAAAAAATGTGAAATTTGTGGTATTTCTACTTGGTTTAATATTGAATTACCATTAGAATTACATCATAAAGATGGCAATCATTATAATAATTAGTTAGATAATTTACAAATATTATGTCCTAATTGTCATTCTATTCAAGAAGGTAATGCTGGAGCTAATATTGGTAAATATCAAAAATAAATGCGGGATTAGCCGAATGGCATAGGCGACAGGTTTAGGCCCTGTTGAGTGAATTCTCGTGCGGGTTCAAGTCCCGTGTCCCGCACCATAGCGCAAGAGGAGATTGATAGTAACCAATAGGACTTAACGGCGCGATATAAATAGGAGCAAACCAATTACTATCCGAGGTTTCAGGCATGAGTTTCTCGTAAATATAAGCCATGTCGCGTAGGAGTGGCGACCTACCTATATAAATATCGCCATTGAGGAAATAGTTTCGTAAGTCGTGCTGAATAGTGTTTTTGGTATACGCTTTAATTCGGTGCAAATCCGATGCCTCGCTCGTCGTCAGCGAGAATAAATAACTGTGGAGAAATCCCCGTTAGTGATGGGATGTGCCTCTGTAAATACAAATATAATCACTTGTTTATGGTTCATTAGCTCAATGGTAGAGCATTCGGCTGTTAACCGAAGGGTTGTAGGTTCGAGCCCTACATGAACCGCCACGGAAAAGCAAAAATTCCGGTTATCAACAAATGGGCGGCTAGCCAACCTTAAGGCTTTAAAAAGTAATTAATTTATAAAGACACACACAGCAATTTTCTTTAAAAAGAATTTATAGCATAATGGTAATGCATTTGACTGTTAATCAAACTATACGGTTCGAATCCGTGAAAAAAACTCTTTTATGTGTCTTGTTTTTATGCGGAACTGCTGGAATCGGCAGACAGGCAACGTTGAGGTCGTTGTGTCCTTATGGGCGTATGGGTTCAAGTCCCTTGTTCCGCACCAAAAGAGGTTCAGGACATGGTCAGTACATGTCGTCCCGGGCATTGGTGTAATGGTAAGCATAGAACCTCTTTCATATGCCGAAATGATGGAATGGTAGACATGTCTGCCTCAAAAGCAGATGCCATCACGGCGTGTGGGTTCGAGTCCCACTTTCGGTACCAGTGGTTTATTACCACTCCTTTTGTGTATACTTACGAAGGACTGACCGCCCTTTGTGCCGACAATGATAATATAAAGGCAAATAAAATAGCGGTCTTTTTATTGAAAATTTAAAAAAAATATTATATAATATATATAGAAAGTTAAGGAATATATAATATTTTTAAAAAATGAGAAATGAGTGAAAGCCTACCGGCTAGGGAGGAGAATTCGTTCATTAGTCCTCGTGAGGTTCCGGAGCCTCAAAATTCCAGTTTCGGCGTCTGGATGTCGCGGAAAGTAGTTTCTCATTTTTTAAAAGGATTATATATCCTTAGTCCGAATGACTGAACGGACTTAAAACCGGAAACGGGAAATCCTTGATGTATCCTTTCATGCGTACCCAAAACCGAGAAGTCACGAGCAATGAGGACGCTAGGAGTGCCTCAGCTAATATCGGGAGTCAAACCGAGTAGGATAATTCTGTGCCTAGGTGGAGACCAAAAGACAGCGTGTGTGTAGGGTTGCTACGAAAGTGTTCCCTACTGGAAGCCCGAAGAGCCAAGGGATAAAGAGCTTCGGATTGAGTTGCCAGTCCATTTAAGGAATACTCAACCAACTGGTCGGTCGTATAACCGTAAGCACGGAGCTATACTATGAAGGATACTTCTAAAGGGTAGTGCAAATCCACCCTATAATTTATAAATTATGCCATCCGCCACGTTGCAGAGGGCGGTGAGGAAGCTGCAACTTCCAAAACGTGAGCAACGACGTACTTGAGAGCGCCGGACACCTCGCCCGTTGAGGAGGGAAGTGTAGACAATGATAGTAATGCTACCACCAGAACATAAGGGCATATGGAATGGTATTATGTATCTATCCAAAGTAGAGTCGGGGTTGGAGTCTACATATGGGGTGAAGACCTATTCCCCAAAAATAATTAATAATAAATCATGTTCTAGCGCGGAATTAGCGATTCAAGGTAGAACTGTGTAACCTAGTAAAAAGCAAGATACACTATTAGCAGAGCCAAGTATAGGGAGTCATGCCCCTTCTAAAGTCCCCGAATAAAAAGTAGACTGCGGCGGGTAAGAACTGGAATCGTGTGATTTATTAATGTAGTGGCGAAAAGGGGTCCGCCTTAGAGACCCCATTATATGGCCTCGTAGTTCAGTTTGGTCAGAACGCTAGCCTGTCACGCTAGAGGTCACGGGTTCAAGTCCCGTCGGGGTCGCCATAATATAGAAATTGAAACGGTTCAGGTCCTATCGGCCGGCTAGGCAGGCGAGGTAGTGTGAGGTAGGTTGCGGTGGAAATCCCTTGAATTAGCGTAAAAAAGCCTACGCCTGGGAATCTGGAAGTGGATTCCTGCTATTCGGAGCATAAGCGTTCAGCTGAAATATGACTGACCGCCTAGCCTTTAATTTCTATATATTTGAGGTCTTGAAGTAAAATATTGGAAGATATTTTCGGGCTTCCGACGGTTCGTTTCAAAGTCATTTCCGTCGTTAATATGGAGTAGCTAATCCTAAATATGATAGAGGGGTACCGGTCCTAGGAAAAACTCGACCAACAGAGAGTATAGTGCCTCCGGTTCGACTATACATTTTATTCCATATACCATGTTGTATATTGGAACCAAGATAAAAGTATTGCTTTTATCTTCTTTATAATAATAAAGCAATGATTTCTTAGCAGTCATAGTTATCTAGGTGCGAAAGAAACAAAGCTTTTAGCGTTGTGAGTCCCAACGCTATATAAATTAATAAGGTGGATAGTAGGAGACCCACGTTCCCTATCGCTCGAAAGAGAAATTAGTGCGAGGGCTACTACGAGGAATGGCATCGCTCGTAGAGAAGAACAAGCCATTAATAAAATAAGATTTTCAATAGAAAAACGCTCCAAGTACAAGGGAAGTGGTACCCCCTAGCCGATAATAGAACCGAGTGAAGTATCCTGTCACGGCCAGGCTCTGCATTGTTTCATTGAAAATCTTTATATGGGCTTGTAGCTCAGTTGGGAGAGCACCTGCTTTGCACGCAGGGGGTCGCGGGTTCGATTCCTGTCAGGTCCACCATAACTCCTAAAGTTTTTTTGTTTTGTTGTACCGATCGAGTGCTGAGCATCACTAAAAACTGCTCACATCTATGCGTTTTTAGCTCAGCTGGTAGAGCAACTGACTCTTAATCAGAAGGTCGCGGGTTCGAATCCCTCAAGACGCACCATTAGGTATGCTCGCTCGTACCTGTCACACAAAACCGAGCCGGGTTTGCTAAGACGAAAATAATAGCAAGGTGGATAGGCAGTCGCAACCTTAGAAAAAATGCAATGCCGGAGTTAAAGACCCGTAAGAAAGTCGTGCTTTCATCTAAAAATAAGTATAAAGAGGAGAAAGAAAATCATGATTAATTCTGGACTAAGTTTTGTACTTTGGATTCTAGGTCTTGCTGGTGAGCATGATGCTGATGGCGTCCTAGATTTCATCCGTAGTTTCTTTAACTGATAACCTAGTTTTTAACTAGGTTTTATGGGGGTATAGCTCAGCTGGTCAGAGCGTTCGACTGATAATCGAAAGGTCGGTGGTTCAAGTCCACCTATCCCCACCAAGAGATTTATCGGTACGGATTTATGCCTATCTCCGCCGATAAACAAATAGGCATAGTACGCCACGGTTAATGGTTCAAATTCTACCGGCAAATAAACAATAGAAGTCCCGCATAGGGAAGGCGTTCTAATAGGATGTTCGGCGTATTTATATTAGTAAATATTTAATAAAAGTCGCATACAGCAATTCAAATTTCCTGCTTTAAGGAAGGTAGCTCATGTGGTAGAGCGTTCGATTGATAATCGAAAGGTAGTTGGTTCGAATCCAACCTAAAATAATGCGACTTGTTATATCCCTCCCTAGCGTGCTAAAGTAGACACATCGGTCTGTAAAACCGAAGGCATTTGCCCCGAGTGGGTGCGATTCCCTCGGGAGGGACCACTCGTAACAACAATTTGATAATCCAGTTAAAAATTTGCTATGACATTTTAGTTCTCGGTGCTAGGCATCACTTTAAACTGCCTTCCGTCTTGCCGGGTTAGCTCAGTTGGTAGAGCGTTGGATTGAAGATCCAAGCGTCGAAGGTTCAAGTCCTCCATCCGGCACCAAGAGCCGTTACTAACAAAATTTTATAGGACTATTAGATAAGTGGGAGTAATTAACCCAAACTGTTTAATAATACCGTAAATGCCGATTGGGTCAGAGATTATTTTAGAGTTGCAACATTATTAAAATAATCGTAATCGGATGTGTGGTTAGGCGACCTTAAGTCTGCCATGAGTCGGTGGCCGAGAGGCGAGGCAGGTGGCTGCAACCCACCGTACGGCGGTTCAAATCCGTCCCGATTCTCCAAGGAAGTCGTTAAAACTTCTTTGTTAGTATCACGTGCTACGGCAAAGGAGCGAAACAGTTTGCGCAAAATAACGATAAGACACTTCCTACCATATGCCTCGGTAGCTCAGTAGTAGAGCGACGGACTCATACCCCGTAGGTCGATGGGGCGGAACCATCCCGAGGTACCATTAATTTAATTTATATAAAAGGTAATATAAATATGATTACAACAATTGGATTAATTTTACTTGGCACTATGGGTATAGGTTCAATTTTTGCTTTTATGCTTTTAGGTTTTTCTTTATTTAATACTTTTTATATTGATAAATATAATAAAGAAAAAGCTGAAAGAATTAATGAAATTATTTTTACCATTTATGCGTATTTATTTGTATCTGAATTTATCCTTGGCGGTATTGAAGTAATACTTGTTATTATTGCCATTATTCTCGGATATAAATAAAAAAATTGACAAAGAAAAAAATTTTTGTTATAATATATATACAAAAGTTAAGAAAGGCACACGCAGCAAAATTATATTTGGTTAATAAGAAATGGTTTATGTTTTTCTTTAGCGGTTCAAATCCGTGCCCTATTTTTAAGTGCCTTGATACGTTTTTATTGACTTTTTTAAAAATTTTTGATATAATATATATAGAAAATGAACCTTAAAAAATAAACAAGGACGCATTAATAACTCAGTGAAGACCTAATGCGATGTTAGGGCTGAGAAATACCGAAAAGTGCTCGGCGGAACACGAAACAAGGATACTTGTGGATACCGGTCCGCGTCTTATAAGGTGACTTATAGGACGAACTACAGTGTAGGAAAGTAAAGGTATTGTGCTGAGGTTATCGCAAGTAAAGACAGCCGTGGACAGGCGAGAGTAATAGAAAGCAAGCGTTAAAAGCGTAGCCGAATCCAAGTTAGGGTTTAGCTGGTGACTGTATCAAACCTTGGAAAAACCACCAATCTCGTGTGCGGTGATGTAAAAGAAATTTTACTATAACTGTCTACAGCATCCAAGTAGCGGAAATCGCAACGACTAAATAGAGAAGATTGATATTTGGGAATCAACGAAAAATTTTCTGAATATCCCGTGAAAGGTAAAGGTAATCAATCCTTTGATGGACTTGACCGAAAGGTTGTGGCAAGAAGTCATAAAGGGACGCCTATATGGCTCAGACTTGTCTCCCATGTGGTTGAATATGCTTGAAGATAATTGGCAGTAAGCCGAAGGGCTATTAATCTTGTTTATTTTTTAGGGTTCATGTTATAATGAAGGAGTTATTCATATGAGTCAGTATATTGAAATTTTCGTTAAATCTAAGGAAAATAATTTTACTTGTCTTAATAGCTTTTCGCGTAGCACTTATATTTATCGTATATTAAGCGATGATATGGGTGTACCTTATGCGAAAATTAAGAAAATAACTCCTGAATTTTTGCGTCAAGCCATTGATATTGCTATCGGTTATAAAGATGGTTATCTTAAAAGCCGTAATGAAGCAAAAGAAAGAATGATGATTGTCGCAAGTTTCAACAATTCTGTTGAAGAAAAATATGAAGTCATTCACGATATTTATGAAGCATTAAGTGAATATGATGAAGTAATTGAAGAAGTAGATATTGCCATTGGTTATCTACGAACCCTAGCCAGTATCGCAGATAATTTAGCTTATGAAACAGGCTCTCCTGCGTTATACTGCGGCATTGAGATTGGGGAACCAACTCTTGATGATATTGTAGGAGAATAATAATTCTCCTACTAAATATATCCTAATAGTGTAGTAGGGAGCACGCCCTGGTTATTGTCGCTGGGGAGGTACGGTTCAAATCCGCAAAGGATAATGCGTTTTTGTATGTATTTTAAATCGCTTACGAATAGGTTAGAAATAAAAAACATACCCCTTTAAAAAATAGGGTGACAATTTTTTAACGGGACGCCCCGTGGGGGAATAAAATCCCCCAAGTGCGATTTTTTAAAAATAAGTAAAATGTATATAAATTAGGCGATTACAGCAATAGTTAATTATAACTACCGTAGGTTCGAATCCTATCGTTTCTCTTTTTGGAATGTAGCTTAGTTGGAAAAGCATTATAATTTATCGTCTAGTGTGGAATTACCCCTAAAATATAAATAAAATTTCTTGTTTATATTTTAGGGGTAATTTATTAATCCTCTACCGAGCCATACGGTAAGAGTTGAGGGCAAAGGCAACAACTATAAATAAAGTCCTTTGAATGTTTTTGCGGTGAGCAGCATATAAACCGCTATAATAACCGAAGTGTTTAAGGTCTGTGCTCCAGATGGCATTATAAGGAGAAACGATAAGGACAAGGCGATGAAAATCGGTTGAAACGCGAAAAACCTAAAAATTTTAAGGAGATATAATATGAATAGACTTAATGTCTTTGACAATCCTTATTGCAAATGGCGTTATCCGTCTTGTTGGTGGAAAAATATTCGTATGTTTTTCCGCAGTTTTAAGTATGCTTGGCAACGCATTACTAAGGGATATGCCGATTGTGATACCTTTGATCTTGATAGTTATTATCTTGATATTTTCGCAGGCACTCTTTATCATCTTGCCGATAATCATTGGGGCTATCCAGGGGACGACAAGTTCCCTAATGATGAACTTTGGACTGCTTATCTAAAGGAAATGGCTAGTTGCTTTTACCGTGCTAATGAGTGTAATGATTATTATGATAATCCTTATGAAGATAAGTGGTATGAGTGGCTTACTACTAATAAAACTAATGATAAGAATCCCTATGTTGAAGATATGATGAATGAAAGCACAGAACTTGATAAAATGCGTGATAAAGATTTGCGTACAGGTATGAAGATGCTTGGTGATGTCTTCTGGAATCTTTGGGATTAAAGTTTTATAAGGAAACTGTGCGAACACCGTTAATGCGATCGCGTAATCAATGTTCGTGCAGTTTCCATCAAGAAAAAAGATCTCTGACTTGAAAATTTTAAAAAAATATTATATAATATATATAGAAAATAAAGAAAAGAGGTCTTAAAAATGATTGATGCTCCTTGGTATTGTGACGACCCTGTGGAAAAATTGGCATTCAATGCTTATGCTATTCATACTGAATATTTGGAAGACCTTATTACTGCTATTGGCACTAGAGGTAGCATTTCTTATAATGGTTTTCTGACTGCTGGAGATAAGCAGTATATTGAGAATGAAGTTTATAAGCGTTATGGTATTGTGTGCCATGTGAATTGAGTAAGAAATCTCTTACTTGAAAATTTCAAAAAAATATTATATAATATATATAGAAGGTTGAGGAAATGAAAGATTTTTTTGATGATTTTGATACACAAATTCAAAGCGATGAAGTTGCATCCATTGATAAAACTTTCATTTTTATCGACGAAGATATGACTGAAGAAGAGTATCTTCAAATGTATAGCGATATGGCCTCCTCTACTAAAGGGTCTAGGTAATCACCCTCTCAAGGTGAAAATGTGGGTTCGAATCCCGCGGGGGTCACCACAGCGGAACTCCAGAAGCCGCGTGCTAAGAAATGCTGGACTGGTTTAGCGTATTTTCCTTGCGATAAAAATACCAAATTGCGGTAGCCGGATAATCCGCGACTGTCTGATAGCGGTAATGGGTAATTCTAGACAAGACAGTATAACATCCATATCCCACCGCTTAAAAGTGTGGTTTGTTTCTACCTCACTATAAAAAATAAAAAGAGAATGACAGTTTCAAGGATTCTGGAGAAGTAAAAATCCTATAAAAAATACCACTCCGCTTGGTGGTTAAAAATCAAGAGATTTTATAAACAACCTAACCAAAGAAGATGTGGGTTCGATTCCCGCCTGTGCCGAAAAGTGGCATGGTAGTTTAAATAGGATAAAACATTGAAAGGTTCTAATAGGGTGATAGGAAAGCAAGTATTAATAATGTGGTGTTATTAATTGCCTAAAGTCCCAAGGGTTGGCCTCGGAACACCACATCCGAGGTTTATAAAAAGGTTTGGCAAGCCTAAAATATGCCATTCTATCGCCCCATCGACTAGTAGGCTAAGGTCGCCACCCTTTCAAGGTGGAAACGTTGGGTTCGAATCCCACTGGGGTGACCATATCGTCCCAGCGATATAAAACATATGGGTAGTGTCATAGAAAGCACGGATTCCCACTAAACTACCATTGGCGCCGAACCGAATATACCGTGGTGTAAAAGACCAAAGGAGAATTAGGTGATATGTGGCAATACAAGCGGTTTAGACAGACACTCAAATAAAATACAAGCGAAGTAAGTGGAAAAAATCCGACCAAATATCCAGAGTCATTTCTAAACAGCCCGTCTGGAGGCGCGGAAAGGAGATAACAGATTATGAAGAAAATGCATATGAAACTCCAAAATGAGGATAGTCCGAAGGGCTATTATCGG
>JAEEGL013250650.1_pt1 | contig 77614 bp, 65 predicted proteins | sample 9134231 | NCBI WGS metagenome assembly JAEEGL01 (sample SAMN16246548, study PRJNA631951) | gut metagenome | biome: gut microbiome; feature: rumen; material: fiber-attached | host: Bos | place: Iran: Karaj | collected 2018-10 | reverse complement strand
CATTTAGAGCAATAGGAACTGCAAAATATGTTGCAGAAATAAATAATTTAAAGATTAAATTAGATAGTAGAATAAATGAAAGAAATTTAGGAGTTAATACTATTAGTGAATTACCAGAAAATCAAACATTAGAATCATTCGAAAATAAGGATTATAAATTTGGTGTTGGAGAATCTCTTAATGAAGTAGACAAAAGATTTAATTTATTTATAAATGATTTATTGGAAAGTGATGATAACAATATAGCATTATTTATTCATGGAATAATAATGATGTCATTTTTGCAAAATAACACAGATTTTTCATTCGATGGAAAGAATATGAAATTATTATTTAATAATAAAGAAATTTATAATGATAAAATGAAAAATCCAATGATCTTTAAGATAGAATATGATAAAGAAACTATAGTAAGTATTGAAGAAATAAGTATTAATTGACTTATTCCTAATGCGCAAACAACATTGACTGTTTTATGTATAGGAACATATTTTTAAATATGAAACATGGTTAAATGACCTATTTCTGAATAGGTGTCCACCCATGTAGAGAGTGTCACGATACTTGAAAGGAAATAAAATGAATAAAGTTTGGAATCATAACTATGCATATCATAATTGGATAATCAAAAGAATTAATAATAATTCTACTGTATTAGATGTTGGATGTGGTGACGGAACACTATGTTTTAAATTATCTTCATGTAATAAAGTAGTAGGAATAGACCCCAGTGAAAATTCAATTAAAATTGCTAATCAAAATAATACATATGATAATGTATCGTTTATAAATGATGATTATTTAAAGTATAATTTTAAAGAAAAGTTTGATGTTATTATATTTGTTGCTTCCATTCATCATATGAATATGGAAAAAGCATTATTAAAAGCCCAAAGATTATTAAAGAAAAATGGTAAAATTATAATCGTAGGTTTAGCCAAACCAAGTACTATAATAGATAATATAATTGAATTGTTTAGAGTTATTCCTAGTTTTATAATTTCTAAAATAAAAAGAAATAAAACATCTGAGGAATTAAATATTGAAACCAACTATACTTTTCCTACGATGAATGAAGTAAGATTAACTATAAAAAAAATATTAGTAAGTAATTATAAACTAAGACAAGCATTGCATTATAGATATCTTTTAACTTGGAATAAAAATTAAACCAACTTATACTAGAAAGAAGGTAATCTATGGACAATAATTTATATGAAATGATATTTAAAAGGAAATCATTTCACTTATTTAGAAATATAGGGAATGAACATCTTACCAAAGAAGAATTAAAAGATATAGAAAAAGAATTCTCTAAATTAAAACCTTTAGATAAAGAAATTAAAGTAAAAATAAAAATAGTAAAAAAAGAATCTGTTCTAAGAGGACAAGAATACTGTATATTATTCTATTCAGAAAAGAAAGAAAACTATTTACAAAATATCGGATATCTAGGTGAACAATTAGATCTATATTTAGTATCTAGAAATATAGGTGCATTATGGTTTGGCATTGGTAAACCAGATGAAAAAGAGTTAGATGGTTTAGATTATGTAATAATGATTGCTATAGCTAAAGTAGATTCACCTGATAAGTTTAGAAAAGATATGTATAAAAGTAAAAGGAAAGAATTATCTGAAATATGGAATGGAGAATCTTATTTAGATATAGCCAATATAGTTAGATTTGCTCCAAGTGCCTGTAATACTCAACCATGGAAAGTCGAAGCAACAGATAACGAAATAAAAGTATATCGTTATCGTAAAGAAGGTAAACGAGGAATAATGCCTAAAGATAAAGTTATCTATTATAATCAAATAGATATAGGTATATTTTTATGTTTCTTAGAATTATGTTTAGAACATAATAATATTAAATATAATAGAGAATTATTTGTCGAAGAAAATCATGAAAATGAATATAATTTAACAGCTAAATATACTATATAAAAATGGTAGGACTTATCCTACCTTTTTATTATGAAAAACAATATTATTTAATTAATTATAATAATTTGATACAATAGTTATGAAAGATGGTGATTATATGTCTATTTATGATTTAAAAGTTAAAAATAGAAATAACGAAGATGTATCTTTAAGTGATTTTAAAGGTAAAGTTTTAATTATAGTTAATACAGCTACAGGATGTGGTTTTACTCCTCAATATGAAGGATTAGAAAAACTATATAAAGAGTATCATGATAAAGGATTAGAAATATTAGATTTCCCTTGTAATCAATTTGGAAATCAAGCACCAGGTACCGATGAAGAAATACATCAATTTTGTGCATTCAAATACAATACTTCCTTTGATCAATTTACTAAGATTGAAGTAAATGGTGAAAACGAATCACCATTATATACATTCTTAAAAGAATCTATTGGCGAAGATACAATTAATGGTATGAAAAATAAAATGGCCATGAAAGCTGTAGAAAAGATAAGTACTACTTATAAAAAGAAAAATGATATAAAATGGAATTTTACTAAATTTATCGTCGATAAAGAAGGTAATGTCGTAGGAAGATATTCTCCGACATTTAAACCTGAAGATATGGAAGATAAAATAAAAGAATTAATTTAACAAATAAAACATGAATTAATTTGATTCATGTTTTATTATATCGAATAAAAGAGTGATATTTATGGATTTTAAAAAATTATATACCATCAGAGAATCTATACCATCAGATGAATCAAGTATTCGTTTATTATTTAAAGAAATGTTACAAACGATATCTCAAAAAGAAGAAGTCGAAGAATATCCAGATGGTTACTTAAATAAGTTTTGGTTAAATACTAAAGATATTATTTATGTTGCTGAAATTAATAACCAAGTGATAGCTTTCTTATCTATAGAATATCATCAAGAAGAAAATGAATATTTATATTTAGATGATTTTTCGGTAACTAATTCTTATCGTAGTATAGGAATAGGTACTAATCTAATATATAAAGCTGAAGAATATGCAAAGTCTCTTAATGTTCATACAATATTATTACATGTTGAAAAAAGCAATAAATATGCTTATAATTTTTATAAGCGATTGGGATATACCATATATAAAGATGAAGATAGTAGATACTTGCTAAAGAAGGATATATATGAATATTGAAAATGATATTTTTAAAAGAACTAAAGTACTATTTAATAAATTAGAATCATATGGTTTTATTAAGAATAACAATAAATACATATATGAACAACCATTCCTCAATAATACTTTTAAAGCCGTTATTACAATTGATGAAAAAGGAAGTATAAAAGGAAAAGTAATTGATCTCCAAATGGATGATGAATATTTAGCTTTAAGAACTAGTATGAATGGTGAGTTTGTAGAGAAAGTCAGAGACTCCTATAAAGACATTTTAAGAGATATAAAGGCTAATTGTTATGAAAGTAGATATTTTATATATGATCAAACTAATCGTATCAATAATCTAATAAAAATAGAGTTTAATGATGAACCAGAATTCTTATGGGATAAAACTCCAGGATGTGGAGTATATAGAAATAAAGATAATAATAAATGGTATGGAATAATAATGAATATAGATTATTCTAAAATAGATAATAAAACTGGTGAAATAGAAATAATGAATGTTAAATTAGATGAAGATAAAATAAAAGAATTAATAAAACATAAAGGTTATTATAAAGCTTATCATATGAATAAAAAAAGTTGGATAACTATTATATTAAATGATACAATAGAGGACAAAGAAATATTATCTCTAATCAAAGAGTCATATAATTTAGTAAAATAAGGAGAGTATAATATTCACAAAATTGATGAACAATATTTAGGACACAAAAGAGAAAATGTATTAAAGGAATATATAGTGTTGATTTATAATTAATAATAAAGCAGATAGAACAATCTGCTTTTATCATGTTATAATGTTATTTAAGTGGGGAGATTAATATGAAGAAAAATATTATTTGCTTATGCATATTATCTTTAGTATTAACAATTATTTCTTATATTTTTATACTACTAGTAGGTAATACTTATACTGTATCTTTTCATAAAGTATATGATGATTATGAAGTGGCTATAGATAATAAATCTGGTGAAATAGAAATTATTAATCAAAAAGAAGAAAATAATCAAATAATACTTGATGTTAAATCTAAGAAACCGGGACACGTATATATATATATTGTTTATGATGATATAAGTGAAATGTCTTATCTTGTTGTTCATAAGAATATGGTTATAACAGATAATTCTTTTTTTGGTAAATGTACTGGTTCAGAAATAATACCAATATCTTTTTCAATAATATTATTTTATATATTATATTTATTAATAAGGACTTATAATGCAAGTAAGAAAAAGAATTTATTTCAATATCGTAATATAGCTTTGTTAGGTATAATAATATTCCTAATAATGTTTATAATAAATAATATATTCTCTATATTTAATTATCAGGGACTTATAAATACTGTCAATGAAGTATTATCCTCTATGCCGGGTATATCAATAATATTATTCCCGGTTGCTGTTATTACTTCCATATTAGTAACGATAAGTAATATAAAACTTATACTTAAAGAAGGTAAATCGTGGCGTAATTTATTAGGTTTAATATTGGGAATATTCTTATGTGTAGCTACTTTATTACCAAATTTTATATATTCAATATTATTAAAAGTTCAAATTGTAAATGTATATAATTTAAATGGACCTGGTCCATATATATATGATTTTTTTGAAACTCTAGTTTATTTAACAATAGCTTATATTGAATGTATTCTTATAGGTACAATTATAATAGCTATAAAAGCAGTTAAAAAGAAACCAGAATATAATAAAGATTATATTATTATACTTGGTTGTCAAATACGCAAAGATGGTACATTACCTCCATTATTAAGAGGAAGAGTAGATAAAGCAATTGAGTTTAGAAATAAACAACTTAAAAAAGCTAATAAAGATTTAGTATTTATTCCATCTGGAGGAAAAGGTAAAGATGAAATAACTTCGGAAGCTGAAGCTATGAAAAAATATCTTCTTGAAAAAGGTATACCTAAGAAGAACATTATAATCGAAGATAAATCTACGAATACTTATGAAAATATTAATTATTCAAATAAATTAATTAAAAAGAAAGATGCTAAAGTAGCATTTTCTACTACTAATTATCATGTTTTAAGAGCAGGTTTAATAGCTACTTCTCAAGGGTTAGTTATTGATGGTATTGGTTCTAAAACAAAAGCATACTTTTGGATAAATGCTTTTATTAGAGAGTTTGTTGGAACATTATACTCTGAAAGAAAAAAACATTTTATAGTAATAAGTATCATTATAGTAGTAATAATACTTTTACTAATAGTTAAATATTTAAATAATAATATATAAAAGAGATTATGATATAATAATATCTACTTGGAAGGAGAAAACTTTTATGGAAAAGAAATATACAATTGATGAACAATATTTAGGACACAAAAGAGAAAATGTATTATCATGGGATGAAAGCTTTATGCTTCATGCTGTCGTAGCAGCAGGTCGTAGTAAAGACCCTAACAGTCAAGTCGGAGCATGTATCGTTGGTAAAAATAATCGTATTTTATCTTTAGGTTATAATGGAGCTCCAAATAAATGGGATGATGATCAATTCCCATGGGATAGAAGTAATGAAGATCCAAAAGATAATAAATATCCATATGTTATTCATGCTGAAATGAATGCTTTATTAAACTATAAAGGTGATCATAAAGATCTTGAAGATTCTACAGTATATGTAACATTATTCCCATGCCATGAATGTGCTAAATGTTTAGCTCAAGCTGGTATTAAAAGAATAGTTTATTTATCAGATAAATATAATATGACTGATGATAATACTATGAGTAAAACATGTTTAGACTATTGTGGTATTGAATATGAACAATTAAATGCTCAACATCAAAACGAATATGAAGTATCATTAAAACCAGAATCAAGAGAACATATAAAAAAATTGACTAGATAATCTAGTCTTTTTTATTGCATACATATATAAGCGGTTGTATAATAAGTATGAAATGTATAACTAATTATACATTAAGGAGGCATATATGAAAAATAAATTCGTAGGTATTGCTAGAGTAGGAGAAAAAGGTCAAATAGTTATCCCTAAACAAGCTAGAGATATGTTTGATATTAAACCAGGTGATACCGTTGTATTATTATGTGATAAAGAGAAAGGAATGGCAGTTATAAAATCTGATGTTCTCGAAGATGTCATCGATAAAGCAATGCCAGATAATAATTAATATGAATGCAATTGAAACAAATAAATTAACTAAGAAATTTAAAGAAAAAGTAGCCGTTAATGGTATTGATTTATCAATTAAAGAAGGTGAACTATTTGCCTTATTAGGTACTAATGGTGCTGGTAAAACAACCACGATTAAAATGTTATCTGGTCTTATACTACCTACATCCGGAGATATAACAATTAATAATATGGATATGAAAAAAGATGTATTTAAAATAAAAGAAATACTAAATGTATCTCCACAAGAAACTGCTATTGCACCTAATTTAACAGTCAAAGAAAATTTGGAATTTATGGCAGGTGTATATCAAATAAAAGATAAAGAAAAGAAAATAGATGAACTAATTAAACAATTTAAACTAGACGAAGTATTAAATAAGAAAGCTAAAACTTTATCCGGTGGTTGGCAAAGAAAAGTATCTATAGCTATCAGTTTAATAAATGATCCTAAGATTCTCTTCTTAGATGAACCAACACTAGGTTTGGATGTTATAGCCCGTAAGGAATTATGGAAAGTTATAACAGGATTAAAGGGTAAGAAAACTATTATTCTCACAACCCACTATATGGAAGAAGCTGAGAGTTTATCTGATCGTATAGGCATTATGGCTAATGGTGATTTAATCGATGTTGGAACATCTCAATATTTTATTGAAAAAACTAAAGCTAAGAACTTCGAAGACGCCTTCGTTATTATCGCTACTGGAGGTGAACTATAATGAGAATGCTTAATTTTGCCAATCGTAATTTTAAAGAATTAATCAGAGATCCATTAAGTTTAGTATTTGAAATTGCTTTACCTATATTCTTATTATTTATCTTCCAACAATTTGATATACCAGCTGATAACTATAAGTTAGAGAATTTTACTCCATCAATAATTCTCTTTGGTTTTTCATTTATAACACTATTTAGTGCTACATTAATAGCTAAAGATAGAACCTCATCTTTATTAATTAGATTAGGTACATCTCCGATGAAGTCTAGTGATTTTATTCTAGGTTATATCTTATCTATTATTCCTGTAGTATTAACTCAAGAAATATTATTCTTTATCGTAGCTATAATATTAGGCCTTAAATTTACTATTAGTATTATTCCAACAATTATAGTTGCTACAATTATATCTATATTCTTTATCTCTATGGGTATTTTAATTGGTAGTTTAGTAAATGAAAAAGGTACAGGTGGTTTAGGTAGTGTAATTGTTCAACTTGTATGTTTTACTAGTGGTATGTATTTTCCTAAAGAAGTAATGGGTGGTGTCTTTGAATTTATATGTAAGATATTACCATTCGAAGGATGTTTAAATATTATCCAAGCTGTACTACATAATAACTTTAGTAATGTTGAACCAATCCATATAATAGTATTCTCTATATACTTTATCGTAGTAATATTATTATCTATAATTATATTTAAGAAAAAAATGGTTAGTGATAACAAATAAAGTGTGTTATAATAAGCCTTAACTTTTTTAAGGAGGCCAATTTATGGAACATTTAGTTGAATCTCATATGGGAGGTTATTATATATCTAGTTTACCTAGAGATATTATAGAAAAAGAATGTGAAGAGTGTTATGACCGTGATACGATTGTCGCATCATGGACAAAAGGTGATGAAATAGACAGATATTATTCATTAGTTAATTATTTTTCTAATGGACAATTAAAAACTAAAGAAGATATAGAAAATGCTCTTAGTTTATTAGATTATGAAGATAGTACACTAGTAGAAAAGTTTGAAAGTATCATAAATGATATTGTAGAAAGATATGATTATACTCTTGAAACTTTATATGATTTAGTCTGTGATGGTTATATTTCATGTTTAGAGTATGAAGATTTATGTCATATGGCAAACAATAATAGTTATACTGAATTATCTCTTGTTAGATTAAATCTAAAAGAATTCTTATCTTCACCAATTGATATAGCTAAAGTTAAAAGTACAATTCGCCATGAAAAAAGATTCTATAAAGAAATGTAATAAAAGACTCAATTGAGTCTTTTTCTTATGTTATAATTAAAAAGAGGTAATAATATGATATTTAAAGATCATTTAAAATATTATTTTCTAGTTATTATTATCGGTATACTTGCTGGTACTCTATGTGCTGTCTTAGATATAATACCAGGTAATAATATATGGACATTCTCATCATTTTCTGGTTCCTTAGGATTCTGGGCTATAACGGGTATGTTAATATTAATGCAATCAGAAAATAGAAAAGCAGCAGGTATAAATACATTCTTATATTTTACTTTTATGAATTCTGCTTTCTTCTTTGTTTATTTGTTATTACCAATACAATATCCTAGAATTACCAGTATTAATCAAGCTATCATAGGTTCCCTTGAATGGGCTATAGCATCATTTATATGTGGTATATGTGCTTTGATTGCCTATGAGGCTAAAAAAGATAACTGGAAGGGTATTATTGCTTTATCTTTACCAACTGGTTTATTATTATCCGAAGGTATATCTACTTTATTATCTGTATTTATAAATCATAAATTTTTATTTCAAACTATCGTAGATATTATTGGTTTAATATTATTATTTATGTTATATAAAAAGAATAAAAAAACACTATATTTAGTCTTAGCTATTATTGGTGTTGCTAGTTTAATTCTAATATTTGAATTAATCGTTAATCACAATATATTATATTATTAAAGAAGATATATAATTCTTCTTTTTTTATGCTATAATATTTCAGTGATTAAGAAATGAAGACATTTATAAATAAAATAAAAATTAAACATATTATCTTAGCTATATTTTCTATTATATCTATAGTATTTGTTTATAATGACTATTTTTTATACGAAACACCAATACTAAGAATAACTAGTATAGAAAATATCACCGAAGATGAAGAAAGTTTTGGTGAAAAATTCTATACCCAAAATATCGAAGGTATTATCTTAAATGGTCAATATAAAGGGCAGATAATGGAAACTACCAATTACTATACTAGTTCTTTAGTATATGATGATCAATTTACTAAAGGTAGTGAAATATTTGTTGAGATATCTAGTATGACTAATTCTATATTAGATATAAGAGGAGTTAAGAGAGATAAATACTTAGTTATCTTATTAGTATTATTTATTGATTTAATAATACTTATTGCGGGTAAAAAAGGATTAAAAACTCTCTTAAGTTTATTATTTAATGTCGCTATATCCGCATCAGCGATTATTTTATATATAAATCATCACTTACAGATTAGTATGTTATTACTATATTTAATAGTGTCAATGTTCTTTATTGTTATATCTTTATTTATTACTAATGGTAAGAGTAAAAAGACAATGGCAGCCATTGTATCTTCGATAGTTTCTTTAGTTATTTCTTTTGGTATTTCCTTTATATTGTTAAAGATAAATGAAAAAGAATTATATATCTGGATAATGGATTATATTGAAGCCGTATATGATTATTATGGCTATCTATATGTATGTGTCTTAATAAGTGGATTAGGAGCTATTATGGATATATCTATAACTATTGCTTCATCATTAAGTGAATTAATTGCTAAAAACCCTAAAATAGACCGTAAAACTCTATTAAAATCCGGTAAAGCTATTTCCGAAGATATTGTTGGTACAATGCTTAATGTTATGTTATTTACTTGTTATACAACCGTAATACCTACGATTTTATTAGCTATATATAATAATATGTCGCCATTCCATGCCTTAAACTTTTATGGCAGTATTGAATTAACAATTGTATTATGTACAAGTATAAGTATTGTTTTAACTATACCTATATCTTTATATGTATCCACACTTATCTTAAATAAAAAGAAAGAGGTGAAAGCATGAATAAAGCTCTATGGGTAATTCTCTTTATCTTACTAATTCTAGTTGGACGTAAAAGAGGATTAAAAACTTTCTTATCCTTCTTCTTAAGTATAATATTAATCGTAATATATATTATACTTATGGGCTTAGGATTTAATGCTATTATCCTAGCATTTATTATCTGTATCTTAGCAAGTTTAATATCTATATTCTTATTAAATGGTTATAGTGCTAAAACTAAATCAGCTTTAATCGGAGTTATTCTTGTTCAAATCATAACTTTTATACTTATTTATATAGTTACTAAGAGAGCTAATATTGGTGGCTTTGGTACAGAATCTCTAGAAACTATTGGTGGTTTTGATTTAGGAATTAATTATAATATGAGTAATGTTATCGTCGGCATGTATTTAGTAAGTATAGTAGGTACTGTTATTGATACTGCTATGTCTATAGCTACTGCCATGAATGAAGTACATGAAAACAATCCTAAACTAAAAGAAAAAGAATTATATAAATCTGGAATGAATGTTGGTCGTGATATATTAAGTACTACGATTAACACATTATACTTTGCTTTAGTAAGTACCTTTATTGGTTTCTTTATGTGGCATAGAGGATATATCTTCGAAGAAATAATAAACTATAAAATGTTTGCCAAAGATATTATTCAATTACTAATAGCCTTTATTAGTTCTATCTTAATCATTCCATTAACAGCTTATATTAGTTCTCAGATGTTAACTTATAATAGGATAAAGATCTTAGATAAATTTAAGTTTATTAAACTAAAGAAACAAATTAAAAAGCAGTCTTAATTGACTGTTTTTTTCTATATCACTTTTGATATACATATATATCATAATTATTTATTTACTATCTATTTTATAAATTATAAAATAATATTATGAAGATAAGGAGATGATATCGTTATGAAAAAAGGATTTGATAATGATAAATATGTCAAAATACAAAGTAAAAAAATAAAAGAAAGATTTAAACTATTTGATAAATTATATCTAGAAGTTGGTGGTAAATTATTTGATGATTCCCATGCTGCTAGAATATTACCAGGATTTAAGAATGATGTTAAAATCAGTATGTTTAAAGAACTTAAAAATGATCTTGAAATAATATTCTGTATTAATGCTGGTGATATTGAAAAGAATAAAACTAGAGGTGAATATGGTATAACATATGACCAAGAGACTCTATCCCTTATTAATAAATCTAAAAAGATGGGATTTTCTGTTAATAGTGTTGTTATTACTTTATATAATAATCAAGTAAGTGTTGATAAGTTTATTAATAAACTAAATCGTAATGGTATTAAGACTTATATACACACTGCGACTAAAGGATATCCAACTGATGTTGATGTTATAGTTAGTGAAGAAGGATATGGAGCTAACCCATATATTGAAACTACTAAACCACTAATATTAGTTAATGCTCCTGGTCCTGGTTCAGGAAAACTAGCTACATGTTTATCACAAATATATCATGAACATAAAAGGGGAGTTAATGCTGGTTATGCTAAATTTGAAACCTTCCCAGTATGGAATTTATCTTTAAAACACCCAGTTAACTTAGCTTATGAAGCAGCTACTGCTGACTTACGTGATGTTAATATGATAGATTCATTCCATTTAGATAAATATGGTATACGTGCCGTTAATTATAATCGTGATCTAGAAACCTTTCCTATCTTAAAAAGTATTTTAAGTAAAGTATCAAATAAAGATATATATAACTCACCAACTGATATGGGCGTAAATATGGTTGGTTTCTGTATAACAGATAGTGCTATTGTCGAAGAAGCATGTAAGAAAGAAATAGTACGAAGATATTATAATGAACTAAATAATTATAAATTAGGTTTATGTGATGAAGATACATATAAGAAAATAAAACTATTAATGAATGAATTAGGTATAGATGAAATGTATCTTGATGTTATTAAACCTGCTTTAGATAAAAAACAAAAAGAAAATGGATTACCAGTTATAGCTATGAAAGTTAATCGTAAAATAATCACTGGTAAACAAACTGATTTATTAACTCCAGCTGGTACAGTTGTATTAAATGCCATTAAGTATTTAAGTAAAATACCTGATGATATATATTTACTAAGTCCAACGGTCTTAAAACCTATTCTCGAATTAAAAAAGAGTATGGGTTCCGGCGATCGACTTAATTTAAATGAAGTATTAATTGCTTTAAGTATTTGTTCTGTTACTAATCCCGTTGCTGCTAAAGCATTAGCTAGTATTCCCAAATTAAAAGATAGTGAAGCTCATGCTACATATATTGTAACTGGAACTGATAAAACAGCTTTAAAAGAACTAAAAATAAATCTAACTTGTGAAAGTGAATTTATCGAAGAATAAAAGAAGATAATCTATCTTCTTTTTAGTTTACACAATTTCTATAATCTTAAAAATATAAACTTGAAAGTATTATTTTTTTGGATGATAATTATATTATAGGTGAGAATATGAGAACATGTAATTATTGTGGAAGAAAATTAAAACAATACTATGAAGCTTGTCCTGGTTGTGGTTCTACTTCATTTACTGAAGATGACCCATATCCTGGTATAACCGTTATTGAAACACCACCAGTTGGTGGATATTGTGTTAATAAAGAATTTTTTGAAGACAAAAGAAAGATGGGTATTATTTGTTTAATAATGGGTATTGTATCTAGTATAGCCATTATATTATTTACTGCACCATTTATGACTGCTCAAGCAATTGAAACACCATTTATTGTTGTTTATGGTATGGATGAAACCCCTGGTTTATTCCGCTGGAGTTTTTTCCTAATTGGTATGCTAGTTCCAATTGTCTTATTAGTCATAGGTATTAATTACTTACGTACATCTAGAAAAGAATTAAACAAAATCAAATATTTATCTAAAAAAGGTATTTTAGTAAAAAATATACCTTATGTATTAGTAAGAACAGGACATTTAGTTAATAATCGTCAAGTGTATGCTTTAAGTATTAAATATAAAGATCCTAAAGATGGTAAAGATGTAACACTAAGAAGTAATCCTAAATATGATGGAAGATTATTCGATAAAGATGGTACAGCCGATTTATTATATGATCCAGAAGATTTCTCTAACAATTATATTGATATAGAAATCTACTAGGAGTTAAATATGGAAAGATTTTTTCTTGAATTACCATCAGAAAATCGTAAACAAGATATATTAGACTATTTAAATGAATTAGTGGAATATAATTCTGATGTTAATGGTTTGGGAATGTTTCGCCATGTCCTATTTGATGTTTCTTTTGAACAAGCATTATATGATTGCTTACATATGCAAGATGCCGAATATGCTAAAGAACACCATCGAAGTCAAAGTAAAACTTTTTTACTAATCAGAGAAAGTGATAATAAAATGGTTGGTTCTATCAATGTTCGTTGGAATTTAAGTGAGGAAATGTTACGTTTTGGTGGTCATATTGGTTATGGAATAAGACCTACTGAACGTCAAAAAGGTTATAACAAAATAAATCTATATTTAGGTTTATTAAAAGAACAAGAATTAGGCGTAGAGCGCGTCATGCTTGATTGTGAAGATAGTAATGTTGCATCATATAAAACTATGGAAGCTCTAGGTGGTGTACTCGAAAGAACTGAAATAGATCCTAATGACGGTATACTAACTAGGGTATATTGGTTTGATGTTAATGAGTGTATAAACACTCATAAAGATATATATGAACCACAAATAATAAGAAGATAGAAATATCTTCTTTTTTATGCTTAAAATAATATATTTATTATGTTATAATATACTCATAATAGGGGTGAAATAAATGAGATGTCCAGTCTGTAATTTTGATAATCCTGATGGCGTTGCTTTTTGTGGACATTGTGGTAATAAACTAGTTCAACCTGTAACTCCAGTTGCACCACAACAACCAGTTCAACAATATGTTCAACAACCAGTTCAACAACCAGTTCAACCAAGTCCACAACCATATTACCAACCATCATATAATAATGTTCCACCTAAATCAGGTGGTCTTTCAGGTGGCCAAAAAGGAGCTATTCTTGGTTTACTCGGAGTAATAGTTATTCTTCTTTTTGTCGCCGTTCTAGCCCGTGGTGGTTCAGAACCAAGCACAATATTAGATCCACCAACTACTACAGCTCGTAAACAAGTCGAAGACACAAGAACGATAATGATATATCTTGATGGAACTAATCTTGAATCATCTGGTGGAATCGCATCTGCAGAATTAGATGCCATAGATCCTGCCAAAGTAGATTTATCTAAGACCACAGTTCTTGTATATACTGGTGGAACTAAACAATGGTATAACGGAATAAGTAATACTGAAAACGCTATATATAAATTAACAGAAACTGGTTTTGAAAAAGTAAAAACTTACGCCCGTTTAGATATGGCATCACCATCAACATTATCATCATTCCTAAATTATGGTTATGATAATCATAAAGCTGGTCATATGGATCTTGTATTATTCGATCATGGCTCAGGAACACTTGGTGCCATCCATGATGAATTTACTGGAAATCGTATAAGCCTTGAAGGCTTTAAAAAAGCTTTAAATAATAGTCCATTCAAAGGTGATAATAAACTTGAATTAATAGCATTCAGAACATGTTTAAATGGTACAATTGAAAATGCTATAACATTTGTTGATTATGCTGATTATCTTGTTGCATCCGAAGATGTAACTTGGGGAAGTAGAGCTACTAATGTTTTTGGTAATTTCATAAATGATTTATCTCCATCTTCTGATGGTATTGAAACTGGTAAACGTTTCATCCAAGCTTATAAAACTAATATAGATGTCTTACATTCTTATGGTGGTAATTATTTAGTAACTTATGCTGTAATTGATTTATCTAAAGTTAATAAATTAGCTCAAGAATATCAAAAGTTTATGAATAGTATAGATGTATCTAAAGACTATAATGGCTTATCACGTGTAAGAAGTAAAATGTTACAATTTGCTATGACTAGTGATTCATCAGCAACCGAATATGATACTGTAGATATGTATGATTTTGTTAAACAATTATATCAAGATAGTTCAGTAAATACATCAAGTCCAGATGCTTTCTATAATGCTTTTAAAGAAACTATAAAATATTATTATACAAATGGACCTATTGGCCAAACTAATGGTTTATCTGTTTATTTCCCATATAATGCTCAATCATATATAAGAGAAATATTCCTAACTGAATATAAAGATATTAGTTCATTAAAAGATTACTATAAATTAATTAATAACTTTAACCAAATATTAAATGGTGAAAAACCATCATCATTTAATTTCAATAATAGTTCAAGTTCAACTAGTTCATCTAACGAAGTAACTCTTGAACTATCCGAAGAACAAAAAAATAACTATGTTTCTGCATATTATTATCTATTCCGTAGAGACGAAAAAAATCCAAAGTTCTTCCATAGAATATATCAATCTCTAGATGTTGATTTATCTGAACCAGGTAAATTAAAAACTAAGATTGGTAAGAACTTAGTTCAAGTAAAAGATGAAGGAAAATATCACTACGTAGTTGTATTAAGAACTAAATCTGGTGATGTTATTAATGATAAGATTCCAGCAATTCTTTATGATTCTGAAGGCGCATTAAGTAGTGGTTTAATCGGAGTAGTTAATAACAAAGACAAACCATATTTTGCTGATGTAGTTCCTTCCGGAAATCGTGATCAACGATTCAATGGTATCGTAACTGATTTTAACAATTTCAGAACCGTAGATATTATGGAACAAAAATATGAAATATTAGATAAAAATGGTAAATTATTACCAGATGATGAATGGGGTAAACCAGGAACAATGTCTGGTATTGAATTTACAGGATTCAAAGCAAAAGATCACAATGATGAAATAGAAACAAGATATACCGGATTAGATGATGGTGAGTTCTATGTTGTTTTCTATATTAAAGATATCAATAATAAAACACATCAAAGTGAATTGATAAAGGTAGGTAAGTAATATGAATTGTAACAAATGTGGTAATTTTGTACCAGCAGGTCAAAACTTTTGTAATGCATGTGGTTCACCAGTTCAACCAACTGCACCAGTACAACCAACACCATCTAATGGTGGTAGCAACAACGTTATTAAAATAGTGGTTTTAGCTGTTTTAGGACTAGTAGTATTAGTATTATTAGTAATAGCTATTTTACCATCTAAAAAGTCCGAAGAAAAAACAACTACTACAGCAACAGCATTAAAAGAAGTAGATAATAATACAACCGAACATAAAACTACCGTAAAATTAACAACTAATGCCAATGGTGATACTAATTATGCTGATGGTATTGATTATTCCAATATTAAATCTAAACCAGATGATACTTCTTCAAATAGTCAAAACATTGAAGTATTAGGTATTAATTATAATGCTAAAGCAAGTTATCCACTTCAAATATTAATGAAAAATAATAATAATTATCAAGCAAGTGGAAGCGTATATTTAAATTATTATAAAGACGGAAAAAGAATTAAATCTTCTTTAGGATCATTTAGTTTAGTAAGTCCTGGTTCAAAATTTGTCGTAACTATTAGACCAAGAATCGATGAACCATTTGATTCTGTAGATATTACATACTACGCTTCAAGAAGAAATACTTCTTATGAACAAATCAATATTAAAGACTCTGATGCCACATGTAATGTTATCAATGATTATTCAAAGAAAATTGAATGTACTTTTACTCATAATTTAAATACTAAAGGAGTATATTATATGGGTATTATTTATAAGAAAAACGGTAAAGAAGTTGGCTATGATAGTACAATTTCTATAAGTAATACTGAGAAAAAGGGCGATAAAGGAAAGATTACTTTCTATAGCTCTAACGCTCCGGAAGACTATGATGATTATGAAGTATTCTTCCAAACAGCATATATAAAAGTCGAAGAATAATCGTTTACATAATAAATAAATTAATAAATCAGAACGATTAAAAGTGTGATAGAATAAAGTTAAGATAGGGTGAAAATAATTATGAACGAAAATAATGGATTAAATACACAACCTGTAGCTCCAGAACAACCAGTACAACCTGTAGCTCCGACTGCTCCAGTAGCACCAGCTGCACCTGTACAACCTGTTGCTCCAGTTCAACCAGTTGCGCCGGTACCTCCTGTACCTCCAGCACAACCAGCTTCAGCTAAAAATAATAGTAAAATAATAATTATTATTTGTGTTGTTATAATACTTGTTTTAATCGGAGTAATATTATTCTTAGTATTTGGTAAGAAGGAAACAAAAGGCGAAACCATAACAACGACTACAACAGTAACAACTACTACAGATCCAGATGTTAAATTAACAACAAAACCTGTAACTACTATTGCTAATACTACAACAGTAGCTAGAACAACAAAACCAACAAGACAACCAGAACCAGTTCAAAGATTATCTAAACTAGTCGTAGGTAAATGGGATTTAACAATCCCAGATGGTTTTGAAGGTTTTGAAAAATCTGGTTTCCAACAAATTGTTAACTCTTCTAAAGGAGCTAGCGTAATGTTTGTTAATGTTTCTAAAGATTTAGATTATATTAAAGAACATATTGATCAATTATATGGTAATTTACAAGCTAATGGATTTGATATTAGTGATGTTAAAGCTGGTGAAGTATTAAATAAAGAATGGATTTTAATTGAATTAAATAGTCCAAATATTGGCCAAAACCATTATGTATATGCCGTTACAGATCTAGATACTGATTCTGTAATTGAATCATATATCTTATTAACACCAACTAGTACACTTCAATCAGATATTATAAAAATATTAAGTAATATGGTAAAATCAAAAACACAAAATTTATCACCTAATAGTAATCCAAAAGGGGAATTATCTAATGATAAAAGTTCATCACCATATGAAGGACAAAGTAATTCCAATGATAAACCAAAAACAGTAGAACCAGTAGAACCAGCATCACCAAGTATGTTTGATTTACTAGACGAAGGTATTGAATAAAAAGCAGTAATTATACTGCTTTTTTTTATTATATGTTATAATCTAATTATGAAGTGGAGGTTCAATTATGAAAGAATATAAAGTCGTAGACGTCAAAGGTTTAACAAAAAAGAAAATTGCTTCCGAAATGGAACGTATAATGAATGAATTTGCCAAAGAGGGATGGACAGTAACCGCAGTAACAGAGTTATTCGGAGGTTCAGCAAGTTATATCGTTTTAATTACTTTTGAAAGACCAGTAACTAATAAAGAATAAAAAATAAAAGCATAGCTTATAATACTATGCTTTTTTATTTTGTCTTTAATATCTTTTATTTGAAAACTAATATCTTCATTACTATTATTTAAAATAGTAATATAATTATCCGATACTATTACTTTTAATTTATTACTATTTACTTCATATATATTACTATTTTGATGTAATGATATATGTTTTAAATAATAATATATTGGTGTCTTAATTATTTTATTATCATCTCTAAGTATTGGTGCTTTAACATAATTATATTTATGATTTGGACCACCATTCATATCTAACAATAAATTCCAATCTACATATATATTCATATAATTATTAATATTGCCCATTATTTCATTGGCATATAATTCTGCATCTTTTATCCATTCAATACTATTATATTTTGAATAACCACAACACATTTCTGATTCAATTAATTTTAGTTTAAGATATTTATTATGTACTTTCTTTAATTCATCAAAATGATTACCATCATACCAATGAAATGCTATAGCATTTACTTTATCATTTTCTATAAAGATATTATCAATATTATTTAATAAATCACCTTTATTATGATCATGTATCATTATTGAAGTATTGTCTAGTTTATCTGCGAGTAACTTAATAAATTCTTTTTGTTCTTTATCATTCCAAACACATGATTCCCATATTTGATATGCATATGGTTCATTTTGCATACTTATATACTTAATATCTATTCCATAATCTTTATAGTAATTAATATAACTAACTAAATAATCAGCATAATCACTATAACGATTCTTTTTTAGTTTATTAAATATATTTTTCCATTTCTTTGGTGGTGACCAAGGACTAGCCATATATGTTAAATTATATTTCTTAATATCATTTAATAAAGGATGTATTAATTCTTTATCTTTATTAATATCAAACTTATTATCTACTAAATAATCATAACTAATTGGCGAAAAATCACAAGAACCAATAGGTAATCTAATAAACTTATAATTTAATTCTTCAAAATAAGCTTTAATAAATTCTTCTTTATTATTTAGTAATTGATAATTAACCGTAGATGCTTGTGTTAAAGCACCACCCATACCTTCGAAAAAGGATATTTTATCTTTAACTTCAACAGTTTCATCAATATTATCAATATCACTTATTAATTCTTCTTCATACCAAATATCATTAGCTATATCTGTAACATATTTTTTCATACTAATCACGTATTTAGTATAACATATATTTTATATATTTATCTTTTTAAACTTTTGTATTATAATAACCGATTAAGTTAGGGGGATCATTATGCGTATTCATAAGCAAGAGAAAGATTTATTAGATATTAAACAAATATCTAATATTGAAAGTATTGAACTTAAAGATATTTATCAATCCAATTATAATGGACATAATAGTATCGTTCCAGGATTTATGATTACATATGGTGAACCATTAAAATTTCTTTATTTAACAACACAAGATAAATATTTCGAAGATTATGCTAAAAGAGTTCGTGAAACTTACCTTGAAGAAAAAGATAAAGTAATTAGCGAAGGAATATTAGGTAAAAAATATATACTAATAGATCCAATAACTAAATCTGTTCTTTTAAATGGTGGGTTAGAAAACTTAAATACTTTTTATCAATTATATGATAAACAAGATGGATATAATGAATCATTATTATTTCAAACTGATCGTATTCATAGTGTTTATCCAATTATCGAAGAACATCTAAGAAAAACTTTAGCTAATCTAGATGTAACCTTAGGTACTACTCAATTATCCATAGGTAATACCGGTATATACTATATTGATGCTATAGTTCGTAATGAACCACGTTTATTACCAATATACTATGAAGAAGAAAGAGATTCCTTTCATATAACAATTGGTAATTTGACTAATAGATCAATACCTATGCAAATGGACGTTAATTTTACTAATGATGGTTATAATGTTCATTGTTATATTAATGAATTTGATTATTCTGATTATACTGATTATTCAATCAAGAATCATCAACCTGTCAAAGAACGTGAAATATATTATCATGATAAATTAATTCATTGGGAAACAACTCCACTTGAACAAATCTTATCACGAGAACCAGTTATATTATCCTCACTCGAAGAACCTAAAGACTTAAAATGGTATCTTTTACCTAATAATGGTTATATAGGTTTAAACGAGAAAGAACAATGTATCGAAGATGATGGTACTTTATCTAATAGAGATGGAGAGCATCGTTTATTAACTAAAGATGTATGTATTATATATCCACAAAAAGATTTAATCTTTATGAAAGATGTTCTTTCTAAGAGTTACTATCATAAGACCGGAACTAAAACTATTTCTCAATATGCTTTAATAGATAAAATAGATGAGAACTCAATTGGTATTATAGCCAATGATGGCATTCTTTTTGAAAGAAATTTTAATCCATGGGGACCACAAGGTTTTTATAAAAAATATCTTGCTGGTAAATACTTTTATCAAACATATGATAAAGATTTAAATAAAGAATCCTGTGTATTCTTAAATAAACAAAAAGGTATTGAAGAATCTAGTGATTTACTTGATTCCAAAATATATAAGAAAGGAAGATAAAAATGGGAATTATAAATAAAACTGAAGAAGAAAAGAAATTAAGACAATTAGCTAATAACTTGAATAAAAATAGTCATTTAAGTGCACAATCACTTGAATTCTTTATTAACCAAATAAATAAAATAAAGAATGGTGGATCTAATCCTTTCGGAAATATTGATACTTTTATTAAAGTAATTAACAAAATTAATGAAAACGTATCTTTCCCTAGTTATTATATGGCTAGTGATCATTATGAAGAAATTGTTAAAATATATCCTCGTGTTGTAACTAATGATAGAACTAGTGATTTATTCATTTCAACCTTTATTGGACCAGAAGGTGTTTTAGCTAATGAATTATTTGATGAAGGATTATATTCTATATTTGAAAATAAAGAAGATTATTTTGAAGTAATATCAATAATTAATTCAGATAGCTTATTCCGTAATAATAGTGAAGAAATTAATAGTTATATTCAAGCAGTAAGTAAATTTTGTTTAAATCAAGATATTCTAAAAAGAGATATTATTTCCTTCCTTGAAGGTTACTATGATTATCCCGAAGATGATTGGGATAAATATAGTGAATTAAAACTAGAAGAAGCCAAACGAAGAATAGGTGTATATAGTATAAGCCCAAAAGATCTAGCAGCCGTAGATACTAAATTAAGTAGAATCGAAGGTTATTTAGATAAATTAGAAATATATATGAATTCGTTAAAAGAAGAAGAAATAGCAATTGATACTTTAATTAACGAAGGTAAAAAGAATATTAAACAAGAATCTAAAGATTCTGTATCTTCTTTAAAAAGAGAAATTGAAATTATAAAGAAAGAATTAGTTAGAAAACTAGATGAATATTTATTAGATTTAGAAGAAACTCTTAAAGAACAAAGTGATGAAACATTCAAGAAAATACTTGAACAATATAAAAATCAAGTCGAAGAATTAAGAGGTATGTTTAAAGCTTATAGTGTAGCTGCTTCAAAAGACTTGCTTTCTCTTCAAGATGAAACTGAAGCTAAATTAGAAACATTACGTAATTATTCTGATAATGCTCAACAAATACAAGTAATATTAGACAAAGCTAATGCATCCAATGCTGTAAGTAAAAAATTAATTCAGTTAATGACAAAAGAAGAACAATTAATGGAAGCAGCTAAAGTACCAGAAAAAGTAGTTACACCTGAACCAACTGAACAAGTTGTTATACCAGGTTTTGATCGTATTATGGTACCTTATCGTCATATTGTTTTACCTGAAGAAGTATCAACTGATATTATCTCTGTCTTAGACGAATCTATTCCATTTGAAAAGAGACTAGCTGAAGTTGAAAAACGTATGGCTGAAAATGAAAAGAATGGAGAAATATATCATAAAAAAATTAAACAAATAGCTATTGATATAATGGAAGGTGATTGGCCATATTTATGGGGACCATCAGGTACTGGTAAATCACATATGGTTAAACAGGTTGCTGATCTACTAGGTATGAACTTAATGAAAGCTGGAAAGATTACTGAACCATATTCTATTTTAGGATATAATGATCCTCAAGGTAGATATCGTATAACTCCAACATTCATGGCTGCTTTATATGGTTACTTATTATCATTAGATGAATTCGATAATGGTAATCCTGATACCCAAATCGTATTAAATGATATTTATTCTGAATTATTAAATAAAATAGATGAACCAAATGAAGTATGTGAAGTAATGTTTGGTGACGATATTCCAGTTAATATTAATCCTAACTTCCGTATGGTAGCTGCCGGTAATACATCTGGTGAAGGTGAAAACAGTGTCTTCTCATCTCGTGGTAAAATCGATGAATCTATTCAAGAAAGAATGACACCTATATTTATTGATTATGATAATCGTGTTGAACAATTAATCTTAAAAGATTATCCTGAATGGTATAAATTCTTTATTAGCTTTAGAGAAGCATGTTCTACTTTTGCTAAGAATAATGGATTAGATGCTCCACAAGGAACAACAACTACTAGAGATGCTACTGCTATAAAGAAATATATTGACCATAATAGTAAGAGTATTGATCAAATAATCTTTGAAAGATTTATCCAAATAAAAGATTCTGAATATCGTAAAGCTTTAGCTAAAACTATCGCTACTAAATATAATATTGATTATGATAGTGTTGTTAATCCTAAATTTAATGGTCAACTTCATAAAGCTGATGCTAAAGTATTAGCAAAGAAATTTGTTTATCACTCTAAAAAAGGAGTAGAGTAAGATGTCTCTACCAAATAATTATAAATTATATCCAGAGAATGTCTTAGAACCTCGTAAAGTAACAATTGATGGTGATGATTATACACTTCATAGTTATAAGTTTCGTGGTCTTCAAGATTTTTATGATTTCTTAAAAAAGAACCCCCAACCAAACTATGATGTATTTAGTCATAGATTATCTAGTGTCGCAGGTTCCTTTGAATTTGCTGGTGTTCCATATGATAAAGCTGTTGAAAAACTAATTGCTGATATGGATCCTGGTTATCAAGAGTATTTAACTATTCAAAGAAATCTACATGCTCGTTCTGCTAAAATACATCAATATGAACCAATAAAAACTATCGCAGGTGGTAATATTGATCCTGTTTCTTATGTAACAGGTAGTCCTAAAATATATAATGCTAGTCGTTTAGTAGTTAGACCTAAATTCTTAACTATTAATACCCAAGTTGCTTATTATTGTGGTACTTCAAAAGAACAAGTATTCAATCGCGCATTAATTATAACTAACTTAATATATGCTTTAGAAAAAAGTGGTTATAATGTAGATATTAATTCTTTTATGGTTGCTCGTGAAGAAGATGAATTAATACAAGCAGTTTTTGAAATAAAAAGACATGGTGAAAGAACAAATTATCAAGCATTATATAAATCGCTCGTAGATGTTGAATTCTTCCGTCGTTGTTGTTTCCGTTTAATCGAAATAGCGGATGTTCAAAATGATTGGTCTGGTGGTTATGGACATACTTGTGATAAATATTTTGTTAGTGAAATAATGCATTTAAAGAAAGACGATATCTATTTTGATCAACCAGATGAAATGGAAATATATGGTCATAATATAGAAAGCGATTTTGAGAATTCTATAAAACGTCTTCATTTAGAGAATTCTATTGATATTTCTTCTGAACAAAAAGTACTTAGAGAAAGTATAAAAACGTTAAGAAAAGGAAAATAATACTTAAAACGGACTAATAATCCGTTTTTTAGTGTATAATATTATTAGGTGATAAATATGAAAAAAGTATTATTAAGTATATTAATAATTCTTTCTTTAACAACCCTAACAGGCTGTGATTTATTTAAAAATGATTCTAAATCACCTAAAGATAATATTAAAGTCGGAGAGTATTACTTATCACTAACCGAAGAATCTTCATTTGATGATGCTACTTTTAAGTATCCTAAAGATACTATAGTAAGTAGTGTAGGTTCATATACTATTTTATATTATATGAAAGCTGGTACTGATAAAGAACTATTTAGAATTGGTATAAATAAATTCTTAGGTTCTATCACTCAAGTAATGGGTGAAAATTTTATCAGACAAGGTGTTAAATCATTTAATGGTTTAAATTGGGAAATATATAGTGATACTGCTGGTAATATTACTTATGCTCATTATCATAAAGATTATTCATATGTATTTGGATTTATATCACAAGAAAATATGAGTGAATTTCAAGAAGAATTTATAAAAAATGTAACATTTAAAAATTAAGGAGGATATTTATGGAAGAAGAAAAGAAATGTAATTGTGGACCTGACTGTACATGTGGATGCCAAGAAGGAAAACCTTGTACTTGTGAAGATGAAAAATGTAAGTGTGGCGAAGACTGCGATTGTGGTTGCCAAGAAGGTAAAGATTGCACATGTGAAGGTGAGTGTACTTGTGGCTGTGGTGATACTTGCGAATGCGATGAACATTGCGAATGCGGTTGCCACGAAACTAAAGAAAAAGAGTGCCATTGTAAAGATGAATAATACGGATATAATCCGTATTTTTTTATGTTATAATAATGATGGACAGTAGGTGAATTTATGCCTGAAGAAACAAGAGAGCAACTAGGAACAAAATTAGTAAATAAATTCGAAGACATGTATCATGAATTCTTAAAAACCAAATTAGATTTAATTTTTAATGGTGGACTTGGAGATGATAAAGAAAACCTACTTAGACATACTAGTAAGAATATAAAATGTTATGAAAAAGAACCAATTGGTAAAATAAAACAAAGAAGATTAATAAAGAAACTAAAAAGTCAGCAACAGTTTTGTGATTTTGGTTTATGTGATGAAATATCAAATTATTATTATGATGGTTATACTGTAATATGGCGTTTAAATATAGCCAATTTATCTAATCGTGAATATAATATCGTTGATAAAGAAGGAAACGTTCAATTAAGAAATTGGTCACGTATTGAACCAAAATTTAAAAAAAGACATGTATATATTGAAACACTAAAAGGAACTGAAGTATATACTGGATGTGATTTTGAAAATCCTAAATTTTATCCATATCAACTTAAAAATGAATTCTCGGAAGGTTATGCCATAGCTAGTATTGGTCGCTATATTAATATTATTGATGAAGATGGGAATTTTATTTTAAAAGAATTTATTTTTGATCCTAATTACCAAATGACTTTTGGTGATTTTCATGAAGGTTTAGTAAGAGTAAAAACAAGTGATCATGAAATAGATTATATGGACACTGAAGGTAATCTTATGTTCGGAGCATGGAAAACCATAAAAGATAAAGATTCTTCTGAAGATGAACAAGTACTGGAGTGGAGCGGAGAATCTGATATATCTATAGGATATGATTTCCATGAAGGCTATGCTAAGGTAGAAACAAATCTAAAATATAATCTAATAGATCATAATGGAAAACTATTATTCCCAGAAGAGAACCTTTTTCTATCTGATATTGAACATGGAATAGTTAAAACAGGATTATCCGAAGACAAAACGCATTATCTACATTTAAAAGGAGTTATAATCAAGGAATTACATAAAGGTTATCATATAACAGATAAATACGGCGAATATCAAATAAGATTCCAACCAGTTTATCAATTTAATGCCAAATTTATATTATGTTTTCATAACTATGAATATTATATCTATGATCGTTTCTTAGATAAATACATTGCTCTTGGTAACGCTGATAATATAACTTTCCAAGATAATCTTATTTATAATGCTAACGATAATAAAGTATTACTAGTATATTCTGATAGAGTAATAGATATTACCTTTTATTATAATAAACATTTAAAAGATAAAGAGACTATAAATATAACACCAGGTATTAAAGGCTTATTAACCGAAGATGAATTCTATCTTCATAATATAAAAGAAATCGAAGCTGAAATGGCTTTAGCTAAAACTGATTATATAGTTACTAAACAAGAAATAGATACTAAACATGAAGAAAGAAAAGTAGATGAAGTTAAAAAGCAATATGAAGAATCAGAAACTCAAAGACAAGAAGAATTAAAATCTACATTAGAACAAATAAAAGAATTACGTGAAAAACTCGGAGAACTAAGGGAAGAAAAAGGCCCACAAGAAAGAAGACCAATAACTAAAGAATTCTTTATTAAAGTAGATGATCACCTAGAAATAAACCAATATTATTTAGAAAAAGGTTTAAAATTCTTTGATTTAAGTTTATTAACTTTTAATAATGTTAAAATGAGTAATATTGATTTTAGTCATAGTAATATAAATTATTTTGATCCTCAGAAAGCTTATAATAAAGATTTAAGTGGAAGTAATTTTGAACATGTTTATATTGACCCACTCGTATCATTCTCTGGCGTTGATATAACAGGATGTAGATTTAGTAAAGATAATGACTCAAAAACTTTAGACATCCTTCCTAATTTCGAAGGAGCTATATATGATGATACAACTACTTATAATGGTATCCCATTAAGAATAATATTATCTGGTATGCAAGAAGATTATGAACCAGAGATACCAAGATTAAAGTTTTAAAAAGGAAGTATAATTATGGAAGAAAACAATAAAAATATAACAATAATATGTTCTATAGGTTTCGCTTTAATTGTTCTAATTATTTCAGTTTTAGCTATTTTAGGTAAAGAAAAAGAAACCCAAAAAATAACTACTACTCAACAAGAAATAACTGATACACAAGAACAAACAATTTCTGAAACCCAAGAAAGATATACTTCTGAAATGAGTACATTTTCTCATAGAGGAACAAAAATAAATACAACTTCTTCACGTTTACAAACTGAAAGAAGTAATGAATTATTAAGTAAAGGTTATACCGAAATATCTGAAAAAAATAATTATAGTAATCGTCAATTTCAAAAAGATAATACTACAATATTCCTTGATAATTATGGACACGTTGATTATGTAAGTAAAATAATAAATAATCGATCAGATTTAAAAAAATATAATTCTCGCAATGAATTAGATTTAATAAATGAGTATTATAAAATGCCTAGCTATGAAGATTATGTTCCTGTAGTAAATGCGCTATTAAATTATGCTGCTAAAGATAATGATATTAATAAAATAAATATATTCTTCAAAACTACTGAATTATATATAACAATTGATGAAAAAGAAGTAACTTACAGATTTACTAGTAATGGATATGATTATGGTTATATTAAAGATATAGAATTATATCAATTATCTGTTGAATTTAACTCTGATAATCATCCATATACCAAAGATTTAGTTAAATTATTATTAGATATGTTTATGGCCAAGAATAAAGATTTAATTTTAGATAATGATTATATAACAAATAAAATTAATGAATTTGATAAATATAATAGTCTAAATATACATAGTAAACATCATTTCCAAACAGTTTTCTCTTCTAGCACATATAGGTGTACCCTAACTTATGGAAAAAGCGAATATGAAAATATTAAAAATGCTATATATTATAATCTTTCTCAAAGCAAATTTACTAATGAATACAATTCATATTTAACTTCAGATTTTACATATTTTAATAATAAAAAGAAATATAATTTAAAACTAAGTAATTATGACAAACAAATCAAAGAATTCTTAAATAGTGGTGATAAAAAAACAACTATTGAATTAAATGATGAATTAACTCTAGAAATCGAAGACACTACTTATGATAAAACTAAACCAGTATATACTATTAAATATATTGAAAACAATTAATAAAAACTGATAATAATATCAGTTTTTTCTATGCTATAATACTAATGAGGGATATTATGAAACAAGATATTGTTTATTATATTATTGTTGAAAAAACTAAAGATATTAAACCAATAGATATAATAGATTTAATGTTGAAAAAATTTAACTTATCAACAACAAATATAGTAAAAAACGAATATGGTAAACCATATTTTACTAATAATATATATTTTAATTATTCTCATAGTAAACATTATATAGCTTGTGCTATATCTTTATCGGAAGTAGGTATAGATATTGATGAAACTAGACCTATATCAGATGAAGTAGCTAATCGTTATTTAGATGGTCATAAAGATATTAAAGTATGGGTTCAAAAAGAAGCCTATAGCAAGCTAAAAGGTATAGGATTCTCCATTGACTTTAGTACCATCGATTTAACGCAAATAACTAACGCTAATAAGCTTATAGAGAATAATAAATATACTTGTTCAATATATTCTGATAAAGATAATATAGATTTTATAGAAATGGAGATTTAATATGAATAAAATTAAAGTTAATCGTGTTTATAAACATTTTAAAGGAGACTTATACATAGTTTTAGGTTTTGCTATACATAGTGAAACTAAAGAACAATATGTTATCTATCGTGCTTTATATGGTAATGGAGAAACATATATTAGACCATATGATATGTTTGCTTCCGAAGTAGATCATAAAAAGTATCCTAATGTTAAACAAAAATATCGTTTTCAATTACAAAATATAAAAAGTAAAAATGTTTAAGGAGGTATCTATATGGATAAGAAATATGAATCTTGTTCATTACCATATGATTTAGTAACGGATAATCCTTTTACTGGAGATTCTTCTTATAATTGGATTACTTATAATAACGAATTAATAACTAATTATAGTTTATATGAATCAATGTCTGATATTATACGTTATGGTTTTATTTATCACTATGAAACTGAAGAACAAGATACAGAATATCATTCTCATGGTCACTCATATGAAGATGTTCTAAGAACTTTATATTATTATCCTGAACACTTCCATATTCCTAATGATTCATTACACGAATATAGTAATCAAGAATTAAAATTTATTAAAAGAATGAAATCATATTTATTATTAATAGGTTTAAAAAATCTTAAACCAACAGAAACAGAACAAGAAATGGAAGAACAAAAATTATCTCGTTCTAATAATGAATTAGCTCGTAAATATTCTTTATATGGCTTTTATGAACCACATAATCGTTCTTTAAAAGATATCCTTAATGGTAAATATAATTATCTAATAAGACAAGCTTGGGATAATAAATATGAAGAAGAAATAGGTAAGAAACTATTACTATTTAATGAAGAACAAGATATACTTGGCGAACTAACTATTACTGATGTTAAACTAATGAATATTGATGATTTAAATGAAGATATCTTAGATTTATCTTATTATGAATCTTTAGATAAATTTAAAGAAGAATTAAAAGAAAGATATCAATATTCTCGTCCTAGTTTTGAAAATAAAATAATATATCTTACTTATACATTAAAAAAATACTAATATATGTTATAATCATTTTGTTAAGGAGTGATATCATGCGTTATATAGAAATAAAAGATGCAGATAAAATAATTTATAATTCACCATATGTTGTTAAAAATCCTAGTCAAAATAAAAATAAATGGGCTAGTGTATTTGGTAACAATAATCCTATTCATCTTGAACTAGGTATGGGAAGAGGAGAAATGCTTTGTAAGTTAGCTGAACAAAATCCTAAAATAAACTATATTGGATTAGAATTATATCCATCTCAAATGGTATCTGCGACTAAGAATTTATCTAGTAAAAACTTAAAAAATATTAAATTAATATGCGCTGATGCTGCTAATCTATTAGATTTCTTTGGTAAAGAAATAGATACTATCTATTTAACATTCTCTGAACCTTGGCCAAAAGAACAAGATAAAAAAAGAAGATTTACGCATGAAAACTATTTAAAATTATATGATCGTATATTTAAGAAAAATAAACATATAATTCTTAAAACTGATAATAAAGGTTTATTCGCTTATTCATTAGAAACATTATCTCAATATTGGTATTCATTTGATCGTGTAAGCTTAGATTTACATCATGATGAAAAACCAATACCTAATGTAATGACTGATTTTGAAACCCAATATTATAAAGAAGGAAGACCAATTTATTACGTTGATGCTTCATTTAAAGGATAGAAAAACGACATTTCTATCTTTTTTATAGTATAATAACAACTAAAGAAGGAGTAAGTATGAAATATTTAAGATTTAACACTAAACCACATATTATAGTTAATAAAAAAATAAATACTATTTTATTTGAAAGAGTATATCCTCTTCATTATGATAAAAAAGATTTATTTAAAATAAAAATATTAGATAATTTATTAACTTATACAACAAAAGATTATCCACAAGAAAACTTATATAATCAAGTTAAGTTAAAGAGTTTAATTATGAGTTTAAATACCTCATATCGTATTCGTGGTGATAATTTATTTTTCACTTTTTCTATGAGTGTACCCAAAGAAGGCTTAACTGATTCCTTTTCTTTAGATAACGCTTTTAAATTATTTGTTGATAGTATTAATAAACCTAATGTTATAAACAATGCTTTTGATAAAAAAGCTTTTGAACGCGAAATAGATGTAATGAAATCTAACCTAAACGAAGGTGCTAAAGATTATTATTCTAAGAATATAGATGATGCTATGTCTATTTATGATAAAGAAGAAATAAGTGGTATTTCACTAATAAAATATCGCCATGAATTAGATAAATTAACTCCTGAAATATTATATGATTTCTATAAAGAATTAATATCCCATAACTCTATTAATATTGTTTATGGTAATACTACTAAAGACCGTATATTATCTTTATATAAGAAACATAATTTATATCAAGAACAATCATTTAAAGTCGAAGAAGTATATTTCCGTAAATTTCCTAATGTTAAAAAATTAAAAGAAAAGAATATTAAATCTGATTATAATCAATCATGTTTATTCTTAGGATATAAAGTGAGAGATTATTCTCTCGAAGAAAGTCACTATCTAGGTTTAATCGGCGATTTAATTGATGGTCAAGAATGTCGTATGTTATTTAATGCTTTAAGAATAGAAAATCAACTAGTATATCATTATTCCACTAATGGATATATTTATAATGGTGGATTTGTTATCTATGTGTATTTATCTAAACATAATAAAGATAAAGCTCTTAAAGTAGTCCAAGACACTCTTGCATTACTAAAAGATAAAGACTTTATTAAAGCTAATTTAGCTCGTGTTATTCAAGGATATAAATATGATTTAATATATGAACTAGATAGTACTGATATCCCTTATCGTGAATATACTCGTAAGATATATCATTCATTACCAGGTTTAAAAGAAACAATTAATTTATATGAAAACTTAGATATTGATTCTTTTATATCTTTTATTGAACGTCTAGAACTAGATACAATCTATTTTAATGAGGGGGATAAAGATGAGTAGTAAGTTTAAAATAAAAAAATTAACTAATGGTGTAACTTTATTAATGTGTAATGATCCAACTAAACATGTTGTTAAAGTATCTATAACTACTAAATTTGGTGGTGATAATACTGAATTTAAAATTGATAAAGAAAAATATACTATATCTAAAGGAATGGCTCATTTCCTAGAACACTATTTAATTGAATATTCACCATATGGAAATGCTTTCCAATTCTTTACGCAAGAAGAATATGCTGACTTCAATGGTTTTACAACCTCTGATTATACTGAGTTTCATATTACAACACCTCATGATTATTTAAAATTACTTAATGAATTATTAGATGTTGTTAATAAACCAGTATTTACTCAAGAAAATATTGATAGTAATAAACCTGCAATTATCGAAGAAATAAATAAAAAAGCTGATGATAAATTCTCTAAATTCTTCTTCTTTACTATGGATAATACTTTCCAAAAATATAAACTTAAAAATCCATTAGGAACAAAAGAAGAAATAAATAATTTAAAGAAAGATGAAGTTGAATTTGCTTATTCAGCCTTCTATCAACCATCAAATCAAACAATATCTATATCTGGTTGTTTTAATGAAGAAGAAGTTATTAATCTATTAAATGATTACTATAAAGGTATCAAAAAAGGACCAAAAGTATCATTTAAGCGAATCAAAGAACCATTAGAACCTAAAACTAGATATGCAGAAATGACTGAAAAAGTTCATGATACATATACTCGTATAACATATAAAATTCCATATACAAAATATAAAGGAATAACTTTAATGAAATTAGATTATTATTTAAATATCTATATCAATAATTGTTTTGATACATCTAGTAAAGTTTATCAAAAACTAATAGATAAAAAAGCAATCGATTATGGTATTTCCTTTGGTTATGAATTTGATAATGATTATATTATTCTATTTGCTGCCGACTATACCCACAATGATAATATGTTTATTGATGAAATAAATAAAACTATAAATAAAAAAGAATATGATGAAGAATATTTTAATATTCGTAAGAATCAATCAGTTATATCTGCGATTATTCGTGAAGATAATCCACATAGTAAAATGGCTCAACAAAAATCTTTATATTTTGATTATGGTTATAAAAAAACATGTAAGCCTAAAGTATATGATCAATTTAATTATCAAGAATATCAAGAATTTATTAATGAATTATCTTTTGATAACTATTTAGTAACTAAGATGTTAAACGAAGAAAAGAAATAAGTTTCCCTTATTTCTTTTTAATTTAATTGTAAAAAAAACCATAATATACTATAATTGAATTAGAGTAGAATAAGGTTTTACTCTAAAACCATATTTTGGATATTGAGTACTATATTATCTTTTGTTTCGACTATTAGATATTCATGTTAATAACTAATATTCAAGATATTATTTAATTATTTTGTATTAATATAATAATCTGACAATATTATATTATCCATTTCTTTATAAAATAATTATTATTAACTTAATACCCTTTTACAAGAATAATAATCTGACAGTATTAAACTTTAAAAGACCAGTATTTAACCTATAATGATTCTGACAATTTTAGTAAAGAGAATAATTAAAATATCTAAAAAACAGAAATAATGAATACTCAAGGAAAGAATTTGAAGGGAGACATTTAATGAGAAGCTTGATTGGTGGTGAGTGGAGAGAAGCCAGAGATGGAAAAGTTATTGAGGTAACTAATCCAGCTACTGGGGAATTAATTGATACTGTACCAAGTTTGTCTGTCGAAGAAGTTAATGAAGCTGTAAATATTGCTTATACTTCACAAAAAGGATGGGCTCGCAAGTCTGTCGTAGAAAGATGTGAAATACTATCTAAATTCGTTGAACTTGTTAAGAGAGATGAAGAAGAATTAGCTATGTCACTATCTGATGAAACAGGTAAACCTATAAAAGAAGCAATTGCTGAGATAGCAAATATTCAAATAGGTATTCCATCTTATATTGAAAAAGTAAAACACGAATATGGAAATGTTGTATTCCGTGGAACTGAAGTAGGGCAAGAACATACAATTCAATATACTATTCAACAACCATTAGGGGTTGTAGTAGCAATTCTTCCATTTAACTCTCCAAGTGATATTTTTATCAATAAAGTACCACCTGCATTATTAATGGGTAATGCCGTAATTGTAAAACCTGCGAGTATTAACCCACTTACTTTAACCAAATATGTAGCATTACTTGCTGAAGCCGGCGTACCAGATGGTGTCATAGAAATCGTTCATGGCCCAGGAGAAGTCGTAGGACGCGCACTTACTTCTAATCCTAAAGTAGCTATGGTTAGTTTAACCGGAAGTACTGAAGCTGGTATTGATGCTATGGAGAAATGTGCACTACATTGTGCTCACACATCTATGGCATTAGGTGGAAACGACGCCTTTATTATATGCGAAGACGGAGATTTAGACCTTGCTGTCGAAGAAACAGTATGGGGACGTTTATACAATGCTGGGCAAGTTTGCTGCGCTAGTAAACGTTTCCTAGTTCAAAATTCAGTAAAAGATGAATACATACGAAGAATGGTTGAAAAAATCGGAACATTAAAAGTTGGAATGCCTGACGATCCAACTACTGATATCGGATGTTTAATCAGCGAAGAAGCAGCTATGCTTGTTGAAAAACAAGTTAATGATACAGTTGCTGCCGGAGCTAAAATCGTTATCGGGGGAAAGAGAAAAATGGCTTTCTATCAACCAACTATTCTAGATAATGTAACGAAGGATATGGATGTGGCTAAAGATTTAGAAATCTTAGGCCCAGTAATTTCTGTTATCGGATTCGATACTATCGAAGAAGCTATCGAAATTGCTAATAATTCCAAATTCGGATTATCAGGTTCTATTATCACGAACGATATGAAAAAAGCTTTCAAAGTTTCTGAACAAATGGAATCTGGTGGCTTTGTTATAAATGGTGCTAGTTTCTTTAGGTCTTTCGAACAGCCTTATGGTGGCTGGAAATATTCCGGAATAGGGAATGAGGGTATTATGACTACCTTAAATGAAATGTCACGTACTAAGACAATCATTTTAAAAAATGTCATGAAATAGAAAAAGGAGTATATCTCCTTTTTTTATTGTATAATATACCTATAGGTGATAAACATGAAAAAGAAAATAATAATAATCGCATCAGTAGTTATCATTCTTTTAACTATCATTGTTGTTATTACTAGTCATAAAAATAAATTAGTAATTGATGGCTATAATTTAACTTTGAAAGAAAAAAGTACTTTCGAAGATTTAGAATTTAAATATCCTAAACAAGCTACGATTAAAAACATTAGTTCTTATATTACTTTAACCTATCTAAATGATAATCAAGATAAATTATTTGAAATAGGTATAAGTAATTATTTTGATCCTATTGAAAGTAGTATGAGCTCAGTACTAAAACCTGATGGGGAATTAAAAAATAAAGATCTTGTTTGGAAAAGATATATAGATGATAAAGGTAATCATTCATATACTATTACTTATAATAAAAAGAACTATTTGATATCTTTTATTTATACCAATAAAAACCTCGATAAATTCGAAGAAAAATTCATAAAAAGCATTAGGTTTCGTAAATAATTATGTAAAGAGAAGAAATTCTCTTTTTTTATTTGAAAAGGTTGAATTTTTAGGGCTCTTTTTATATAATATAATTAGGAGACTAGGTTATGAAAACGAAGAAATTATTACACAAAATTTTAATTATTATTTTTGCTTTATCTATTGTTTTTTCTACAACTCAAACTGTACGAGTTTTAGCATTGGATAAAACTATCAAAATTATTGAAGCTCAAATTTTAAATAAGTCAGAAGGAGCACAAGGAAGCATTACCAGTTATGATGAAACAACAGTTAATGCTGATTTGGTATATAACAAAGTCGGAGACTATGTTGAATATCAATTAACTCTTCAAAATGAGACTGATTATGATTATAAGATAGTTTCAATCGAAGATAATAGTACTAGTAAGACTATTGAATATGACTATGATGAACATAAAGATGAAACTTTAGTTGCAAATTCTAATCTTGATTTAGTTATTAAAGGAACTTATAAAAACAGTGTTACAACTCCAGAAGAAAGAGTTGAACAATCAGACTTAAAACTTACATTAAAGTTTGAAGAAATAGAGCCAGAAGTTTCTCCTCAAACTGGAGATAATATTGGTATCTATATTGCTGTTAATATTATTTCAATAATTGGTTTAATAATTGTCTTAGCTATTAATAAAAAACATAAAGAAGCTGGAGCGTTATTAGTAGTACTTCTTGTATTACCAGTAATTGTTAAAGCTTTAGATCTAAATGTTGTTATTACAATTAAAAATAATATTGAACTAAAAGATAAAGTATTAGTTACATTAACTAATGGTGACGATGAAGGAACACAATTCATTAATATCAATACACCAGTTCAAAATGTACCAGATACTAATCGTTCAGGATATAGATTCCTAGGATGGTTTGTTGGAGAAGAACAAGTTGATATTACTGCAGCTATATCTGAAGATGTTCAAATCGAAGCTAAATATGAATTAATTACTTATAATATTACATATAACCTAGATGATGGAGAGCCAACAGGAGCTAATCCAAATAATTATAATGTTGAAACAGATAGTTTCACACTTAGTAACCCACAAAAAGCCGGATTTAATTTTGCTGGATGGACTGAAGGTAATAGTACAGCACTACAACCTACAGTTACAGTTAATAAAGGTACAACTGGAGATTTAAACTTTACAGCACATTATTCTGCTCGTGAAGATATCCCTTATACTGTAATTCATAAATATGAACAATTAGATGGTTCATATGCTGAAGAACCAGAACAAGGACAAGGTGTATATGATACAGCAATTAGTCCTGAAACACATCCTCGTGATGGATATAACACTCCACAATTACAAGAAATTACTCTTGGATTAGAAACAAATGAAGTTACTTATACTTATACTTTAAAACAAGCAACAATCACATTTAATACAAATGGCGGTTCAATCATTAATAGTATAAGTGGTAAATATGGCGAAGCTGTTACAGCACCAGCCAATCCAACACGTGAAGGTTATACATTTGCTGGATGGGATAAACAAATTCCAACAACAATTCCTGCTGAAGATGTAACAATCAATGCATCATGGAGTATTAACCAATATACAATAACATTCAATACAAATGGTGGCACTGAAATAACTGCTATTACACAAGACTATGGTACTGATATTACAGCACCAGCTAATCCAACTAAGGAAGGCCATACATTCGCTGGATGGGATAAGACAATTCCAACAACAATGCCAGCTGAAGATGTTACAATTACAGCAAGTTGGACAATTAACCAATATACAATAACATTCAATACAAATGGTGGTTCAACAATTGCAGCCATCACACAAGATTATGGTACTAATGTAACAGCACCAGCTAATCCAACTAAGGAAGGCCATACATTCGCTGGATGGGATAAGACAATTCCAACAACAATGCCGGCTGAAAATATGACAATCACAGCAAACTGGACAATTAACCAATACACAATTACATTTAATACAAATGGTGGTACAACAATTGCTGCAATCACACAAGATTATGGAACAACAGTAAGTGCACCAGCTAATCCAACTAAGGAAGGTCATACATTTGCTGGATGGGATAAACAAATCCCAACAACAATGCCAGCTGAAGATATGACAATAAATGCTAGCTGGACAATCAATCAATATACAATCACATTCAATACAAATGGTGGTTCAACAATTGCAGCCATCACACAAGATTATGGTACTAATGTAACAGCACCAGCAGATCCAACACGCGAAGGTCATACTTTCGCTGGATGGGATAAAACAATTCCAACAACAATGCCAGCTGAAGATGTTACAATTACTGCAGCATGGACAATTAATCAATATACAATCACATTTAATACAAATGGTGGTACAGAAATTGCTGCAATCACACAAGATTATGGAACAACAGTAAGTGCACCAGCAAATCCAACTAAGGAAGGACATACATTTGCTGGTTGGGATAAGACGATCCCAACAACAATGCCAGCCGAAGATATGACTATTACAGCAAGCTGGACAATCAATCAATACACAATCACATTCAATACAAATGGTGGTACAGAAATTGCTGCAATCACCCAAGATTATGGTACTAATGTAACAGCACCAGCAAATCCAACAAAAGAAGGCCATACATTTGCTGGATGGGATAAGACGATCCCAACAACAATGCCAGCTGAGAATATAACAATTACAGCAAGTTGGACAATTAATCAATATACAATAACATTCAATACAAATGGTGGAACAACAATTAGTCCAATCACACAAGACTATGGTACTGATATTACAGCACCAGCTAATCCAACTAAAGAAGGGCATACATTCGATGGATGGGATAAACAAATCCCAACAACAATGCCAGCTGAGGATATGACAATAAATGCTAGTTGGACAATCAATCAATACACAATAACATTTAATACAAATGGTGGTACAACAATCAGTCCAATTACCCAAGATTATGGTACTAATGTAACAGCACCAGCAAATCCAACAAAAGAAGGACATACATTTGCTGGTTGGGATAAGACAATCCCAACAACAATGCCAGCTGAGAATATAACAATTACAGCAAGTTGGACAATTAATCAATATACAATTACATTTAATACAAATGGTGGAACAACAATTAGTCCAATCACACAAGACTATGGTACTGATATTACAGCACCAGCTAATCCAACTAAGAACGGTTACGATTTTGCTGGATGGGATAAGACAATTCCAACAACAATGCCAGCTGAAAATACAACAATAACAGCAAGTTGGACACCAACAACATATACAATTACTTATGATTTAGCTGATGGTACAGTTAACCCAGCAAATCCAGATACTTATACTATTGAAAGCGCAGCCATAACACTAGTTCAACCAACAAAAGAAGGACATGACTTTGCTGGATGGACAGGAACAGGATTAACAGCTGCTACTAAAGAAGTTGAAATACCTACAGGATCAACAGGTAACAGAACATATACTGCTACGTGGACGCCTAAAGAATTCCAAATAACATTCTATCCACAAGGTGGTTCAGAAGTTACTCCTATTACAAAAACATATGGTCAAACATTAACAGTTTCAGAATTACCAGATTCAATTAAGAAACATAATGCTTTAACTGGTTGGTATACTGATCCAGATACTGGTGAAAAATTAGAAAGTGATATAACAATTACTTCAAATAAAGATTATTATGCTCATTGGGAATCAGTACTTCTATGTAAGAAAGCTACAATGTTACATGCTGATACATGTACAAGATCTAGTGGTGGATGTTATGAACATGGATATTATGCAGCTGGCGAAATGAAAACAAGCACAATCGTTTATGGTAATATCCCAGGAACAGTATCTAAAAAAGGTGATGCATACGATTGTGATATCAATAACGATGGAGTATATAATCCAGTAAATGAAAGATTCTATTATGTAGGAACAAATGATAATAATGCCGTATTAATCTTCTATTCAAATTATGAAGGTGAAAATGGTATTCAAACAATTAATAATTTCCCTTATAATGAAGCTTTACAAATGTTACCAACATTCGATGATTGGCCAAATCTAGATTTTGATTTTGAAGGTAAAGCAGCTCGTTTCTTAACTATTACCGAAGCCGAAGATATATGTGAAGCTCCAGCTGATGGTACTACAAAGATTAAAAATTGTGAGTTTGCTTTAGAAAACACATCATTTAGAATTAATGATCTAAATGTGGTTCGTTCAGGAATATGGTTACATTCTGAAGGCGAAGATGTATATCGTATTCATTCATATGCATTAACTATATTCCATAATAATACAAGTCTTAACGTTGCTAGACCAGTTATTGAAGTTCAAATGAATTTAATGGATGTTGAAGATTATGGAACTTATACATTAACATTTGATTCTGATAACGGAACATTCTCAGAAAGCAACAGTGATACATATGATCTTGTTGTTCCAAAAGGCGATGTAGTGCGTAAACTTCCAACACCAACAAAAGAAGATAGCGTATTCGTAGGATGGTATAAAGATGATGAATTAACTGAAGAAGTAACTCTTCCAGTATTTGTCACTGATAATACAACATTCTATGCTAAATGGGAAGTTGATAATGACTTCGCTGCTGAAATAAATGGTGTTAGAAAGAAAACATTACAAGCTGCTATTGATTTAGCAGACACAAATGCTACTGGCCCAACAACAATAACACTTCTTAAAAATATAACTGAAGGTGTAACTATTAATGATGGTCGTCATATTGATTTAGATTTAGGAACATTTACTATTACTAATCCAGGTGGTACAACTGCAGCTATTTCGGTTAATAATGGTACTTTAGAAATTAGTAATGGTACGGTAACATCTACTTCAAAAGTTGCAGCAATCAATCTTGAGCAAGATGGTATCGCTTTAATATCTGGCGGTCGTATTGAAAACACAAGTAATAGACAAGCCATTTATAATAATGGTGGTACAGTATATATTACTGGTACTGCTGATATTAGTTCACTTTCTAGCGAAAGAGCCGCAGTTCATAATAAGAATAGTGGAGTTATGGAAATAACTGGAGGTACAATCGTATCACCAAATTACTATGCTATATATAATGAAAGTGGAACATTAACTATTGGTGAAAAAGACTCAACAATATCAACTACAACGCCAGTTATTCGTGGTGCAAATTATGGTGTTGTTGCCCATAATAGTTTCAAATTCTATGATGGAATAGTTCAAGGTGAAACATATCCAATTGCTATAGCAACAACTGGAAATACACCAACACTAACAACTGATACAAATCATACTAAAGTTTCAGAAATCGAAGATGATTCGCACATTGTAGTTAATACACAAACTGTTGGTTCAACAGATTATGCAACAATGTTCCTTGCTGAAACTGGTAAATATAGAATTACATTAAATCCTAATGGCGGAAGTGTTTCTCCAACATTTGTAATGGTTACTCCAAATAGCGCTGTTGGTGAATTACCAACTCCAACTAATGGAGTTAAAGTATTCCGTGGTTGGTATAAAACAGAACAATTAAACGATGCTGATTTAGTTGATGAAACAACTATCCCAACTGGAGACACTACTTATTTTGCTAAGTGGGAAGATGCGGCAAGTGTTGATTATATTTGCCGTCGTGTATCTAATGAAAACGGATTACATAAAGAAACATGTGATTCTACAGGAACATGTGTTAACTTATCTCAATATGATGCAGATGACATTATTAGATATGGAAACATTGTTGATCCAGACGAAGGTTTAAGAGCCGGAGATGCTCTAGACTGTGATGTTAACGGTAACGGAGTATTTGACCCAGCTACTGAAAGATTCTATTATTTAACAGATAATGGAAATAACGCTGTACTAATTTCAAGTAGAAACTTTGAAGGTGATGCTGGTCAACCAGAACCAACTGTGGCACAATATACATCATTCAATTATGCTGCAGCATTAACAAAATTACCTTCAACAACACAATGGAGTAATACAACAGCAACATTTGATAATGACCGTGCTGCTCGTTTCATCAAACTAGATGAATTAAAGACAGCATGTGATACAACAACACCTACTAATGGAGGTGCATTAGATAAATGTCAATATATTCTTGAAAATTCGACATTTGCTGCTTCATCTCCAGGACGTAATGGTATGTGGATTCAATATGAAGGTGTTGCATATTATCGTATTCATACAGGTAACCGTCGTCTTGAAAGTAAAACTGAAGCAAGTGAAAATGTTGTTCGTCCAGTAATTGAAATTGATAAAGACTTAATTGATTTAGAATTCGCTGGTGAAAATAATATTATCTTCGATGCTAATGGTGGAACAGTTCTTCCATTACTTATCGGAGTTCAAGATGGTGCAAAAATTGATGAAATGCCAACACCAACTTTAGATGATCATGTATTTGTTGGATGGTTTACCGAAGAAACCGGTGGAACTCAAGTTACCGAAGATACAGTAATTAATAAGAGTATGACATTATATGCTCATTGGTTAAAAAATGTAAGTTTAGCTAATGTTAATCAAAATGACATAATTATAAAAACTAATGGAACAAGTCAAGTTGCCGTTGGTGCTGATAGTGAACTTGAAGAATATACATTCGCATCAAGTGATACTTCTGTAGCTACAGTTAATGCTACAACTGGAGTAATAACACCTGCATCTGAAGGTGGAACAGTTGTATCTGTCGTAGGTACAAAATCAAATTTAACTCGTGATATTAACGTATATGTAACTAATAAAAATGTCGTTACATTTGATCCTACAAATGATCCAATGCAAGTTTATTATGCTAATATCGATACATGGAAAGAAGATAGTACTAACTTTGAAACAACAATGCGTGCTAACTTCAATAATTACAATTGTAAATGTGCTGATAATACTTGTACTGGTGGTTCAGTAAATTGTGATAAACCAGATGGATATGACACTGGAGTAACTGGTGCCGTTAACGTATATTTATATGATTTAGGTACTAATACTGATATTGAACAAGTTGATTATGCTAAAGGAACAAATGGTACTATTTATAACTTAATACCTAATAAAGTTTATCGTTGGGAATCAGCTAGTAATTCATCTCAAGAAGGTTATGTAATATTCACTGGTGAACGAAGAATTATCGATGCTGGTGATGTATTAAATGTACGCGATCTAGGTGGTATGCCAGTTGATACTAATGATGATGGTATTGTAGATGGTACATTAAAATATGAAAAATTCTTCAGAGGTATTAAATTAAGCTCTGCTAATAGTGTTACAGAATTAGAAAACTTAAATATTTCTCAAGAATTAGATTTACGTAGTCCAAGTGATAAAGATGCTAATACATTACCTAACTTTAAGAATATTCAAATTCAAAATTATATTGTTAGTCCAAATGATCCAAATGAATTAACATATTATAATTGGACTAGAAATGCTGTTAGACAATCAATGCTAGATGTTATTAATGGAGAAAGTATTTACTTCCATTGTCGTATCGGTACTGATAGAACAGGTACTCTAGGATATATTCTTGAAGGATTACTTGGTGTTCCAGAAGAAGATAGAGTTAAAGATTATGAATTATCATTCTTCTCAGGTTTAGTTAATCGTCATCGTTATTATGCTACTCAACCAAATTCATCTGTAAGTACAAATCGTCGTTTCGTATACTTACATGAAATGATGCCAACAAATAGTGATATTTATGATTGGTATATGGCTGGTACAACTGATAAAGAAGAAGATGACTTATTAATTAAAAACTTTAGAACTGCTATGATAGATAAATAAAAACACATCAAACGATGTGTTTTTTTATGATAAAATATATCAAGGAGGGATATTATGTCATTTATTTCATTTGGACCATTAGAGCTAGATTATTATATTAGAGATAATGTTTTAAATTGTTTAAATATAGGTTCTACTAGTTTATTAACTTTACTAAATATTAATGGTAATAAAAAATATATAAGTACTAGTGGTAATGATATTCAAAAAGATATAGTTATAAACATTCTTAATAAACTTAATATTGAAAATATTAATAAAATAGATACTACTAATACTAAAATATTATTTATTAAACCTAAACATATAACTAATATATGTCCATATTGTGATCGTACTAAAGACTATGAATATATTCCCAATATAGACTATATTTTAGAGCATATAAACAACGAAAATATAATCATAGACAATTTATATGAAGAAACTATTTCTCTTCTAAATATGCTTGATAATGACACGTATCTTATCTTAAAAGATATCTCATCTATTAAGTATTATACTTTAGATGAATTATCTAATATTCCTCATTTAGAATTAGTATATTTAAATGAATCAGTATCTCAATATTTAATAAAAAAATATGATATTGATGAAGTAGATATATTAAAAATATTTAATACTAAAATGTTAATAATAAATAAAGGAAATAAAGGCCTAGAATTTATTACTAATGATATTATTTATGAAAAAGAAAATGAAATAGAAAAAGAAGTGATAGACAAGAGTGGTTCTGAAGAAGCTTTATTTGGAACTATTATTAATATCTATTTAGAAAATAATAAAGAAATAAATGAAAAAATATTAAGTCTAATGTTTATCAAGGGAGAGTCAATATATCGTATAGTTAATGGTAAAATAGGTGCAACATCCCATATCTTACCAAATACTCTAATTGACGCTTATAATGAGTGTATCTGTACTGATATAAAAGTTAAATGATATAGACTAATATTACGTTATTATAGTATAATAATAATACTTGGAGAAATAAGTATGAAAGAAAATGAAAAATTATATTTATATAAAATTTTAATGAGTATTTTTTCTATGTTTACTATCTTTTTAGTTTTAAATATAGTTGATTTTAAACTAAAAATAATATTAACAAGTTTATCTCTAATTACAACAATTGTATTTAGTTATTTATACTATTCTCTAGCTAGTAAATTGTATTATAACAATAAACATAAAGTTGAAATGGATTTATTCAATTTAGTCGGAGAAACAAGTATAAAAAAATTATTAAAACTTAATAAAGATGATATAACTAATAAAATATATAAATTATCAACATGTTTAACATATAAAAATAAATACTTTATCGAAACTATTTCTGGTTTATGTTGTGGACTAGTTATATTTTGTTATGTTGGAATAAAAGAAAATTTAATCTTTATCCCAATTATTTTATTATTATCTGGTTTATCATTTTATCTAAGAATGAGAACATTATCTAAAAAAGAAATAGAGTATGAACCTGATAATAAATACTTACAAGAATATATTAATAAAATAATAACTATTAAGAAATTAAACATATTTAATTATATTCAAAGTAAATTAAACGAAAATCAAGAACCTCATTATTATAGTTATGATTTCACTAATTTCTTTGATCCTATAGCTATATTATTATTTATAATTAAGTTTGCTTTAACCGTATTCTTACTAATTAAAGTTGAATTATTAGCTACATTATTATTTGTCGTAGCCTATATAGCTTTCTATGAACTATGGTTATATGGTTTAGCATATGCTATTATTCATCGTAAAGAAGAATTAAAATTATCTACTGAATTAGCTAATGATTTAGAACATAAAGTACAACCTAAAAAAATATCTTTATGGCATGTTATAACTATTAAAGATGGTTTATTAGAATATGAAGAAGATGCCAAAATTAATGTTCCATTCTTAGAAATAGAACGTTTAGATCATGTTAGTATTTTAGGAAAACAAGGTGAGGGTAAATCATCAATTCTTAATATTGTTAGTGACTTATATGATTTAACTTCTGGTGAAGTCTTAATTGATGGTAAAAAGAAAGAAAAGAACATAAGTAGTATTTACTTATGCGAAGAAATAGAAATATTTAATCTATCACTTAAAGATAATTTATGTTTAGGCAATGAAACAAGTGATAAACGTTTACGTGACTTAGTCAAAGAAGTTGGACTAGGTGAGTGGTTAGATGATTTAGAATATGGTTTAAATACTGAAATAAATAATGATTTAGAATTAACTATTAAAGAAAAATTAAATCTAATCAGAGCTATTATCCTTGATGCTGATTTATACTTGTTAGATAATCCAACAGCAAAGATGGAACTTGAAGATGAAAAATATATCGCCGCAGTTATAAAGAAGTATTTAAGTGATAAAACATATGTTATTGTTACATCACGTCCTGTATTAACAACAATGTGTAATAAACATTATTTTATAAAAAATCATACTTTAATGGAGAAAGAATCATTACTATAGTGAGGTGATTACATGAATAAAAAGGTTATTATAGCTGTTATTGTTACTCTTGCAGCCATTATATTAACTATATTTAATGTATTAAGTATTATTAATGTTGGTATAAAAAGAAATGGTGTAACGGAAACAATTCCTACGGTAATAAGAAAGAGTTATTTAGATGCTATTGTTGCTTTAACTGATGATCAATCTTTATATGATCATTATTCTATTATTAATAAGACTAATGATGAAAATATATTAAAACAATATCCAGCCGCTATTAAATATGATTTATGTGTTTATGATGGCAAGGATGCTAATAAATTAATAAAGAAATTAGCTCAAGAAGAAACTTTCCTTTTACTTTCTAAAGAAATGTTTAAAAAGAAAGAAGAAGAAGTAAATGAATATTCCGTAATATATTATGTTCGTAATGCTGAATTAAATAATATTCAAGATTTATATAAATCAGTTACGGAATTATCTTATAAAGAACAATTAAAATATGCTAAAGATTATGTATTAGATGAATATAAAGAAATAGGTATATCTTTAAAACTAAATCAAACTAAATTTATCTTATTACATGTATTATATGAAATACTATATATATTCTTTGCTATCGTAGCTATATTAAAAATAAAAAAATAGTCATTTAATGACTATTTTTATTTTCTTACTTCCATTATTACTGGTAAAATCATTGGTCTACGACCAGTTTTTTGATTAATATACATATTAAGTTCAAGTATTACTTGATTCTTTATATCTAAGACATTATATCTTCCTTGAAGTGCTTTAGTAACTATTTCTGTTACTTTATTTTCTATATCTTTGATTAATTCAGCACTTTCATTAACAAGAACAAATCCTCTAGTAGTTATATTAGGTTTAATTAATAAAGTATGTGTACTAGGATCAATATTTAATATTGTTACTAAAACACCATCTTTACTCATTAATTTTCTATCTTTAATAACTACTGAACCAATATCACCAATTCTTGAACCATCTACATATATATCTCCGGCTTGAATACGTTTACCTTTTTTAATTCCATCTTTAGACATCTCTAGTGATTCACCATTCATACATACAAAAGTATTTTCTTGAGGTACACCACATAAAACAGCTAAATCAGTATGTTTCTTTAACATTCTATATTCACCATGGATAGGCATAATATATTCTGGTTTTAATAATCTTAACATCCATTTTAATTCTTCCGCTTTAGCATGTCCTGATGTATGAATATCTGATAATTCAGAGTTAGTAAATACTTTAACACCCTTAAGATATAATTTATTAATAATACGATTAATACTTGCTGAATTACCCGGAATAGGGTTAGATGAGAATACAATAATATCATCAGGTTGTAATTGTACTTGTTTATGTGTACCATTGGCTATTCGCGATAAAGCTGCTAAAGGTTCTCCCTGAGACCCTGTACATAATATACAAATTTCTGATTTTTTTAAATCTTTCGCAGCATTCATATCTATAAATATTGAAGTATCTTTAATTAAATTATTCTTTAAGGCTATATCCTTAGAATTTTCCATACTTCTTCCAAATGTTACAATCTTACGATTATTTTGTCTACATGTTTCAACAATGTGTTTAATACGATATATATTAGAGGCAAATGTTGCAATAATAATACGATTAGATACTGCTTTAGCAAATACATCTCCTAATGCTTCATCTACGATTGCTTCGGAAGCACTAAATCCTGGTGATAAAGCATTTGTACTTTCTGATAAAAGTAATTTAACGCCTTCTTCACCAATTCTTGCCATTTTATGAATATCAGCCATAGGTCCAATCGGAGTTAAATCAAATTTAAAGTCTCCTGTATGAACTATCGTACCATTTGGCGTATGAATTACAATTGCAAAAGAATCTGGTATAGAGTGTGTTGTTGTAATAAACTCTACACTTAAATTCTTAAATTTTATAACTGTATCTTTATCATAGACTTCCAAATGTTCATAAGCTACATTTCTATCTAATAATTTATTTTGAATTAAATCATATGCTACCTTTGGTGCATATATAATTGGTATATTAACTGCTTGTAATAAGAAGGTAATACCACCAATATGGTCTTCATGACCATGTGTAATAATTAAAGCTTTAATTTTATTCTCATTTTGTTTTAAATAAGTTACATCTTGTATAACATAATCAATTCCTAATAATTCATCTGTTGGGAACATAACACCAGCATCAATAATTATTAGTTCATTTTCATGTTCAATAATATACATATTTTTACCTATTTCGCCTAAACCGCCCAAGGCAAAAACAGACGTAACACCGTTTTGTTTTTCCATCTTTTCTTCCTTTCAATTAAAATAAGTATATAAAGCTCTCAGGTAAGAATAATATACAACAAATTTAATAAAAAGTCTAGTTATTTATGTTATAATAAAGGAACTGATAAGGAGGTAAATAAATGATTTTAGTTATCGCAGAAAAACCATCTTTATGCCGTGCTATAGCTAATGCTATAGGTAATATGAAAAGAACTAATGGTTATTTTATTAATGATAAATATATTATAACTAATGTCTTTGGTCATTTATTTACTCTTGCTGATATCGAAGACTATGAAGATACTCCTGACTATAAATGGAAAATGGATAATCTTCCATGTTTTCCTAATAAATTTAAATTTAACTTAAAAAAAGATAATGATAATAAAGTTGACGAAGGTATTCAAAAACAATTTAATTTAATCAAAGAATTATGTAATAGGGAAGATGTCGATACTATTGTTAATGCTGGCGATGCTGATCGTGAAGGAGAAATTATTATAAGATTAATTGTTAATAATGCTCTTGAAACGGAAAAAGATTTTAAAAGATTATGGTTACCGGACCAAACTGATATTACTATATTGGAAGGTTTATCCTCTCTAGAGGAAGATTCTAAATATGATAATTTAGCTAATGAAGGATTTGCTAGAACTTATATAGATTGGTTATATGGAGTTAATTTAACTAGATATGCCACACTTAAAACAGGTACTTTATTACGTGTTGGAAGAGTTATTATTCCTATAGTTAAAGCTATATATGATCGTGATATGGAAATCCGTAATTTTAAACCAGATATTTATTATAGTTTAACTAGTAAAGAAATAACTAATGGTGAAGAAATAGAACTAAATAGTAAAGAACGTTTTGAAAAAAACGAAAAGAATAAATGCGAAGAATTATGTAATAAATATAATAGTTGTGATGCTATAGTAACTAATAAAAAAGTTAAAAAAGATACTTTAAATCCTGGTAAATTATATTCTTTATCTAAATTACAAAATCAATTAGGAAAAAGATATAAAATGTCTATGGATAAATCTTTAAATATTGTCCAAGGATTATATGAAAAAGGATATTTAACTTATCCTCGTACTAATTCTGAATATTTAGCTACAGCCGAAAAAGATAAAATGAAAAAGATTCTTAAGAATATAAAAGATTTAGGTTATCCAGTTGAATTCAAAGATAAAAAAACAATATTTGATGATTCCAAAATTGAATCTCACTCAGCTTTAACTCCAACTTATAAGTTACCTAAGAAAACTGATCTTTCTGATGAGGAATTTAAAGTATATCAAGTTGTTTTCCAAAGATTTGTTGCTGTTTTCTGTTCTGTTCCATGTGAAATACAAAAAACCGAAATAACAATTAAAGTCGGAGACTATGAAGAATTTAATCTAAAAGGTAATATTATTCTTACTCCTGGATGGACTAAGTTTGATAAATATACCCAAAAAGATAAAATATTACCTAATCTAGAAAAGGGAGATAAAGTTAATATTAATTTTACTCCTAAAGAAAAAGAAACAACACCTCCAAAACATTACACAACTGAAACTCTAAATAACTATCTTGAAAATCCATTTAGAAAAGAAAAGAAAGAACTCGAAGATCTTCAAGAAGGGGAAGTATTTACTATTAATGGCGAAGAAATAGATGATACCGAAGACTATAAAGCTATCTTCCAAGGTCTAGAACTAGGTACTCAAGCTACCCGTACTGGTATAATAAGTAATGCTATAAATAGTAAATATATTAATTTAAATAAAGATGTATATACTATATTACCTATGGGTGAATACTTAATTGAATCATTAATTCAAATGAAAATAAGTATGGATAAATATAAAACCAGTGAAATGGGTAAAGCCCTTAAACAAGTATTCCATAATGAAATAACTGTTGATGATTCTGTTGCTTTAGCTAAAAAAGAAATTGCCGAAGTATTTAAGAAAAAAGAATCTAAAATAGAAACTGATACTGATACCGGTTTCTTTGGCGATACCATTGGTAAATGTCCAAAATGTGGAAATGAAGTAGCCAAATCTCGTTATAATTATAGTTGTCGTAATTATAAAGAATGTGATTTTAAAATCCCATTTAGTATATGTAATCGTACTATATCTAAAAGTAATGCTATTAAAATACTTAATGAAGGTAAGTCTTCTAAAATCGAAGGATTTACTTCAAAACAAGGTAAACTATTTAATGCTTGTTTAAAGTTAGATAAAGATAAAATAGTATTTGATTTTGAATAATTCTATTGTCAATAATTGCATATATATTATTGACTATTAATAAATTATATAATATAATTAAAATAGCTTAGAAAGAATAGATAACGATGAAGCCCGATATCTAGATATACTTTCAATTTATTTGGAACTATATTGAAAATATTGAACTTTGTCAGGTAACTGAACCTCTGGAAAGGTGAGTAATAATCTTTGATTATTATAATCTTAGTACGTTCTTCAATTGCCATCAATTTCCGTGAATGCCTTCGGGTCGAAACAACGGCTAAGTAAAACACGTGTGGAGAGAAAGTAAACTCTAATTGTTTCGGATTGATTTTTAGAACTGATAATTTTAAAAAGATATTATTCGTCCAAACTCGAAAAACAGATGTTTATCAGGCATCAGTTTTTTTGTGCTTTAATTTATTGACTATAATATATATAAAATGTATAATTTATATAGAATAGAGGGCGTATATATGACTAGTAAGAAAAAGGCCAAAAACAACAATAATAATAGTCTTGTCTTAGGTATTATTAGTGCTGTTTTTATTATTGTAATAATAATTATTGTTTTAGTAACTCCACAAGAAAATGTCGAAGGAGTAGATTATACTAAATATGCTCAAGTTATTAACAATAGACTAAATCTAATCTTAGATCGTCAAGAAGCTATTGATAAAGAACTTAAAAAAGTCTTAGAGGATGATAAATATACTATTAATAATCCATATGTTAAGATTAATCCATATGAAATAAGTCCTTTATCAGCACTTATTATGTTTAAAACACCTGATGTTACATCAGTAAAGATATATATTAATGAAGAATTCTTTGCTACTGTCGAAGCATCACGTAATCATATTATTCCAATATATGCTTTATATAATAATGTACGTAATATGGTTCGTTTAGAATTAGAAGATGGTACTAAAAAAGAAATAGAACTAGTTACTACTTCATTAAACGATAATATCCAAAATATAGATACTAATTATATTCGTAAAAACTATAATGATTTCTTTATAATTGGTTCATTAAATCATGGTGAATCTAGTGTTCTTCGTGGTTTTGATAAATATGGAAGTTTAATTAATTATATTAATTTAAATTATATAACTGGTTATAAACTAAGACATGAGCATTTCTTTGTTCAATATAACCAAAAGAATACTTATGGTACTGATTTACCTAATCTAAAACTAGAAATGGATTATTTAGGTAAAATATATGATGTTAGCGAAGATACATCAGAATTAACTACTGAACCTAATATTGATGTTAATGATGTTAAATATATTGGTTATGGTGATAACATATATAAATCTACAATGGATAATTATGAATTTAAACAAGTTATTCTTGAAAATAATGTTATTATGAAACCGTCACGTACATATACTAATATGCTTGAAGAATCATTAAATGATGCTAAAGATTATACTGGTAAATTAACAATAATACCTAATGGTAATACTATTACTATAGCTACTGATAAACAAAATGTTAAAGCTATATTAGTAGAGGTTGATGGTTCAGAATCATATGTCTTCCTCGTAGATAATAATACTATTCGTACTAATTTAAGAGGAAAATATGTTGTATTCCTACAAATAGATTCTATTACTTATACAACAGATATTATTGTAAATATGTAATTTAAAGAGTTATGTTTATGCATAACTTTTTTATTGTGTTTTTTTATGTAATATGTTATAGGGGGTTATTATGCAAAAAATAAACCTTTTAGTACAAAAAAATAAGAGAAATATACAAATTTTCTCTTTTTGTATGCTATACTAAATCTAGGTGATGTTTCTATGGAAAGCAACAAATTATATTTATATTCTTATATTGATATGGAAGTAAATTGGCTAAGAGAATTAGTTAAATTTAATATTATTACTATTAAAAATAGTGAAATCGAAGTTACATTAGAATGTGTACGTCAAGAACTATATAATATACTTGGCTCAGGTGGACGCATTTATGATTTTAAAACAACTGTCGAAGAAACTCTAAAACTAGTCTTAGCTAAATATAATCTTAATCAATTAATACCAGCCGTAGGTTTAGCTATAACAAAAGACCAAAAAGAAGAAATAACTTTAGCTTTATTTACTAAGAAAACGGTATTATCTCATACTCAAGAATACGATGATATAAATCGTTATGTAAGAGATTATTATGAAGATGATATGAATTTATTAACTTCTAGTCTTCGTTCATTAAGATATGATCGTCCACATCAAGATATGCGTATAAGTGCTATTAAAGATTATATTGTAAATGATTATTTTGCTTCTTTATCTATCGGTCAAGAAGATAATGCTTCATTATATAAATATGTTTTAGATTCTTTATATAATATGCATAATTTCTTAATTACTTTTGATGATCCCGAATATCAAGATTCGATATCATTTACTATTACTATGATTCGTGGTTGTATAAAAGAATTAACTGATTCTTTTATGACTAATAGTCCAATTAGAGATTATTTCTTTAAAGAATTATTTACTGCCATGGATTTATATAATGCTATTATTGAAAAAACAACGCAAAAAGAAAAATTAGATATAAAACAATTACGTAAAAAATAAAAAGGAGTGATATTATGAGTCTTATTAAAGATTGTGAACAATATTTAACAAGTCTTATAAATGATTTAGGTTATGAAATAGATAATGTTAAATTAGAGGTATCTAGTAAACCGGAATTTGGTGAATATCAAGTAAATGTTGCTATGATGTTAGCTAAAAAATATGGTAAGAATCCGCGTGAATTAGCTCAAACTATTGTTGATAATTTAGATAATCGATTTACTAACGTCAATATTCAAGGACCTGGTTTTATTAATGTTACTTTATCTAATGATTATTTATTAGATTTTATTAATAAAGGTATTAATGATTTTAATATATTTGTTGATAAACCAGAAAATAATAAGACTATCGTCTTAGACTATGGTGGAGCTAATATAGCTAAAGAATTACATGTTGGCCATTTAAGATGTAATATTGGCGAAGCTATGCGTAGATTATTAAACTTATTTGGTGACCATACTATTAGTGATGTTCACTGGGGTGATTGGGGTACACCAATTGGTTTAGTAATGCGTGAAATAAAAGAAGAATATCCAGACTTAGTATATTTTGATGAATCATATACTGGTGAATATCCAACTGAACCTCCAGTTACTGTCGAAGATTTAGCTATTATGTATCCTAAAGCATCTAATCGTAAAAAAGAAGATGAAGAATATGCTAATGAAGCCCGTATTATGACCGAAGGATTCCAAAAAGGTAAACCAGGATTAAGAGCTTTATGGAAACATATAGTTGATTTATCTAAGAGTGATATTCAAAAAACATATGATTTCTTAAATTGTAAATTTGATTATTCATATGGTGAGAGTGATGCGGATCAATATGTTGAACCAACTCTTAATTATTTAAAAGAAAAAGGCGTAGTCGAAGAATCTAATGGCGCTTTAATTATGCATGTTAAAGAAGAAAGTGATAATAAAGAAATGCCACCACTTATGTTAGTTAAAAGCGATGGTGGAGTTCTTTATGATACAACAGAATTAGCTACAATATATCAAAGAGTAATGGATTTTAATCCTGATGGAATATGGTATTTCACAGATGAAAGACAAGCATTACACTTTGAACAAACATTCAGAGGAGCTATTAAATCTGGTTTAGCTAAAGAAGATATGGATTTTAGATTCTGTGGTTTTGGTACAATTAATGGCCCAGATGGAAAACCATTTAAAACTCGTGATGGTGGAGTAATGCCATTAACGGGATTAATTAAATTAGTTCACGATAAAATTGAACCAAATATTAAACCAGATATAACAGGTGATGAACGTATAGATGTAGCTAATAAATTAACCGTAGCTACATTAAAGTTCTCTGATTTATTACCATATCGTAAAACTGATTATATTTTCGATGTAGATAAATTTACTTCATTTGATGGTAAAACAGGAATATATGTTGTATATACAGCTACACGTATTAAATCTTTATTAAATAAAGTTAATAGTGATGCTAATGAATTAACTGATATTCCTAATCAAGATGTTCGTGATATTCTTGTTAAATTAACTCAATTACCACAATCATTAACTAGTGCCTATAATGAAGTATCTTTAAGTTATATTTGTGATACTATTTATGAAATAGCAAGTCTATATAATAAGTTCTATACTAGTCATAATATATCTAATGAAGAAGATATAAATACTAAGAATAATTATATAGCTTTATCTAAATTAGTTTATAACGTAGTAAGTCATATTCTTAATGTTTTAGGCATAGAAGAAGTAGATAAAATGTAAAAGAGGAATAATTTCCTCTTTTTTATGTTAAAAACTGCTAATTTATTGATATTTACAAGGGTAAATGGTATACTTTATTATAGATGATTATAAGGGATGATAGGAATGACAAAAAGAAAAAATAATGATATTGGGTTAGGTGCAGTTATCTTAGCAATAGTAGGTATAATAATCTTTTGGAACTTTATAATAGGTATAGCTACTAGTGAACATGAACACCAAAGAGATATCTTTGATCCTAAATATGAAAATGAAAACGTTATTCGTATTTTATCTTCATTTGAAAATGAAACATTTGAAAATGATATAAAAGCTTATGCTTCTAAAGAAAATATAGATGTTTATTTCAAATATATGGGAGATATCGATATCGTTGATGAGTTAAATAATAATGCTAAAGCATATGATGCTGTATGGATTTCTAATTCAATGTGGCTATATATGTTAGATAACCCTTATCTATATAGTGAATTAAAATCTACAAGTATTAGTCCAGTAATATTTGGTATTAAGAAATCTAAAGCTCAACAATTAGGACTTATTGGTAAAGATGTAACTAATAATGAAATTGTTAAATTAATCCAAGATAAAAAAATATCATATGTTATGTCATCTGTAACTAGAACAAATACTGGTGCTACAGCTTACTTTGGATTTATCAATAGTTTAACTGGTAATCCCGAAGTATTATCTGTAGAACATCTTAAAGATAAAAAATTACAAGAAGATTTAAGAACTATTTTCTCTGGTGTAAAAAGAGTAAGTGGTGACGAAGATTATTTAAAAGAAATGTTCTTAAATAATTCCGAATATGAAGCCGTTATTGCTGATGAAGGTGCTTTAATTGAAATAAATAAACAATTACAAAAGCAAGGAAAAGAAACATTATACTTCATTTATCCAAGTGATGGTGTAGCTATTAATGATTCAGCATTTGCTTTACTTTCATCAAACGAAGAGAAAAAAGCTAAATTCTTAAAAATACAAAGTTACTTACTCGAAGATGAAGGAAGACAATTATTAGACAGTAAAGGTAAACGTACATGGTATGGTGGAACAAAAGATGACACTGATAAGAATGTCTTTAATCCTGAATGGGGAATTAATACATCTAAAACATTATTAGTAACTAAATATCCATCTAAGAATGTAATGAATGAAGCTCTTAATTTATATGTTAATTTATTAAGAAAACCAACTCATGTAGTCTTCTGCTTAGACTTCTCAGGAAGTATGGCTGGTAGTCGTATGGATGAATTAAAAGATTCTATGTCATATATATTAGATGCCGAAAAGACTGCTAAAGATCGTTTACAATTCTCTGAATATGATAAGATAACTATTATAATGTTTGAATCAGAAGTAAGAACACCAATTACTACATCAGGTAATAAAACTGATGAATTAAGGAGAACAATAAACAGTTCTTATTCAGGCGGAGCAACTGCTTTATTCCCAGCTGTTCAAACGGCTTTAAGAGTACTCGAAGATAATAAAGATGATTATACAAAAGTAGTTATTGCCATGACTGATGGTGAAGCTAATGTTGGTAATTATGAGCAACTTCAAACATATTATAGAAATCATAAATTAGATATACCAATTTATAGTATTGCCTTTGGTGATTCTAGTGAAAGAGACTTAAATAGAATGTCTGAATTATCAAATGGAAAAACATTCAATGGTAAAACAGGTTTATTACAAGCCTTCAAAGAAGTAAGAGGGTATAACTAATATGGCAAATAAGAAGAAGCAAAAAGAAAAACAAAATTACACAGGTGAAATTGTTTCAGCAATAGCTGGTGGTGCTTTCTTCGCAATTCCTTTCTTAGGTTTAAGTGTTCCTTTAATACCATCACTCCTGATTGGTGGGGGAGCATTCTTAGCCGGAGAATTAGTATTCCACAAGGAAGAAGCTAAAGAAATCGCAACTGGTGAAACGCCATTATATAAACGTATAGATATGGCTCGTGAACAAACACGTAAGATTAAAAATTATGTTGAACAAATAGATGATGCTGATGTTCGTTTAAACATTAATAGTATTTATGATAGTTCAACTAAAATAATTAATGCTATTGAAAAAGAACCAAATAAGGTTCGTAAAGTAAATAATTTCTTTGATTATTATTTACCTATAACCTTAACTATGGTTGCTCGATATGATGAAATTGAAAATCAAGGTTTATCAACTGCTGATGTTAAGAAATTCCAAGATAAAACATCAAAAATGCTATCTCGAATATCTACATCTTTTAGAAATATGTTAAATAATTTATATCAAGATGATATGATAGATACAGATGCTGAAATGCGTGTATTTGATGCCATGCTAAAGAGTGATGGTTTCAATGAAAAAGAAATAGTTGTTAAGGACAAGGAGGAATAATATGGATAAAAAGAAGTTAATAGGAATTGGTATATTTGTTGCTTTAATTGCTATTATTGTTGGCATAAGCTTAATACCAAAAGGAGGCAAAGACAAACCGGGTGGTGAGGATGAAGTCGATTTATCTAAATTAAAAACTATTTATGTAGCCACAGGTGGTGGAAAAGCTGAATTCCTAAAAGATAAAGAGGTTGTTAAAATACTTCAAGACAAATATGGTATAAATGCTGTATGGGATGACTGGAGTAATGGAAAAACCGTTTTATGGCCACTAATAAGAGAAAGAAATGGTAAAGGAAATAATACTATAATTAATAATATTAATGCTGGTCAAACATATACAATTAGTTCTCCAGGAGTAACACAATATGATGCTTTATTCACATCAGATCAAAGATATTATGATTACTATAAACAATCTCCCGATAAAGAAAAAGGAGAAGCTGACAGATATCGTGTTCTAGATGGTGGTTTAACATTAAATACACCAATAGTAGTATATAGTTGGAAAGAATTAATAGAACCTCTAAAAAAAGAAGGTATTGTAACTGAACAAGATGGTATATATTACATAACTAATATGAAGAAAATAATCGATTATGATTTAGCAAATAAAAAATGGACAGATATTGGAGTAGATATTCCTAAGAATATTCATATTACTTCAACAGATCCAGTAATATCTTCTCCAGGAGAAACATATTATGGTTTATTAACATCAATATTAGTTGATGGTGTCGTAGATGAAGAAAAACTAGATAAAGTATTACCAACTCTAGACAAAATATACAAAGCATCTGGATATATGATGATGACACCTGCCGATCTATTTGATGCTTTCCTAAAACAAGGAAAAGGTAGTTATCCAATGATTGTCGATTATGAAAAGAGTATGGTAGAATTTATTAATAAGAATCCTAAAGGATATGAACAAATAAAAGATAAAGTAGTAATTCTTTATCCAGCTCCAACTTTATGGAATTCACACTGCTTTACTGTATTTACTGATAAAGGTGCAGAATTATATGCTGCTATTCAAGATGAAGAAATTCAAAAGATAGCATGGAGAAAATATGGATTCCGTACTGGTGTAGTAGGTGGAACACTTGATACATCATTTATCGAAGGTGTACCACAAGAATTAACAAATTTGGCTTCAGGTTTAAAAATGAACATATATAATAAAACAAAAACTTATTTAGATGAACATAATTAATAAGGAGGAATGATTATGGAAGCGTTAGAATTAAAAGTACAATCACAACCAAAGAAGGAGACAGTTGAGGCATTATCACAAAATGCTAAAACAGTTACTAATGAAGAGATTGAAAAATCTTTAAATTATGATTTATTAACTGAAGAAGAAAAAGCCGCTGTTAATGAATTTAATGAAAAAATTGATTTACATGATACTACTCAAGTACTTCAATATGGATCAGCTGCTCAAGCTAAAGTATCTGAATTCTCTGATTCAGTACTAGAAGGTGTTAAAACAAAGAACTTAGGAGAAGTTGGTGATCAACTAGCAGACTTAGTTGCTCAAATTAAAGCCTTCGATTCAGGACTAGTAGAGAAAAAAGGATTAGCTAAATTATTCTCTAGTGCTAAAAAAGAAGTAAATACTATTATTGCTAAATACAATAAGATTGAAAATAATATTGATTCAATTGAGAAGAATTTAGATAAATCTAGAATTACTTTATTAAAAGATATTAGTATCTTTGATACTATGTATGATAAGAACTTAGAATTCTTCAAAGAAATATCTTTATATATCATTGCTGGTGAAAGAAAACTTGAAGAATTAAAAAATGAAGAATTACCAAGATTAAGACAAATTGCTCTAGAATCTGGTGAACAATTAGATGCTCAAAAAGTTAATGATCTTGAAGGTATCATTAACAGATTTGAAAAGAAATTATATGATTTAAAAACAACAAGAATTATTTCTATTCAAATGGCACCACAAATTAGATTATTACAAAATAATGATGCTGAATTAGTAGAAAAGATTCAAACATCTATTACTAATACAATTCCACTATGGAAGAACCAAATGGTATTAGCATTAGGTATTAATAATAGTAAACGTGCTCTAGAACAAACTAAAGCTGTATCTAATATTACTAATGAAATGCTACAAAAGAATAGTGAGACTTTAAAACAAGGTTCAATTGATATTGCTCGTGAAAGTGAAAAAGCTGTCGTAAATATCGAAACTTTAAAGAAGACAAACAAAGATATTATCGAAACTTTAGATACTGTAATTAAGATTCACGAAGAAGGACGTATTAAACGTGCTGAAGCTGAAAAAGAACTTGAAGCAATTGAACAAGAATTAAAAGATAAATTAGTTCAAATCAATGTTCCAAAAACTGAAGAATAAAAAGCATTTCAAAATGCTTTTTGTTTTAGAAAGAGGGTTTAACTATGATAGACAAATATAGTATGAGCAGTGTTTATGAAGATTTTTTCAATACTCCTTTATCATCACTAAAGAGTGAAACAAAGGAAGAAGAAAAAGCCGAAGAAGCTTTAGATATTGAAGAAATAGAAAATGATATAGATAGTTTATATATTAGCGAAGATGATAAAACACTTCTTAAAAAAACAGTTAGATATATTAAAAACTATTCGGAAAAAATAGAAAGTAGTCGTATTAATTTTAATTTCTTAATTAATTCTGATAATGAAGAAGTATCTAATAAGATAATCGAAATAATTAATAAAGTAGGTGTTCATTATAAGTATCTAGAAGGACATAATATTACTAAGTTTTCTTTCTATGATTTAAAAGATGAAGATAATATTAATAAAGCATTTGATACTAAAACTAGTTCAGTAGTATTAAAAGATGTTACTGCTTTTGAAATGTATGAAAGTAATATAAAAAAGAAAACTTTATTTACTTTAAAAACTAATTTAGAGAAAAGGAAGTTCTGTTTTATCGTAGATACTAAAGATAACATTAATATATTTAAATTAAATGATAATGAAATAGCTGATAAATATTTTAGATTTAATATAACGGTTATTGATCCTACACCAAATGAAATAACTGAAGAAGTAATAAATAATATTTCTAATGTTGAAATAACTGATGAATTTAGATTAAAACTATTAGAGTATGTTACTGAAACATATAAGAAAAGAGATAATGACTATTTAACATATCGTAATAATTTATGCTCAAATATTACATTTAATAAAGAAATACCTCCATTAGAGTTAACTAAGACTATTGATGAAGTATTTGTTGAATTAAATGAATTAGTAGGCTTAGAAAAGGTAAAAAAGGTCTTACACGACTTAGTAGACTTAATTACTTTAAAGAGTAAAACTAAAGATGAATTAAAGATTGCTGATTTAAACTTACATATGGTGTTCTTAGGTAACCCAGGTACTGGTAAAACTACTGTAGCTCGTATGATATGTAATATCTTACATGATTTAAAATATACTAAAACTAATAAATTAGTCGAAGTATCATCTAAAGATTTAGTAGCTGAATATGTTGGACAAACAGCACCTAAAACAATGGATGTAGTTAATAAAGCTATGGGTGGAGTATTATTTATTGATGAAGCTTATGCTCTAGCAGATAAAGATGGTAAAAACACTTACAATGCCGAAGCTATAGCCACATTAATTAAAGCTATGGAAGACCATCGTGATGAACTAGTAGTAATATTTGCCGGTTACACTAAAGAAATGCAAGATTTCTTAGATTCTAACTCAGGTATTGTATCAAGAATAGGTTATACACTAGAATTTGATGATTATACTAATGAAGAATTAAAACAAATATTTGCGGGATTTGCTAAAAAAGCCGGTTTTATCTTAGCAGATGATGTTTTACCAGCTCTAGATCCATTAATTGATGAAAATAGAGCACTAAAGAATTTTGGTAATGCTAGATTTATACGTAATGTCTTTGAAAAATCAATCTTAGAACATGCAGCTAATACTAAAGATAAGAAACGTAAGAGTGTCTTAAAGACATTAACAGCTAAAGATATAAAATATTAAAAGAGAGATTACTCTCTTTTTTTATGTTATAATTATCTAGAGGTTATCATTATGCAAGATAAAAAATTAATTATAAAAGGTCATGATAAAAACCCATTTGTTAAATTCTGGAATTGGGGATGGGGAATATATTATAAAAATCCTGAAGTATGGAATTATATTATTGTTGGTGGATTAACTACATTAGTTAGTCTAGGAGTAAAATGGGCTTTATTATTTACAATATTAGATGCTGAAAATCCTACACAATTACAAATTTCTGTAATATTATCTTGGATAGCAGCTGTATCATTTGCTTATATAACTAATCGTATTTTTGTCTTTAAATCTAAATCTAAAAAATACCTAAAAGAAATAACATCATTCTTTGGTAGTAGATTACTTACTTTAGGTATGGAAATGGTTATAATGTGGTTCTTTATAACTCTATTAAAACTCAACACTGATACCCAAGTTTTAATAATAACTATTATTACTCAAGTATTAATTATGATAGGCAATTATTTTTTTAGTAAATTATTTGTTTTTAAAAAGAAAGATATATAAAACTTTCTTTTTTTATGGTAAAATATAATCATAATAGGAGAGATATAAATGCGAAGAATAAGTAAGGTACTATTATTATTTATTGGATTATTTCTATTTACTGAAGTCGTATCAGCAGCTGGATATGATTTAGTTGTTGTTAGACAAGGTAAAAGAACAATGATTAGTTCATCATCAATGGAAAGAGTTAGCCAAGAATTATTTAATGGAGAAATTGTTTATAGTACAGCAGGTATTACTTTAAATAAAACTGCTAATAAAATAAATCAAATTCATTTAATTCATAATGGTGACCCATCAGAAACAGTTAATATAACTATAACTGTCAAAGGAGATAACCATTTAAATCTATTATATATTAATGGAATAAGAGCAACAGTAACATTATATGATGATAATGCCTCTTTAACTTTTAATCCTGGTAAATCAGAGAATAATAATGTCGTAGCTATAACTAATAGTGCTGAACAATCAGCTTTCTTCTCAAATTATATTTATTTCAAATATGATCATATATTTAATGCTAATGGTTCTATAAAGTTATATCGTGCTAAAGAAACAACATCTACTAAACAAACTTCACGTGTAACTAATGTTACTAGAACAGCCGAAGTATTAAAGGAAGATACTAATATAGCTTATAATTCAGATAAATCTATATCTATTGAATCTAAAAATGGTGATGATTTTAAAGCTGAAACAGGTTTATACGGTAAAGAAGAAACTATTAATGATGTTCAAAAACAAAAAATAAATGATAAACTGGCTAAGATTGATTTACCAGAGCTAATTACTATTTATGATATTACTATGCTAGATCGTGGTAAACCACTAGTAGTATCTGGTAATTATATTATTCGTATTAAAGTAGAAAATCGTTTATCATATTTCGAAGAATTTAAGATTATATATCTAGATGATGATTATGATATTCTTGAAGTAATAAGAGCAGAAGTCGAAGATGGTTATATTAAATTCAATACAACTCATTTAAGTAAATATGGTATTATTGGTACTTATAAAGCAGCTTCTGCCGTAGTTAAGAAAAGTAAAAAAGGAAGTACATTATCATCTATATTCTTAATAATTGCTCTATTATGTGCTTTAGCCGTAGTTGTTTATAGTACATATAAGAAACTTAAGAAATCTAGTGAAATACCTGAAGCTGATGATGATGTTGTCTTTGAAGTCTATGATGAAGAAGAAGGTACACATGCAACTTATGTACCAGAAGTCGAAGATATTACTCATAAGAAGAAAGACAAGAAGAAGTCAGGACCAGTTATTGGCGACGAACCAATTATTGCTTATGCCGTACCTCTACCTGAGGAAGCTATAGCTCCTGGTGCTATTTCACAAAAAACTGATGAAGTACCTGCTAAAGGTAAAAAGAGAAAGAAAAAAGAAAAGAAAGAAAAGGTTAAAGGCAAGATTAAACCAATCGAAGAAGTTGTTGCAATGCCAATGGATGAACCAATTGAGGAAGAGATTGCTGCAGAACCAATTCCAGAACCTGTCGAAGAGGTTATTGTTGCAACACCTATACCTGAACCGGTCGAAGAAGTTGTCGTAGCAACACCAGTCGAAGAAGAAATCTTAAAAGATAAATTAACTGAAGAACCTGTTATTCCAGAACCAACTCCAGTTAAGAAAGAAGAACCTAAACCAGAACCAGTTGAAGTTCCTGAACCAGAACCTGAACCTGAGCCAGAACCTGAGCCAGAACCAGAACCAGTTCAAGAACCAGAACCTGAAAAGGTCGAAGAACCTGCGAAAGAAGTCAAGGAAGAAAAGAAAACAACTAGAGAGAAAAAGGAACCTAAAACTAAAGAGGTTAAAAAAGAAGAACCTAAGGAACAACCAAAGGAACAACCTAAAGAGGAACCTAAAGAAGAAGTTCAAATAGATACTAAAGCTGATGAAAAACCTAAAAAAGGAAAGAAACCAAAGGTTCAAGCCCCAATTTCATTTGATTAAAAAAGTAGTTTTAAACTACTTTTTTTATTTGACTAAATGAACTATAATATATATAGAAGAGGTGAGTATATGCTTAAGACAAAAAATATCATGACGGGATTATTATACTTTTATGTTCATTTCATTACTGAAATAATTTGTTTCTTTTGTTTAACAAAAATATATGGTGATTATCAACTATTATGGTTGGTTCCTTTTATGTATGATTTTTTAGCATTTGTACCTCAATCTATAATTGGATATTTATGTGATAAATATCCTAAATTTAAACCAGGTTTAACTGGTGTAATAATAACTATATTAGGATTGATATCATATTATATTATTACTAATTTTTATATATCAATTGCCTTAATAGCTATAGGTAATGCCTTTATTCATGTAAGTGGTGCAGAGGTTACTTTAAGGACTAGTGAGGGGAAAATGTCTCACAGTGCTATATTTGTTGCCGGTGGTTCTTTTGGTGTCGTCACAGGTAAATTATTAGCCAAGACATGGTTTAGTTATTGGATGCTTATTCCATTTGCTTTAACTATGATTCCATTTATGATTAAAGCTGATCAATATAAACGCGTAGAGTCATGTGATAATCATAATTATCATAATCCTAAAGTACCAAAAATGTTATTAATTGTTTTAGCTACACTTGTAGTAATTGTCCGTGGCTATATGGGATATGGTATTCCTATTAGTTGGAACAAAACAACTATTCAATTAGTATTATTATTCTCCTTTATGGGTATCGGTAAAGCTCTAGGTGGTATTTTAATAGATAAAATAGGTATGCGTAAAACTGCCCTAATAAGTACTATAGGTGCTTATCCATTACTAATATTCGGAGATAATATTATGATCATAAGTCTAATCGGAGTTATGTTCTTTAGTATGACTATGGCTATAACTCTAGGTTTATTAGTTAGTGTCTTGAAGAAGAAACCAGGTTTAGCTTTTGGTTTCACAACCATCGGTTTATTCTTAGGAACCGCCCCAACTTTCTATGTTGCAGTTATTGATAATTATATAAATATAATAATAGTATCCGTATCTACTTTAATATGTATCCCAATACTATTATATTTAGTTAGAAAGGATGAAAAATATGGAACAAATTGATATTACTCCAATAATCAATAATGAACCAGTTATTTATATTGGTATATTAGTTCTATTAATAATATCTTTATTTATTGCTTTTGCTTTAGCATATATAGAAATTGAGAATGATAAATCATGACCATAAAAATATTATTAATAATGTTAAGATGTTTAATTGAAACACTAGTTTTTGAAGTTGGTTTAGGATATCTTCTTGGATATCGTAAAAAGGACTTAGTATTTATAACTCTAGTTAATATCTTTACTAATCCTATCGTAGTATCTGTATCTATAATGTTTCAATTAACACATGGTATGACTGGATATGAAACATCACTTATCTTTTTAGAATTATTTGCATTTTTATCTGAAGCAATAATCTATAAATTTGCGTTAAGTGATAAAAAGATTAATCCATTTACATTATCTCTTTTACTAAATGCCGCTTCTTTTGGCCTAGGAGAGATAATAAATATAATATTAAGAATAACATAAGGAGTATGATAAAAATGAAAAAGAAACTATTAATACTTATCATAGCAATATTATTACTACCTGTTATAGTACATGCTGATCCAGGAAGCTATGAATACGATACTCATTTTGAAGCATATGTTAATGCTCGTGAAGGATTGGTTATCGAATCAGATGATTGCGAATATGATGAAGATGAAGAACCTATTAACTGTAAACCAGAAAAAATTATTCCTTATAAAGCCGTAGTTAAAGTTTTATCTATCGAAGAATGGGATGAGGACGGAAAAGAATATACTATTCAATATGAAGGCGAATTATATTATGTTAATGGTGAATATTTAACCGGAACGAAAGTGGATTATAAAGAATACCAAACCGAAGAAAACAAAGTATCAAGAACTTTAAATGTTTTAAAGGACATATACTTATATGATGGACCAGATGATGTATTCCCAATGAATAATGTTACTTTAAAAGAAGGAGATAAAGTTAAAGTAACTTATTCAGTTGAACCAGGATACATTTATATTGAATCTAAAAGAGGTAATGGTTGGATTTATGAAGATGATTTATATGATACAGAAACTGATTCATTCGCAGCTTATTACGATGAAAAAGGAACAGTACGTTTATATGATAAAAATGATTTTCATGCCTATACATACGATGGTAAAAAATATACTTTTTCTAAAGAACTACAAGACTATACCTCATTCAATTACATAGGTACTATGGATCTATATTATGTATATAAAGATAACGATAATCTTATCTTTATGTATTACAATCAATTTGGACGAAAAAATGATAATTATTCACCTGAATATTCCAATTATATCTATATAAGTGATAATACAGATGTAGATATTTTTGAATTTAATTATCCGGAAAAAGAAGTTGATTCTACAAAACTATTTAATAATGGAGACGTTCTATATTTTGCTGAATATTATAATAATAATTGTTATGTTGTAATAAATAACGTTGGTTATGTAATACGATTAAATTATGAAACAAAAGTAACCGAAGATGAAATGACAATTAAACAATTAAATAAACATTTAGGTGCTATATTAATGGATGGAGAGCCAACAACTTTAAAACTAAAGAAAGATGTTTATTATTACATAAAACCTATGGTTAGTTCTAGACAACTAGGTAAAATAAAAAAAGGAGAATATGTTGAAAACATTGGTGGTTACTATAACGATGTAACTAAAAGATACTTTATGTATGCCTTAGGATATGGTTGGGTGCCAGTAGATGAAGACATGTTTCAAATAAAAAACAAAAAAGAATATTATGACTATCTTGATATAGGTGATTATTATGATAAGAATTGTGAAGCATATTTTAAAGGCGAACTAAAAGATGGCGATGAACTTCTATATTATGATGAAGAAGACGATGAAGATGAAGATGATTCAGAAGAGTATGATGACGACGAAGAATATGATGACGATGAAGATTACTATGATGATGAAGAAGACTATGACGACAACATATTTGAAGCAGACCTATGCTATAATCCAAGCGAACTAAATGAAGTAAAAAAAATATCTAATTATTATAGTACAGATCCGGAATTAGTTCTTAGCGATGTAACCAATCCAAAATTAATAAAAATATATAATCAATTATATTATTCAAGTTATTATCATTATGATGAAAAATCAAATATTTATAAAACATATTCTGCTAAATTTGAAAAGATGTATAAAGATCATCAAAATTACGTTATTCCTGGTGATATAAAACCGGAAGGTGAATCAATTATTGAAACAGCAATTCAAAAAGAAAATGCTCAAACAACAACTACAAAAACAACTGGGGAAACGACAACTAAAAAAGCTGTTGCTAGAAAAGTAGATGATGGTCAAGAAAAAATGAAACTTCCATTAATTATTGCTTTATGTCTAGCTGGAGTCGTAGGTTGTATAATTGCTTTATTAATCGTTGGTAACAATAGAAAAAAGAAACTTCAAGCAGAACAACCAAATGAGCAAAATACTGAACCTGAAGTTCAACCAGAAGTACAACCTGAAGTACAACCAATAGTAACTGAACCACTTTCAGTACCACCTCAAGAAGAGTTAAACGTAATTGATACAAAAGTAGATATTTATGAACAACCAAAAGAAGACTTTGAACAACAAACTGATACACCTAATGATGTTGGAGAGGAGAATAAAAATGAATAAAAAATTATTAATTGTTTTACTAGTATTAATATTTCCAACAATGGTATATGCTGATCCAGGAGGATATTATTCAGAATATGAATTAACTTTCGAAGCATATGTAAATAATAGCGAAGGTATTGTAATATATCCGGATTCTTGTACTGAAGAAGAAGATGGAAAATATTACGACGATTATTCATATGATTATGCTAAATATGATTATGAATATGGTAAACCAAGTTGTCCAGAAGAACTTCCACCTATCGGAGAAATATTTATTGACGAAGATGGTAATTATTATACTGAAGAAGGTGGAACAGAAATAAATAAAGACTGTTATGAAAATAACGGATATCCTAGTTGGGTAAGTCCTACTAAAAAAGAATGTGAACCAGAACTAGTAATTCCTTATAAAGCTGTAGTAAAGGTAACAGAACTTGAAGAAGATGAAGACGGTTCTTACTACACATTTGTGTATAAAGGAAAAACATATTACACAGAACAATATAATCTAATTGGAACTAAAGTTGATTTAGATGATTACAGTCGATATAGAGTTAATAGTAATCTAGTAGTCTTAGGAAATATTCAATTATATCAAGGACCAGATGAAATATTTGATAAGATTGATGTTTATCTAAAAAAAGGAGATAAAGCTGATATTAAATTTGTAACTCCAAATGGATATCTATACGTTGAAAAAGGAGAAAAAAAGGGTTGGGTTAAAGAATCAGATTTAATAGGTAAAGATGGTTTCCATGGTTATTATGAAGAAACCGGAACAAAAAGATTATATTTTAAAGATCATTTAAAAGCTTATACTCCATCTTTAAAATTAGTAAAAACATTCGAAGGAATAACTGATTATTATACAATTAATTATATTGGATATTTATCTGATTATAATAAAGATTATTACGTTTATAAAGATTCAAATGATAATATTATATTCATTGATTCTATATGTCTAGGAAAATCAAAATATTATTATAATGATGATCCTGATGCATATTATTTATATAAAGATTATATGTATATAACTGATAATAAAGATGTATTCATATATCCTTTTGATCATTCAAAAGAAAAAGTAAAATCCGAAGAGATACTAAAAAATAATGAAGTATATTATATTCTAGAACAATATGATAATAGATATTATTATATTGTCGTAGATGATATTGGTTATGTCGTAGATATAGATATAGAAAAAACTAAAATAGTTGATGAAATGAATCTAGAACAAGCTAGATCAGAATATGGAGCTATACCTATAAATCTAAATAGCCCAGATATGCTAATTTTAACAAAAGATGCAGCTTATTTTAGAACTCCATTTGATTTAGCTCAAGCTGGAGTAATAAATAAAGGTGAAACTATTATTCCGATCCAAGGTTATTATAATAGAGCAACAAAAAATTATTATATTAATGTTTTAGGATATGGTTGGGTTGCTATTGAAAAAGATATGTTTAAAATCAAATCCGAACATGAATACTATGAAATAATGGATTTTGATGAAGAAACTGAAGCAGATTGTTATGCTTATAAAGAAGGAAAGAAAGAAACTGAATATAGATATCATTCAGATTTTAATCCAAGCGTATGTTATAATCCAAACTATGCTGATACATTACCTGAACTAATTTATTCTGATTATGTATATGATGATTGGGGAGAAGATTACGATGATGATGATGTTTTAGAATATCCACCATATATAGTATTAGATAACATAAAGAATAAAAACTTAATTCAAAAATTATATCCATTATTTGATATAGAATTATATGATTTCTATAATGAAGATAATAAAATATATAAAGAATATAAATCTAAACTTACTAAAACTAATGCTAAATATTATGATTTTAAGGAATCAGCAAAAACTCCAACTGTAAGTGAAATTAAAAAACAATTCGAAGCAACTACTAAAAAAGTTAATCAAGAAAATAAACCAGCAGTTGCTAAAGAGGTAAAAGAAGAAAAGAATGAATATACTTTACCTTTAATTGTAGCTTTAATAGTAGCTGTAGTCGTAGGTGGAGCTATTACTACAATGTTAATTATTAAAAATAAAAAAGATAAAAAAGCAAAACCTGTCGAAGAAGAATCTAAACCAGTAGAACCAGTTGCAGAAACACCAGAAGTTCCAGAGGAACCAAAAGAAGAAACTCCAACTGAAGAACCTACTCCAGAAGTTGAATCAACTGAAACACCAGAAGAAGAAACCCCTTCAGAGGAAGTTCCAGAAGAACCAACTGAGGAAGAAAATTTAGAAGAAGAAACAGAAGCAAAGGAGGAAGAATAATATGCTATTCGGAGATGTTATTGCGGATCCAATTCCACGTACAAGAGAAAAAACAACAACAAAAACAACTATAACTGGTATACCAGAACCAATTAAAGAAGATACAGCTGATAATACAGCAATGATTGCTATCATTCTTTTAGTATCAGTCGTAGCAATTACTACTGTTGCTGTTATTATTAGTTTAATAAAAGGTAATAATACACCATCTAATGAAACTCCAAAAGAAAAACCAGAAGTTCAAGAAGAAAAGAAAGAAGAACCAAAGGAAGAAGAGCCAGAAGAAGAAGAAAAACCAGAAGAAGAAAAAAAAGATAATGAATAACATTATCTTTTTTTATAATTTGATATATAATATTACTAGGTGATAATATGAAGAAAAATTATGATTATGTAATTGTAGGTGCTGGTTTATTTGGTGCTACAGTTGCTTATAGATTACATAAAGAAGGAAAGAAAGTTTTAGTAATAGATAAACGTGATCATATCGCAGGTAATGTTTATACTGAAGAAATCGAAGGAATAAATGTTCATAAATATGGAGCACATATATTCCATACAGATTATAAAGATGTTTGGGATTTTGTTAATTCATTTGTTGAATTTAATCGTTTTACTAATTCTCCAATAGCTCGTATTAATAATGAAGTATATAATATGCCATTTAATATGAACACTTTTTCTAAAATATGGCCAGATGTTTTTACTCCTGAAGATGCTATGAAACGTATCGAGGAAGAACGTAAAGAAATGGAAGGAAAAGAACCACAAAATCTAGAAGAACAAGCCATTTCTTTAGTAGGTCGTTCTATATATGAAAAGTTAGTCAAAGGTTATACAGAAAAACAATGGAATAGACCATGTACTGAATTACCAGCATTTATTATTAAAAGATTACCTGTAAGATTTACTTATGATAATAATTATTTTAATGATAAATACCAAGGTATTCCTATCGGCGGTTATACTAAACTAGTAGAAAAACTTCTTGATGGAGTAGAAGTAGAATTAAATACCAATTTCTTTTCTGATGTCGAAGGTTTTAAAGCACTAGCAGATAAAATAGTATATACTGGTAAATTAGATGAATATTTTAATTATACTTTAGGAAGATTAGAATATCGTTCTTTAACATTTAAAACTAAAGTTTATGATACTTCAAATTATCAAGGTAATGCGGTAGTTAATTATACTGGTAAAGAAGTTGATTACACTCGTGTAATTGAACATAAACATTTTGTATTTGGTACTCAACCTAAAACAGTAGTAACTTATGAATATCCCGCTGACTATCGTGAAGGAATGGAACCATATTATACAGTTAATGATGAAACTAATAATATTCTTGCTGATGAATATCGTTTACTTGCTATGCATGAAGAAAATGTTATTTTTGGTGGTCGTCTAGCTGAATACAAATATTATGATATGGATGATGTTATCAAACACGCCCTAGAAATTGAATTATAAAAAACATTCTTAAAAAAGAATGTTTTTTTATATAAATTTAAAGGAAATTTAAAACTTTTTGCGTACTTATATAATAGGAGGGCATATAATGAGTGCTACCTCATAATAAGGAGGTGATTATATGCGCAAAAAAGATCTGTTAATCATATCTTTATTGGCAATTATCATCTTACTCATCCTATTCGGCTGATAACTTGATAAAAAAAGCACTCATTGAATGAGTGCGCTCCAACAAGAATGCACTTATTAGTGCCTTCCCATTTATATTATATCATAAACTAATAAATAATAGTATAGAATTAATACTATCTATGATATACTAATAAAGACGTAAAGGGGAGATAATTCTTATGAAAAATAGAATATTACCAATAACTGTATTAACTGGTTATTTAGGAAGTGGAAAAACAACTCTTATTAATCATATATTACAAAATCAAAAAGGGTATAAAATAGCTGTTATAGTTAATGATATTGGTGAAGTAAATATTGATGCTGACTTAATTGAAAAGGGTGGTATCGTTACTGATAAAGATGATAATCTTGTATCATTAACTAATGGTTGTATTTGTTGTACATTAAAAACTAATTTAATTGACCAAATAATTAGTTTATATAATACCAATAGATTTGATTATTTATTAATCGAAGCATCTGGTATATGTGAACCTATACCTATAGCACAATCTATAATTGCTATAAATGATATGTTAGCTCAAAAACATATGGGACCTATAGTTAGATTAGATGCTGTAATATCTGTTACTGATGCTTTAAGACTAGTCAAAGAATTTAATTGTGGTGATTCACTAAAGAAAGAAAATATTGAGGAAGATGATATTGAAAATTTAATTATTCAACAAATAGAATTCTGTAATATCATTATCTTAAATAAAGTATCCGAAATATCTAAAGATGAATTAAATAAAACTAAAGCAATAATTAAAGAATTACAACCTAAAGCTAAAATCCTTGAATGTGATTACGCTAAAGTTGATTTAGGAGAAATACTTGAAACTGATTTATTTGATTTCGAAGATGCTGTAACATCAGCAGGTTGGATAGCTGCTATCGAAGCCCCTGAAGAGGAGGAAGAAGGGGAAGCATTAGAATATGGTATTGAAACATTCGTTTATTATCGTCGCCCAGCTGCCGATTTAGATATGTTTACTAAGTTTGTCAAAGAAAGATGGCCAAAAGAAATAATAAGATGTAAGGGTATTATCTATTTTAAAATTAATCATGATATGTCTTATATCTTTGAAACAGCTGGTTCTCAAAAGATGTTAAACGAAGGTGGAATGTGGTATGCAACTCTACCTGAAAAAGAAATTAAAAAGTTAAGAAAACAAGAACCTAAACTAGATGAAGATTGGGATGATACATATGGTGATCGTATGATTAAACTAGTCTTTATTGGTCGTAATATGGATAAACAAGCTATTATTTCTGAATTAGATAAATGTTTAGAAAAGTAGTATAATAAATATTGGATGTGATTATATGTCAGAAAGAAAAAAAGTATCACTAGTTATACCTTGTTTTAATGAAGCAGGTAATGTTAGACCATTCTATGATGCTTGCGTCGAAGCTTTCAAAGATATAGATAAAGATATTGAACTTATTTATGTTAATGATGGTTCTAAAGATGATACTAGAAAAGAATTAAATAATTTATTAAAAATACATACTGATTTTAATATTAAAGTCGTAGATTTTTCTCGTAACTTTGGTAAAGAATCTGCTATGTTTGCTGGTTTAGAAAATAGTACAGGTGATTATGTTTGCATAATTGATGCTGATCTACAACAACCACCTAAACTAACTATTCCAATGATAGAAAAATTAGATGAAGATGAAGAATATGATGTCGTATGTTATTATCAAGACAAACGTATCGAAGGTAAACGTAATTCATTCTTAAAAAAATCATTCTATAAAACTATATCTAGAATGTCTAATATTGAATTTGTAGATGGGGCATCTGATTTTCGTATGATGCGTAGATATGTTGTTGAATCAATATTATCAATGACTGAAAAGAATCGATTCTCTAAGGGTATATTTAGTTGGATAGGATATAATACATGTTATTTACCATATACTCCTGAAGAAAGAAAATATGGTAAGAGTAGTTTTACTTTATCTAAACTATTTAAATATGCTTTTAGTGGTATTATGGCTTTCTCCGTTAAACCATTAAAAATATCAATGTATTTAGGTATTACAACATCTATCTTAGCATTTGTATATTTACTAGTAGTTTTAATTCAAAAGATCTTCTTTACTATTGAAATATCTGGTTACGCTACGATTGTTGCCTTAATACTAATAATCGGAGGATTAAACTTATTCTGTTTAGGTATAATAGGTCAATATATTGCTGGTATTTATCTTGAAACAAAAAAGAGACCAATATATCTTGTAAGAAGCATAAAAGAAAACAAATAAAAAGGGTAATAATTAAAGGATTATTGCCCTTTTTTCTTTAAATAAAAGCCAAAAATTGGTATAATAATTGAAAGGAGAGAATAGGTAATGGTAGTACTTCTAAGCATATGCAAATTTTTTATGAAACTTATTTATTTCTTTCTAAAACTTTTACCAACCCGAGATAATCAGATTGTTTTTTTAAGTAGGCAATCAAATGAACCATCCATAGACTTTCAGTATATGATTGATGACATTAAAAAACGTTATCCGGAATATAAATTAGTAATACTAACTAAAAGAATGGAAAAGAATAATATTAAACAAACTATTCTTTATCCTTTTCATGTATTAAAACAACTAAAAGCCTTAGCTACATCAACAATCTGTATTACAGATGGTTATCAAATAGCTATCTCTTGTTTAAAACATAAGAAAGTATTACGTATATATCAAATATGGCATTCTCTCGGAGCTATAAAAGCTTTTGGTTATCAAACATTAAATACTAAAAGAGATAAAGCTATAGCTAAAGTTATGCATATGCATGAAGGATATAAACATATTATGTCTGCCTCTCATGATATGATTCCATATTTTGCTAAAGCATTTAATAATCCTGAAGATAAATTCAAAGTCTTAGGTTTACCAAGAATAGATTATTTAATTGAAACAGCTAGTTCTAATCAAAAGAAAGTATATAAAGAATATCCTGAATTAAAGAAAAAGAAAGTTATTTTATATGTACCAACTTTTAGAGTATATGACGAATATAAAGTCGAAGAGTTAATTAATGCTTGTAAGCAATTAAGATCATATCAATTAGTTATTAAAAAACACCCACGTATGAAAATTAATATAGATAAAAAGTATTCTTATGATAATTGTTCATCATTTGAATTCTTATCCATTGCTGATATCGTTATAACTGATTATTCTGCGATGTCTATCGAAGCAGCCATACTTAATAAACCAGTTATGTTATATATATATGATGAAGATAAATATCGTGAATATGAAGGTATAAATACTAATCTATATGAAGATTTACCTGGATATGTTTTTAAAGATGAAAAAGACTTAGTGAAAGAAATAGCCAAAGATGACTATGATATGAATGTTTTATATAATTATCGTAAAAAATATGTAGAAAATACTAATGGTACTTGTACTAAAGAAATGGTTGATTTTATTATCAATGATAAGTAATAAATTAAGGAGGAATATATATGTCTAAAGAACAATTTGAAAAAATAAGATCTATTAAAGATATAAAAGAAGTCTTTATTAATTTATTTCCTATATTCTTCCAAACTATAAATACTATTAACATTTTAGCTTGTTGTTTTTATCGTATTGAACCACAATTTGCTAAAAACAAATATAAACAATATATTCAAATAAACGAAGATAATTATCCAATTAAGAGTTTATTTGGTAAAGGCTTATTTGGTATTAAAATAAAACGTTATAAATACTATTTTAATATCTATAGATGTTCTATACCTAAATCTAATTTGTTAGAGTATAATCCTCAAAATTTAATTAAAGTATATTTAAAAGCAAAAGATGATGAAGTTACTATGCCTACAGTATATAACTTAATTCATTTTAAGAAGTGTAAGGGACTTGTAAGTAGAGTATATAAAATACCTAATAGTGACTTAGTTTGTTTCTTTAGACAAGCTAAAATGAACTCATTTGCCTTAACTGTCAGAGAACCTAATGTAACTGATTCACGTAAGTATAGAGAAATGATATCTCGTGCTAAATTATTATCACAATTAACTCCTAAAAAAGATATTATTTTATTATATGAAAAAGAATTAGATAAATATGAAGAGAGTTCATCTGTTGTGTATGAAAGATTAATAGATGAAGGATATACTAATTGTTATTATATTATTAAAAAAACTAGTAAACATAATGAGTTTATCAAAGATAAATATAAAAAGAATATAATATATGCTTATACATTTAAACATTTTTATTATTTCTTTAAATGTCATAAATTTGTAGCTACGGAAACCGTACCTCATGCTGTTGAATTACGAGCAGCTAATAAATATATTACAAGAAAATTATTACAAAAAGATTATCAACAAGTATTCTTACAACATGGTGTAATGTATATGGTTGCTTTAGATTCTACTATGCGTGGAGGATTTAGAAAAAATGGTGATGAATTACCAGAATTTATTCGTATAGTAGTTTCTTCTAAATTAGAACAACAACATTTTGTTGAATTAGGTGGCTTTAATCCTGAAGAATTATATGTTACTGGATTACCGTTTTATGATCGAACAATAAAAAATAAAGATGCAGATAAAATAACTATAATGCCAACATGGAGAAGTTGGGATTATAATACATTAGTAAGTAATTATAAAGATGCATCTTATTATCAATTCTGTAAAAGTATAATTGATAATATACCAGATAAATATAAAGACAAAATATATTTATTACCACATCCATTAATATTAAAGAAGTTTAAAGATACTGATTTAAATAAATGGATACCAGAAATAATATCTTATGATAAGATTCTTGAAGAAACTAATTTATTAATAACAGATTATTCTTCAATATCATATTCAGCATTCTATAGAGGATCTAATGTTATCTTCTGTTGGGAAGAATTAGATAAATGTATGGAACATTATGAAACACATTTAATGTTAAATAAAGATAATGCTTTTGGTGATATAGCATTTAAGAATACTGATATAGGTAAATTAGTAGAAAAAAATTATAATACTCCACAAACTAAAGAATATATTAATAAATACTCTAAAATTGTAGAATTCCATGATGGAAAGAATACCGATAGAGTAATTGAATGTTTAAAAAGGGATAATATAATTTAATTTTAAGTTCAGGGGGAATAATTATGAAAAAGGTTAAAACAAAAGAAAAAAAGCATAACGGTATCATATCTTTGTGGAAGTTTATCTTTTGCATAGTAATTGCAATCTTCCATAGCAAGGCGTTATTTCCAGATCGTACAGTTCCAATATTTAATAGTGGATATATTGGAGTTGAATTCTTTTTTCTAGTCTCAGGTTTTTATTTTGCTAAACATGTTTTAAAAGAAAAATATGACAAAAACACTATCGGCGAAGAAACAACAGGTTTTATTTTAAAGAAATTTAAGCATTTTTTACCTTATATTATTATTGTAGTCAGTGCTACGGCATTAATATATTTAAAATATTATAAACCTTTTAACATAAATAAACTTGTAAATAGTATATGGAATATATTATTGTTGAGGCAATTTGGGTTCAATGGACCTTTAGTAATTGGTGCACTATGGTATTTACCAGTTATGTTAATGAGTATGTTTATTTCATATCCACTTGTAAAAAAATATGGTAAAAACTATATATTGATAGTGTCACCATTAATAGCTATTTTCGGATTAGGATATTTATTTAAAACTTATGGTACTTTAGATCAGTTCCATAAAGTATGGACTGGTTTAGTATTTACTGGAACTATAAGAGGATTTGCGGAAATAAATATTGGAATGATTATGTATTTAGTAAAAGAAAAGTTACAAAATATCCAATATACAACTTTTGCAAAAATAATTTTGACTATAATGTCACATGGCTTGCTATTATTTATTCTTTTGTTGATATCTATGAAAAATACTTATCTAAGGTATGATTATGTATTGTTGATAATGATTATTATTGCAATCCAAATAATGGTTAGTGAAAAAACATATGATTTCAAATTGTTGTCTAATAAATATACAAGTTATTTGGAAAAAATAAGTATGCCAATATTTATTAATCATCAATTATTTATATCAGCATTTGAATATGTACCTTCATTGAATACGCTTAGTACTTCATTAAAGGTAGCAATATATATTTCATCTTTTTTAATATTTTCTATTATAGAGTATGAATTAATAGAGTTTTTAAAGAAGAAAAAGTGTTATAATATAAGCAAATTATTTATAAGAGGGAGAAGTGAAGGCAATGTTTAAGTATAAATTTTCAGTAATAACATGTATGTATAAAGCGGAGAAATATCTTAGACCAGCCATAGATAGCATAATTAATCAAGATATTGGCTTTGAAGAAAACATACAATTAATTTTAGTAAATGATGGTAGCCCAGATAATTGTGATGTAATATGTAAGGAATATCAAAAAAAGTATCCTAATAATATTGTTTATCTAGAAAAGGAAAAT
>JAEEGL012309333.1_pt1 | contig 77621 bp, 59 predicted proteins | sample 9134231 | NCBI WGS metagenome assembly JAEEGL01 (sample SAMN16246548, study PRJNA631951) | gut metagenome | biome: gut microbiome; feature: rumen; material: fiber-attached | host: Bos | place: Iran: Karaj | collected 2018-10 | reverse complement strand
GGTAAGTTCTTCCTGTACGTTTCAGTCAAATACGACGTAGATGAACTGAATGACGAAAACATCACAAAAGTCGTAGGTCACGACAGGGGGATAAGATTCCTTGTCACTTCATATGACAGCAACGGAAAGACATCATTCGTCAGCGGCAATGAGGTGAAACAGAAAAGAGGCCATTACAAGCTTTTGAGAAAACAGCTGCAGAAGAAAGGAACTCCTTCAGCAAGAAGACGGCTGAAGTCCATTGGCCAGCGAGAAAACCGCTGGATGTCTGATGTGAATCATCAGATATCTAAGGCACTCGTTGAATCTAACCCAAAGGGCACACTGCACGTCCTCGAAGATCTGAAGGGGATCCGTTCTGCAACTGAGAGAGTCCGTGTCAGGAACAGATATGTTTCGGTATCATGGGCATACTATGATCTCGAGCAGAAACTTATCTACAAGGCTCTGGAACACGGTCAGAAAGTCATCAAGGTGGATCCGAAGTACACTTCCCAGAGATGTCCCGTATGCGGACATACGGAGAGAGGCAACAGAAACAAGGATAAGCATATGTTCTGCTGCAGGCACTGCGGATATACCTCGAACGATGACAGAATCGGAGCAATGAATATCTGCCGGAAGGGAATCGAGTACCTCGGCAGTCGTATACCGGTATAACCGGTATACGAGGGGTGATGTCAGCCACCCCATGATGTAGCGCCATTTACGGCAGTAATGCCGTAGAAATGTGGGAGGCTGAAAGCCGGAATATGCGTTATCCTATGACGCATCTACCACATGGCAGCTGCAAGCCCCCGCCTCTATAGAGACGGCGGGTAGTTGACTGACAGATACAAAAAGCAAGTGAATAATCCGGACACTGAGATTTTTCGAAAAATCTGCTCAGGCCCTCTTGAAGTTCTTTTGAACCTGTGATATAATCAGTTGAACTTAAAAACGAAGGGCGGTGAAAACCATGGGCCAGTTCATTCCTGGGACAGTTATACCGGGCCGGAACCAGTCAGACGGCATCGCAAACGGCGTGTTTTCTCTTCTGCTGCCTATGATCAAGGCTGCGGACGGGCTTACCCTCGCACAGGTCTGCTCCATCACCGCACTGGAGCCTTCCACGATACAGAACTGGGTAAAAAGGGGCTATGTCGCACGGCCTGTAAAGAAAAAGTACTTTGAGAGACATCTTGCAAGGATCCTTATAATATCCATGCTCCGGGATTCAATGAAGATCGAAGATATCGGACTTCTCATGAAGATGATCAACGGCGATGCCACATCCGAGGAAGACGACATCATATATGAAACAGATCTGTACGACTGTCTCTGCGAAGTGATCGGGATAACCGAAAACGTATACGATCAGAAGGAACAGGAAGATCATATAAGGAAGACCGTCAGGAGGTACAAGCTGAAAAACGGCGGAACGGAACAAAGACTGTGCGACGCAGTCAGAGTCATGCTCAGCGGCTACCGAACGGGCGTTCTGAAGCGTGAGTGCGACATGCACCTCGCATGCATGAAAGAGAGGTACAACAGATGACGATCTTCAGCCCGTTCATAAACTGGTGGAACGGGATGACGCTTTTGCAGCAGATCTTTGCAGCCTGCGCCATACCGGCCACTCTTATACTCATAATCCAGTCGATCATACTCATCGTGGGGCTTGCCGGGAACGCAGACAGCGCTGACAACGGCGAAGGCGATCACGACTCCGGGGATGACGGCATCGACGATACTGACGGAGATACTGATATCGACGACTCGTCAGATTTTGATGATGTGTCCGGCATCGATGATGCCTCCGACCTGGACGATGCTTCCGACTTGGATGATGCTTCAGATCTGGATGACGCCTCAGACATCGATGACGCGTCAGACGCCGATGACACGGACTATGATTCCGGAGATGATGCCGACACAGACATGGATTCCGACGCGGACGCGGATGACGTTTCCGACGGCAGTCATGAGACAGGGACCAATTACCATGTCTCAGACAGAAACGATGTGAACGCCGTGAGAAACCAGGGCGGCCACCACGCAAGCGGCCTGCGGCTCTTCACGGTCCGCGGGATCGTCGCTTTCCTGGCCATCGGAGGATGGCTCGGTGTTTCCATGATCGACCTCAAGCTGAACCCCGCGCCTGCCTTGATAATCGCCGTAATAGGCGGTTTCCTGGCAATGCTGCTGTGCGCTCTTGTGATAAGATGGTCTGTCAGACTTCAGGAAAACGGAACGATGTCTCTCAAGAACGCGATAGCCCATACCGCAACGGTCTACATCCCGATCCCCCCCGAAAGAACAGGTTACGGGAAAGTGAACCTGACGCTTCAGGAAAGCTATGTTGAGCTTGAAGCCATCACAGACAGCAAAGAAAAAATTCCCACGGGGACGGAAGTCCTTGTCGTGGGGATCGCTGATAAGAATACCCTGATAGTTAAACCTCTGTAACAAAAATCTATAATTATATAGAAAAGGAGATACAACCATGCCGCCCTCTGTAATCATTCTTCTTTGTGTACTTGCAGTACTCGTATTCACAATGTTCCTTGTGATCCTCTCGAGGTACCGCAGGTGTCCTTCGGATAAAATCCTCGTCATCTACGGTAAAGTCGGGACCAACAGCGACGGAACCACCAGATCCGCCAAATGCATCCACGGCGGCGCCGCCTTCATATGGCCGGTGATCCAGTCGTATCAGTATCTGGATCTGACTCCCATGTCGATCAACGTGGATCTGACTAATGCCCTTTCACACCAGAACATACGTGTCGACGTTCCCTCAAGATTCACGGTAGGTATCTCGGTAGAACCCGGCGTCATGCAGAATGCGGCTGAGAGACTTCTCGGTCTCAAACTCGCTGAGATCCAGGAACTGGCAAAAGACATCATCTTCGGTCAGCTCCGTCTCGTAATCGCCACGATGGATATCGAGGAGATCAACACCGACCGTGACAAATTCCTTGAAGCGGTCTCACACAACGTGGAGACAGAGCTCAAGAAGATCGGTCTCCGCCTGATCAACGTCAACGTCACCGATATCACCGACGAGTCGGGATATATCGAAGCCCTCGGTAAAGAAGCTGCGGCAAAAGCTATCAACGACGCGAAAAAATCCGTTGCCATCCACAACAGGGACGGTTCAATCGGCGAAGCATCCGCCCTCAAGGACCAGAGGATCTCCGTTGCGGAATCCAACGCGAACGCCATCAACGGAGAGAACGAATCGATGGCCGAGATCGCAATGTCCAACGCACAACTGAGAGAAAAACAGGCTGAAGCTCAGCGCAGGGCCACTACGGCTGAAAAGATCTCTGCAGCGAAGGCCCTCGAAGAAGCATACGCAGCAGAGCAGCTGGCAGAAAAAGCCCGTGCGGAAAGAGAATTTGCAACAAAGCAGGCTGATATAATCACAGCCGCAAGGATAGAAAAAGAGCGGATGGAGCTTGAGGCTGAAGCAGAAGCGGAGCAGAACAGACGCCGCGCCAAAGGTGAAGCGGATGCAATCTTCGCGACCATGGAAGCTCAGGCCCGCGGTGTCCAGGAAGTACTTGAAAAGCAGGCTCTCGGTTATGCAAAGATAGTCGAAGCCGCAGGCGGAGACACATCTGCAGCGATCCAGATGATGCTGGTAGACAAGATCGAACAGCTCACCAAGATCCAGGTCGAGGCCATCAAGAACCTCCAGATCGACAAGATCACCGTCTGGGATTCCATGGGAGGAAAGGGCGAAGGCGGTTCCACCACCGCGAACTTTCTGTCCGGCATGATGAAAGCCATCCCGCCCCTCAGCGATACCCTTAAGATGGCCGGGATACAGATTCCTGAATTCCTCGGCAAGCAGATTCCGGTGAACGAGGCAGAGCCTGCCCCGCAGGCTGTAGCTGAGCCTCAGGAAAATGAAGCAGCAGAAAAATAAGGCAAATAACAAACATGATAAAAGAGACAATATGCCTTATCGTTTCCGCAATGATCCTCATGTCGGCACTCATATCCTGCGGATCAAAAGGCGTCACTGAAAGCGGGGATCCGGACACGCCGGAACCTCAGACTGACGAGACAATATCCGATCCGATCCCACAGACGGTCGAAGACTGCCTCTTCCTCTCCCCTGCAGTGAGGAGCGTCGACCTGACTGACGAGATTCAGACTGAAAGCTGCTTTGTGCAGGTGTATGATCTTGTCCTATCAGCCGAAGCGGGAGATCTTCAGATAATGCTGGAACTGCCGGATACGTATCAGGAAAAGAAACTGGCCGCGATACTGTGGCTGCCTGATGCGGTCATCGACTCCACCCGTTTTCTGTGGCCTGCAGTCAACGGATACGCCGTATTCACACTCTATTACAGAGGTTATCAGGATACACAGAGCACCGGCGAGATGGATTTCGGCGGCGACTGCGATCTGAATGACCTGACAGCGATCCTGGATGTCATACGGGAATGCGGATTTGTGAACCGTGACAGGATATTCGCGGTAGGTGCATCTGTCTGGGAATCTATCGGACTTCAGCGCCTTCTTACCGAAAATGAAGCATCCGGCATCCGCGCTGCAGCACTCCCGAATCCCATAACAGACATGCGCGCGTTGTATGACTGGTCCACCGCCGGAAATGAAGGATGGCGTGAATTTTTCAGGCGCACCATAGGTGGATCCCCAGAGGAAGTTCCTGAAGAATACGACAAGCGTTCTTCAAAACTGCATATGGACAGGTTCTCCGTGCCGCTTCTCATAGCATATTTCAGCAGCGAGACCGATGAGCTTCTGCCCCGGAGTCTTTCGGAAGGTTTTGTGGAAGACCTCAGGAACGCCGGCAAGGACGTGAGTCTTGTGGAATTCGATTTCCCGGGTACTGATTTCATCTCCGGCACGTCTGTCAGGTATCTGATCAGCTGGTTCGATTCGTTCTCGTGACACAAAACCAGATGTTTACAAAAAGAAAACTGTGAATCGTGAGTTTCATCTCAGATCCACAGTTTTTTGTTTCATTGTTCAGTTGGTGAATGCTGCTACCGGTCTTTCCCCCGTCAGCCTTTTCTTCGCAGACGAGAGCATCAGCTTGATCCTGTTCAGCTGGTTCACTTCGCTCGCTCCGGGGTCATAGTCCACGGCAACGATATTCGCGCCGGGATATGCTTTCTTCAGGGCCTTTATGACGCCCTTGCCCACCACATGGTTCGGCAGGCATGCAAAAGGCTGTATGCATACGATATTGTTGATCCCCGAAGTGAGGAAGTCTGCCATCTCACCTGTAAGGAACCAGCCCTCTCCGTACTGGTTTCCGAGGGAAAGGAAAGGCTTCGCCAGCTCCGCCTTCTCGGTTATCGCGGAAGAAGGCGAGAAGCGCCTGCTCTTTTTCAGGGCTTCAGTCGCAGCCTTCCTGAGCCTTGTCACCGCCTCCACTCCCACCTTCGCGATCACTGAAAACGTCCAGCTTTTACCGAGGTACCTGTGCTTGTAATCACTGTTGTAGAAGCTGTAATTCAGGAAATCTATGAGATCGGGAACAACCGCCTCGGCACCTTCCTTTTCCAGAAGTTCCACGAGCCTGTTGTTCGCAAGAGGCATGTACTTGACAAGGATCTCCCCGACGATACCAACCCGCGGCTTTCTGAGGGTTTCATCTATCGGCAGTTCGTCAAAGTCCCTGACGATGCCGCGGCACACATCAGAGTACTTATACTCCGTGTCCCGGTTCACAAGGCAGTCGATGCAGATATCCCTCCACTTCTCGTGGAGTCTGTCGGCAGACCCTTTCTCCGTTTCGTACGGTCTCACCCGGTACAGGCACTTCATCATAAGGTCCCCCAGGACAATGGCCTTGCCGGCGTCGAGTATCATCTCCGGGGAAAGCCTGAATCCCTCGTTCTTTTCCATTCCGTTAAGGTTCAGAGAAATTACGGGGATATGAGAAAGACCCGCTTTGCTGAGCGCCCGGCGTATGAATCCCACATAGTTGCTTGCCCGGCAGCACCCGCCGGTCTGGCTCATCATGATGGCCAGTCTGTCCGTATCGTATTTGCCCGACGTCACGGCCTCCATTATCTGGCCTACCGTGGTTATCGACGGGAAGCAAGCATCGTTGTTGACGTATTTCAGTCCCGTGTCGATAGCGCTCCGGTTGTCGTTGTCAAGTATCACCACGTTGTATCCGTACTTGTTGAAAAGAGGTCCGATCAGATCGAAATGTATCGGGCTCATCTGCGGAGCGATTATTGTATAACCTTCTTTCCGCATGGACTTCGTGAACCTTGCTCTCTGATACTCCGGTGATACATATTCTGAGTTTATACCGTGGCTTCTCCTCAGGTTCATGGCAGCTATGAGGCTCCTTATCCTGATACGGGCCGCTCCAAGATTGTTGACCTCATCGATCTTCAGAAGCGTGTAAAGCTTACCGGAAGCCGAGAGGATCTCGCTCACCTGATCAGTCGTCACCGCGTCAAGACCGCAGCCGAATGAATTGAACTGCACCAGTTCAAGATCATCCCTTCGGCTCACAAACTCGGCAGCAGTGTAAAGCCTTGAATGGTATACCCACTGGTCGTTTGCACGCAGAGGCCTCATGGGGTCGAAATCAACGGGAATGCTGTCTTCAGTGAAAACATAGAGACCATAGGAAGCGATCATCTCGGGGATACCGTGATTGATTTCGGGATCCGCGTGATAAGGTCTGCCTGCTATAACTATGCCTCTTCCCTTTTCCTGCTCCATCTTCGCGAGGAGTTCTCTTCCTTTTGCCGCTAAATCGGCCTTGGCGGCCGCCTGTTCATTCCACGCTGCTTCCGCGGCTTCAGCCGTCTCCGGGCCCGGGATGCCCCACACCTCTTTGCAGAAGGATATGAGCCTTTTCCTGACAGTCCTGAGATCCGTGAACGCCATGAACGGTCTGAGGTACCGTACGGACCCGTCAGCCAGATCCTCCACGTTGTTCTTTATGTTTTCCGGATATGAGACCACTATGGGACAGTTGAAATGGTTCTGCGCGCTACCCGTTTCCTGCTTCTCATAAAAAACGCAGGGATGGAAAATGGTCTTGACGCCCTGGTCTATCAGCCACTGGACATGGCCGTGGGCGAGTTTTGCAGGGTAGCACTCGGACTCGGAGGGAATCGACTCCATCCCGAGTTCGTAGATCCTGCGTGTCGACAGCGGGGAAAGGACTACCGAGAATCCGAGTTTCCCGAAGAACGTTGCCCAGAACGGGTAGTTCTCATATATGTTCAGCACCCTGGGGATCCCTATCTTTCCTCTTGGCGCTTCTTCTACGTCCAGAGGCTTGTACCCGAATAATCTTTTCAGCTTGTACTCAACGAGATTCGGAGCTTTTTTTGTTTCCCCGCCCCCGAGAGGCCTTTCGCATCTGTTGCCGGTGATGTGCCGCCTTCCGCCTGAAAACCTGTTGACGGTGAGCAGACAGTTGTTCGAACATCTGCCGCAACGCACGGTGGAGCTTTCATACTGCAGTGACTCGATCTCATCAAAAGACAGCATCCCTGATTTTTCAAGAGACCTTTCGCGGGCCCTGTCCCTGGCGATAAGGGCAGCTCCGAATGCGCCCATTATACCCGAAATATCGGGGCAGACCGCAGTGCATCCCGCTATAATTTCAAAGGCCCTGAGGACTGCGGTGTTGTGGAACGTACCGCCCTGAACAACAACGTGCTTTCCGAGATCTGATGCGCTTCCCAGTTTTATGACTTTGAAAAGGGCGTTCTTGACGACGGAATACGCCAGTCCGGCCGATATGTCGCTGACCGATGCGCCTTCCTTCTGCGCCTGTTTGACGTTCGAGTTCATGAACACGGTACACCGTGTCCCAAGGTCGACCGGGTTTCGTGCATACAGGGCTTCCTTAGCGAATTCTTCTGCCGAGTAGCCGAGTGACGTGGCGAAGTTCTCTATGAAAGATCCGCATCCGGACGAGCAGGCCTCGTTCAGAATGACGTTTTCCACGGTGCCCTGTTTGAGTTTGATGCACTTCATGTCCTGACCGCCGATGTCGAGGACGCAGTCCACATCGGGATCGAAGAATGAAGCCGCGGTGCTGTGGGCTATGGTCTCCACTTCCCCTTCGTCAAGGGAAAAAGCGGACTTCAGCAGGGCTTCGCCGTAACCCGTGGAACAGGAGCATGCGATCTCTGCTTCTTCCGGCATCTCATCCCTCATCTTCAGCAGAGCTCTCTGTGCGGTCCTGACCGGATTTCCCATGTTCCCGGAATAGAAGGAGTACAGAAGTTGCCCGTTCTCTCCGATCAGCGCCATTTTCGTTGTAGTGGAACCGGCGTCTATACCGAGATAGCATCTGCCCCTGTAACCGGACAGTTCTTCCTTCTCGACCGAAGCCATGGCATGTCTCAGCTGGAAATCATCGTAATCGTCCCGTGTCTCGAAAAGGGGCGGAAGCCTTTTGATCTCAAACTCCATGGATATGCCGGATTCGAGCCGGTTTATGAGCTTCTTTATCGAAACCGCGTCTTCCGTCTCAGATGCTTCATAGGCCGCTCCGAGTGCGGCGAACAGATGTGAGTTGTCGGGATCCACGGTGGTTTCCTCAGTAAGATTGAGGGTCCTTATGAAGGCGTTCTTAAGTTCTGGCAGAAAATGCAGCGGGCCGCCAAGGAAGGCGATATTCCCTTTTATGGGTTTCCCGCACGCGAGCCCGGATATGGTCTGGTTCACCACGGCCTGAAAGATCGACGCCGCGAGATCCGCGGTATCCGCGCCTTCGTTCACGAGCGGCTGTATGTCAGTCTTGGCGAACACGCCGCATCTCGCTGCGATCGGGTAGATCCTGCTGTATCGGGAGGCCATATCGTTGAGTCCCGCCGCGTCGGTCTGCAGAAGAGCCGCCATCTGGTCAATGAAGGAACCGGTCCCGCCGGCACACACCCCGTTCATGCGTTCTTCAACGTTCGTTCCTTCAAAGTATATTATTTTGGCGTCTTCGCCGCCCAGTTCTATCGCCACGTCCGTCCGGGGATACAGTTTTTTCAGCGCATCAGCCACCGCTGTGACTTCCTGAACGAAGCTTATGCCCAGAGCCTTGCCCAGGTTTATAGATCCGGAACCCGTTATCATCATCCTGAGGCCGCAGTTTCCAACCTGCCGGACAGCTTCAGAAAGAAGATCGGCCAGCGTTTCCTGGATCTTCGAGCAGTGCCTCCTGTAATCACTGAAAATGATCGCGTCGTCATCGTCGATCATAACAAATTTTACAGTTGTAGAACCCACGTCTATGCCGGCTCTGTAGTCCTTCACGCGATCATCCCCTTTTTTCGAATTTTATTAATTGTATCATATCGCACCGGAGGAATAATCGGCTTTTATGTGAACACGCTTTTAATTTTTCCTTCGCACAGTGGATATGGATGGCAGGCCTGCCGAAGCGTCAGATTATGTTATATTCCCCCGTTTCTGTTAAATAATCTGAATAATGGCAGGCGTTAACATTCATTTGCCCAAATATCCTCTACTTACGGCTATACAGATGTGCAATATATACAAAAATAAGGTTGACACTTTTCCTTTTTTACGATAGAATAAGGTCAGTCAGATCCGCATCCGAACTATAAATTGAGGAAGACATATGAACGAGGACTTCATTCTAGAACTGCGGGGAATAACAAAGATCTTTCCCGGCGTAAAAGCCCTGAACAACGTTCACTTCCAGCTGAAGAAAGGTGAAGTACACGCCCTTATGGGTGAGAACGGAGCCGGCAAATCCACGTTTATCAAGGTCATCACGGGAGTGTACACCCCGGAAGAGGGCCAGATATTCCTGGACGGCAAGGAAGTAAAGTTCAGGGGAACCAGAGATTCCCAGGAACTGGGGATCGCAGCGGTCTACCAGCACCCCACCACTTACCCGGACCTCTCGGTCACCGAAAACATCTTCATGGGGCACCAGATCATGAAGGGTCCCATGATGGATTGGAAGGCAATGCACAAAAAGGCTGCGGAACTTCTTGGAAGGCTCAACGCCAACTTCGATCCAAAAGCAGAGATGGGCACCCTCAGCGTAGCACAGAGGCAGATGGTCGAGATCGCGAAAGCGCTTTCCACCAATGCCAGGATCATCATCCTGGACGAGCCGACAGCCGCTCTGACGGCAAACGAGTCCAAGGAACTCTACCGCATAGTAAAACAGATGCGGAACGAAGGAGTCTCGATAATCTTCATCTCTCACCGGATGGAGGACATGTACGAGCTTGCTGACCGGGTCACGGTATTCCGGGATGCTCAGTACATAGGCACATACGACGTTAACGGGATAACCACTGCTGATCTTGTAAAGGCCATGGTCGGCCGCGAGATCAAGGACATGTATCCGAAGCCTGTAGTCGACATCGGAGACGAGGTCCTGAGGATTGACCATCTCTCCAGAACGGGATATTTCAGGGATGTATGTCTGGACGTGAGAGCCGGCGAAATCGTCGGGCTCACAGGCCTTGTCGGCGCCGGGCGCACCGAGGTTATGCAGAGCGTGTGCGGCATAACGAAGCCCTCAGCCGGATCCGTTTATCTGAACGGAAAGAAAATGAGAGTCCGCAAACCCATAGACGCCATGAAACAGGGGGTCGTGCTCCTGCCGGAAGACAGGCAGAAGGAGGGACTCATCCTTTCCTGGGGTCTCGGAAGAAACGTCACCCTTCCCATACAGGATGACCTTTCCAAGGCCGGATTCAATGACAACAAGACTGAGAACAAACTCGCGAAGGATCATCTCGAATCCGTGGACACAAAGGCCGTTACAATCTTCGATGCGGCATCTTCCCTGTCAGGCGGGAACCAGCAGAAGGTGGTCGTAGCCAAGCTGCTGGCCCAGAAGGGCACCAAAGTGATCATCATGGACGAGCCCACAAAGGGCGTCGATGTCGGGGCAAAGGCTGAGATATATTCAATAATGGGCGATCTTGCCCAGCAGGGCTATGCCATCATAATGATATCTTCCGAGATGCCTGAGATCCTGGGCATGTGCGACAGGATATTCGTCATGTGCAACGGCCGCGTCAGCGGATGTCTCGACAGAGCCGAGGCAGACCAGGAAAAAATACTCCACCTTGCCATGCTGACCGGCGGTGAGAAGGAGGAGGAGGCATCATGAAATCTGTTCTCCGTAAGATCACAAGTGTCCGCGAAGTCAGTCTGGCTCTGATACTGATACTGCTGTTTATAGTGGTAGACATCCTCTCCGGAGGAACGTTCCACAGCGGCACCAACATAGCGGACATCTTCAGGAACAACGCTCTGACGCTCATAATGTCCGTCGGCATGCTGATGGTTCTCCTGACAGGAGGCATCGACATCTCGATCACCGGCGTACTGGCCTTCAGCGGCATGTCCATCGGCCTGCTCCAGAAATACGACGTGATACACAACACGTTCCTTCTGTTCCTTATCGCAATCGCCATAGGAACGGTATGCGGACTCATCAACGGCTTCATAATCGCAAAAGGAAAAGTCTCTCCGATCATCTGCACGCTCGGCGCCATGTATGTCTGGAGAGGAATGGCATATATTATAAGCAACAACGCCTGGGCAAGCGCCCTCGACGTTGAGGGATACAGCGACTTCGGAAAAGACGGGAGCGTGGGTCCCTACATAATCCTTGCCGTGGTATTCGTCATCTTCTTCATCGTAATGAAGTGGACTTCCTTCGGGAGGAAGGTCTATGCCATCGGGAGCAACCGCGAGGCAGCAAGGATCTCCGGCATCAACGTGGACCGTGTTGAGATCGCGGTATACACCATCATGGGAGCTCTTGCAGGTCTGGCAGGCGCTCTGTCTGTCGCCATCTACGCGTCTGGACAGCCCAATATGCAGACCGGCAAGGAAATGGACGTCATCGCTGCCTGCGTCATCGGCGGAGTCAGCATGAGCGGCGGCCGCGGCACCGTGGTTGGTACTCTGCTCGGCGGTATATTCTATGCGGTCGTGTACAAGGCGCTTCCTCTGGTAGGTCTTGAATCCATATGGCAGAATCTCATAAAAGGCGTGATCATTCTGGCTGTCGTGATCGTGAACGTGGTGACACAGCGCACGATGCACAAGCAGAGCCTGGCAAGGAGGGAGATCTGATATGGCAGGAAAATCCGGAAGAACAATCGACGCCACCCCGAAAAAGTCTTTGCTTAAGACTCTTCTCAGCTGGGAAGGCGCTCTCGTAGTCATCTTTCTGCTGGTGCTTCTGCTCGGCAGACTTCTCTCACCAAACTTCACCGCGACCAACGTGCTCCGCGAGATGCCCCGTTACCTGTCCGAGATCCTGATCGCATTCCCCATGGGATTCGTTCTCATAATGGGAGAGATCGACATCTCGGTGGGCTCGACCGTGTGCCTTTCTGCGACCGTCGCCTGCTTCGCGGGCAATGCGGGACTGCCGTTTCCCCTCGTGGTACTGCTGTGCATCCTGACAGGACTCGCCTGCGGATGCATCAACGGATTCATACTGACAAGGTGGCCTGAACTTCCCCCGATGATAGTGACACTGGGAACACAGATCATATTCAGAGGGATCGCCGAGGTCTCACTGGGTTCCGGCGGATCTCTTTCATACAAGAACAGCGGCGATCTGGCCATGCTCGGTCAGAAGGTCGGACCGTTCCCGATCGCTTTCTTCGTCGTGATAGTGGCGGCTGTCATATTCATAGTCGTACTGGCAAAGACCACGTTCGGAAGAAAGCTCTACGCGATAGGCAGTAACCGTATAGCCGCTTCATATGCCGGCATAAAGGTCAGCAAGATCCGCTTTATCGTATACGCTCTCGCAGGAATGATGGCAGGGCTCTGCGCGATATTCATCCTCACCACCACCTACGGTGCCAATACGACCACAGGCCAGAATTACGAGATGGACGTTATCGCCATGTGCGTGTTCGGCGGGATTGCCACGACAGGCGGAAAAGGAAATCTCTTCGGAGCCCTGGTTGCAGGTTTCACCATCGTGTGCCTGCGTATAGCGCTCGGAATGGTCAACATCAACACACAGCTGATCCTTGTCATCATAGGCCTGCTGCTCATCGTATCCGTACTGATCTCGAGCATCAGCCAGAGCCGTGCTAAAAGCACCGTAAAGAAAGACAGGGAGCAGAAACCGAAGAAAACACAATAACGTTATTTGGTGGATCCCGGACGGAAACGCCGGCCGGGCACTGGATATATATGACATTTTAGGAGGAATAAAACATGTCAAAGCGCATTATCTGCATGATTCTCACCCTTATCCTTGCTGTAGGGATCCTCGCTTCCTGCACAGGCAGCACGCCGGCAGAAAAAGAGACCGTATATGCACTGGTAACCAAATCAGCAGGCAACCCCTACAATGAAAAAGAAGCTGAAGGCTTCACCGAGGTTATGAAAGCCGCAGGTGCAAAATATGTCGTTCAGCACCCGGAATCCGCAACTGTTGAAGCTCAGATCGCAGTCATCAACTCCCTGATCTCTCAGGGCGTAAGCTCGATAGCAGTTGCAGCAAACGATGCAAACGCCCTCTCTTCCGTTCTTGCTGAAGCCAAGAAGGCAGGCATCAAAGTCCTCACCCTCGACTCGGACGTAAACCCTGCAGACCGTCTCACATTCTGCAACCAGGCAGGTGTACAGCAGGTCGCACAGGCCCTCATCGATGCCGTTTATGACATCGCTGGCGGCGAAGGCGAATACGCCATCCTTTCCGCAACATCACAGGCAACGAACCAGAACGCATGGATCGACGCTATGAAGGCCATCGCCGCAGCAGACAGCAAATACTCCAAGCTGACGCTGGTGGAGGTTGCATACGGCGACGATGAGAACCAGAAATCCACAGACCAGACACAGGCTCTCCTTTCCAAGTATCCTGATCTGAAAGTCATCTGCGCACCCACCACAGTCGGTATCGCAGCAGCTGCGAAAGTCCTTCAGGACAAGAAATCAACAGTCAAGCTCACAGGTCTCGGACTCCCCTCCGAAATGGCTGCATACATAGGCGATGACGCTGATCATTCCTGCCCGTATATGTTCCTCTGGAACCCGATCGACCTGGGCAGACTGGCAGCTCATGCTTCCATCGCCCTTGTCAAAGGCGACATCGACGGAACCATCGGCGGAACCTTCACAGCAGGCAACATGGAGAACAGCCCGTACACCCTCACAGCAGTTGAAGGCACGAACTACTCCGAGATCATCCTCGGTCAGCCTTTCCGCTTCGACGGAGCCAACATCGCTGAATGGGCTCAGGTGTATTGATCCGGTTATGACGCGCGGCTGCCCCGGGAACGGGGCAGCCATTTTTCCAAAGGACGGTTGCAGTTATATGGTAATAGATGATCTGATCAGGGCATATGATGCGTATGCCTCAGCCGCTGAAGAGCCCAGGAAGCGCCCCTTCAAAGAAATGTTCAAAGGATGGTTCAGCGGAAAGGGACAGGATCCGCTGCCGCAGGATGATGCATTCATGTCAGCTGTCAAAGGCTGTGTTGACCGCATCCTTGACGAAGAAGACGATTCATCGGCGTCTGATGCGGTAAAAGTGATACTGTCCGTGCCACACGAAAAAGGCATTTTTGAAACCGATCTGACCAAGCTGGCAATGCACTCACAGGCCCTGCGTCTCATTGACAGACTGTCGCCGGATGAAGCCGCATCCGCCCTTGAGCTTCTGAATCAGGTACCGAAATGCTACAGATTCCCTGTCCAGAAGGAACTGGCGAAAAAGCTCGAACACCTTGCAGGCCAGGGGAATGAGGTTTTATGATGGAAAAATACGCATGGAAAGCAACCATAGTTGACGGCTGCATCGAAGAATACAAACGCAGGCATGACAACCTGCCTGACGAGATGAAGAAAGTGCTTCATGACGCAGGAATCTGCAACTACACCATCTGGAACGTCGGAAACGAACTTTTCGGATATTACGAGTGCAGGTACGGCGCCGAGTTCGCAGCGAAAGTCCAGAACGAAAGTCCCGTTGTAAAAAAATGGGATGAATACATGGCAGACATACTGATAATGGAAAAGGACCCCGTTACCGGAGCCCAGCCGCTTCTGAAGAAGGTATTCACATTCGATTAGGATCAAAAAACAAAAACCTCTTTTGTCATCAGGCAAGAGAGGTTTTTTCTGTTCCGCGCCATACAGGATTCGAACCTGTGGCCTACCGGTTCGTAGCCGGGCACTCTATCCACTGAGCTAATGGCGCTCGCTCGGACTAGGTAATATTAGCACAGTATTCCTGCTTTGTCAATGGATTTCACAACAATTCTCTGATCCAGTTTTTCAGCGATTCCCTGTCGATCCCGTAATGTCTCAGGAGAATATCCCTTGTGGCATGAGGCACATCTGTATCCTCTATGGCCCGGACCGCCACTTTGCCCGGAATCGTCAGGGAAAGAAGCTCTCCGATCCCGCCTCTTTCGACCGTCTCCTCGACCACGATCACGGTCTTAGCGCTGCGGAGTCTGCTCTGCAGTTCACCGTCATCCGGAAGGGGAATGATTTTGCGGAGAACGATGGCTTCGATCCCGCAATCGTGCGCAGCGGCCACGGCCTCCTCGGAAATCTTTCCGTAAGTGACAAGTACGGTGTCCCGGTCATTTTCCGTCACTTCAGGTCTGAAAAGCTTCCACTCCCCGTGGTCCTGAAAGGCATTGTCATAGAGCGCTTCCGAATTCTTCGGATATCTGATGACAGTCAGGCCCTTCCCGCCGACACAGTCGTCGAATGATCTGTTGAAAGCCTCATAGTCATCAGGAGAATAGACCGTCACTCCTTCTATGAGAGACAGGAGAGAAACGTCGTATATCCCCTGGTGGGTGACGCCGTCACCGGCGACCAGCCCGCAGTGGCTTACGAGCAGCATCACATGTGAATTGTTGCCTGAGAAGTTCTGTATTCCCACATCATGCCACATCTGATCGAAAGTGCGTTGTACAAATGTAGAATATATGACCACGACAGGCAGAATGCTTCCCCCGCCCCTTATGGCCATGCCCGAAGCACAGGTGATCGCATGCTCCTCGGCTATGCCGACATCCAGGAATCTGTCAGGATACTTCTCTGCAAACTCCGCGAGTCCGCACCCGCCCGTCATGGCAGCGGTTATGGCGACACTGTTCCTGTTCTCTTCCCCGAGGCGGACCATCCTTTTCGAAACGAGTCCGGTAAACGACTTTATACCGTCCCCGTCCTTCTGCCTGTCCGTTCCCAGATTGCTGGAGGTGCTGTGGAAGGACTCCGGATTCTCCTCTGCAGGCGCGAATCCGTATCCCTTCTTCGTTTTCACATGAACTATTACCGGGCAATCAGTAGTCTTGGCTTCCTCAAGGACGGAAACAAGTTTTCTGATGTTGTGCCCGTCCACGGGACCTATATACTCAAGCCCCATCATCTCGAACCACGTCTGGATGCCGGACACCCGCTTTATGAACTCCTTTACCGAGACCGCTGCCGAGATCAGGCCCTTGCCGATCAGCGGGGTCTTCGAAAAGAGCTTCTTTGTCTTATACTTGAATCCAAAGTATTTCTTGCTGGTCCTTATGCGGGAAAGATATCTTGACATGCCGCCCACATTCTTTGATATGGACATCCCGTTATCGTTGAGAATGACCATCACCCTGAGCTTCTGGGACGCAAGCTGCTCGATGGCCTCCCAGATCATCCCGTTCGTAAAGGATCCGTCGCCTATAAGCGCAACTGCCCAGTGGTCGTTTCCCAGCATCCTGTTCGTTTCAGCAACTCCTACGGCGCAGGAAACGGATGAGCCGCAGTGCCCCGATGTCAGAAAGTCATGTTCGCTCTCCGCCTTGTTCGTGAAACCGGATATACCCCCGTCCTGCCGGAGAGAGGGAAACATCTCTTTTCTGCCGGTAATGATCTTATGGGCATACGCCTGATGGCCGACGTCAAAGATAAGCGTGTCGTCCGGGCTGTGGAACACCCTGTGCATCGCTATGGTAACGTCAGTTATGCCCAGGTTGGACGCAAGGTGCCCCCCGTTGTCCGCCACCGTGTTTATTATGCTTTCCCTGATCTCCTGTGACAGCTGGTCAAGTTCCTTGTATGAAAGATCCCTTATGTCGTCGGGAGAGTTTACTCTGTCCAGAATCCGCTGCATACAAACCTCTATGGTTGCCGAGAGCCCACACTTTCATGTGAGCTCTTTGTTTTTCTATTCTCTGCTGGAATCGATATTCATGAACTTGGTGCACTTGGCGTCCCAGCCAAGTTCTATCTTGCCCACCGCACCGTGCCTATTCTTCGCTATCAGTACCTCCGCGATGCTGTTCTCTCCGTCCGCCTTGTTCTGGTAATACTCCGAACGGTAAAGCAGCAGGACCATGTCAGCATCCTGTTCCATCGATCCTGATTCCCTAAGGTCCGAAAGCGCGGGTCTGTTGTCCTTGCGGTCTTCGGGTCCGCGGTTCAGCTGCGCACAGCAGATCACGGGAGATCCGATCTCTTTGGCTATGAGTTTCAGTCCCCTCGAAATGTCACCGACCTCCACCGTCCTGTTGTCTCTCTTCCGGTTGGGGTCTCCCTGCATCATCTGCAGATAGTCCACTATGATCATTCCGACATTCTTTTCTCTTCTTAGCTTTGAGAGCATGGAAGAAACGGTAGTGTTCGTGCTGTCGTCTATGAGGATGTCCGTGCCGGAAAGCTTTTCGGCAGCCTTTGCCAGCTGTACCCAGTCATCCCCGTCCAGAGTACCGCCTCTCATCTTTTTGCTGTCCACCTTCGCTTCGCTGGAAAGCATTCTGCTTGCCAGCTCGTTCCTGTTCATCTCAAGGGAGAATATGCACACTTTCTTCTTTGACTTGAGGGCGAAATCAGTAGCGATGTTCAGGGCAAATGAAGTCTTCCCCATGCCGGGACGCGCACCCACCAGCACAAGGTCCGTCTTGCCTATGCCCACGATAAGATTGTCAAGGGAAGTGAACCCTGTCAGCGCACCTGAAAGAGACTCCGGATCGTTTGCCCGCTGTTCAAGCTCCTCGTATGTCTGCTTGAGTATATCCCTGATATGGACGAACCCTCTGTTCTCCCTCTTATTTGTGATGTCGAATATCCGTTTTTCCGCGCTGGCAAGGACGGATTCAACGTCATTGCCTGCCGAATACGCGTTCTCGGCAATCTCCTCCCCCGCCTCGACAAGCGACCGGAGGACGGACTTGTCATATACGATCTGCGCATAGTCTTTCGCGTTGATTGCGCTGGGAGCCGTCTTGGCCACCTGGGCCAGATACTGGTTCCCGCCGGCGGAATCCAGCGTGCCGTTCTCCTCAAGCTTTCTCAGCAGCGTGACCGCGTCTATGTTCCTTGAGGTCTGATACATGTCGTGCATGGCCGCAAAGATCTCTCTGTTCTCCTGGACATAGAAATCATCCGCCTTTACGATACCTTCTACGATGTCCATGCACGCCGGGTCTATCAGTATCGACCCGAGGAGCGCCTGTTCCGCTTCAAGCGAAAATGGCAGCTTTCTGTCTATTCCTTCAAATTCCATCTTTACAAAACCTGTCAGTCATGAATAAGGACGTTTATCTTCCCGGAGATCTCCGGATAGATCTTCGCATCTACGGTATAGGTACCGTATGCCTTGATAGGATCGTTTATGACGAGTTTTCTCTTGTCTATCTCGATACCGTGCTGCTCAAGCAGGGCTTCGGCGATATCCTTGTTGGTCACCGAACCGTAGAATTTGCCGTCGGCCCCCTGCTGGATCTTTATCTTCACGATCACTCCCTGGAGTTTTTCAGCAGTCTCTTTCGCGGCTTTTTTCTCCAGCTCGATCTTTCTCTGCTTCGCAGCTTCCTTGTTCTTTATGTCGTTCAGGATCTTGGCGTCCGCTTCCGCCGCCAGTTTCTTGGGAATAAGATAATTCCTCGCGTATCCGTCGGAAACGGTGATTATCTCGTCTTTCTTGCCCTGTCCCTTTACGTCCTGCAGCAATACTACCTTCATTCGTCTTACCTCCCTGTTGTATATGATCCGCTGTCAATCAATCTGATTGCTCTTTTCATTTAAAAACGCGTCTATCGCCTGTTTCAGCATGGTGATTGCTTCCGCAAGGCTCTTGTCCTGCAGCTGGACCGCCGCTCCGTCGAAATGGCCTCCGCCACCCATCGACTCCATTATCAGCTGTACGTTCACCGCGCCGCTGGATCTGGCGGAAATGTGCACCGCATCTCCCAGCTTGACTACCGCAAACGACGCCATGATGCCTTCGACCTTCAGAAGATTGTCGGCAGCCTTCGCCGCAATTGTGCGGTATGTTCCGTCTGTCTGTACGTTCTCCCCCACGTCGGTGATCGCGAAACTCCTGCGGTATATCTCCACATTGCCGCGGAAATTGGCCTCACGCTTGTAATCGTCGAAGCTTTCTCTGAACAGTGACGTTACGACTATCGGGTCCGCACCGCGGTCGCGCAGGTACATCGCAGCGGAGAAAGTCCTGGTTCCGGTGTTCCGGGTGAACTGCTTGGTATCAAGTGTGATACCCGAAAGCATAAGGTTCGCCTCGGAATATGTGAGGGCTTCGTTCGGAAGGACCTGTTCAAGCATTTCCGCCACCAGCTCGCACGCTGATGAAGCGGACGGATCTATGTATTCGATTTCAGGTGCTTTTTCGAACTCGAATTTCTTTATGTGATGGTCAATAACGGCAAGCTTTCCGGCATTGAAAGCTATGTCAGGAGCTTCCGCCATATTGAGGTCGTTCAGATCTGTGACTACCACGAAAGTCCCTGTCTGCAGCAGATCCTGACCGACGCTCTTGTCAATAAACACTCCCCTGAATTCCTCTTCACCGTCGATTATCTTGCGCGCCTCCAGGAGAGAACGGTTGGATTCGTCGATCACCACGTTCACTCTTGACCCGCTGTGCATCGCAATCCTGGCAAGACCTATACAGGCGCCGAAAGCGTCGAAGTCCGCATACTTGTGTCCCATGATGATAACGTTGGAGGACATTTTCATAAGCGACAGAAGCTCGTTTGCCACAACCCTTGCTCGTACGTTAGTCCTCTTCTGGACCGTCTTTGTCACACCGCCGTAGAAATCGATCGATTCGTCGTTTTTGACTGCCACCTGATCTCCGCCGCGCTGAAGCGCCATATCGAGAGCAGCTCTCGCAGCCTTTTCCTTGTCCTCGAAGCTTCCGTGAATCGCTGAAACACCCATGGATATGGTCATCGGAATGTTGGACTCTGCCACCCTGATGTCCCTGACTCTGTCAAGGACATCGAACTTGTTCAGTATTATATCGTTAAGGGTCCTGGTATCGGTTATGAACAGATACTTGTCCCTTTCGTATTCCTTGAGGATTCCGCCTGTCTCGTCGGTCCAGTCCCTGAGTATCTCGTCGATCTTCGATGTGACCGGGCGGTAGATCTCGCTGTCGTACTGCATCATCTCCATGAAATTGTCAATAACGATGTAGCTCACGACCGGCTCTTCATCAGCCATCTTCTCGATCAGGGCCTCTTCATCCGTTGCATCCGTTGTCGTTATAAGGGTGAAGTCGTCCGTCTCCGTGTTTATATGGTCATATGAAGCATAGAAGACCTTCCCGCCGAAATACAGCTTCGCTCCTCTTCTGCTCCTGTCGTTGCGAATATCCGAGAGATCCCTGCCCACGATATCGGACACTTTTCTTCCGTATATCTTACCCGACTTTCCGCAGACTTCTTCGGTAGCGTTGTTGTACCAGATGATGCTCTCCTTGGAATCACAGATGAATACGGGAGTATTCATCTTGACGACAGCGTCAAACATTATCCTGCCTATCACTGAAGCCAGGCTGTCATCCAGGGTCGTTCCCTGGCTCCTGCGTTCAAATATAAACCAGGCTATGCCGCACAGCAGGGCGAAAGCCGCGACGCAGACGGCAGTGGATATGACCATACCGGGCTGCCAGAATTTTGCTATCAGAGCAAACAGTCCTATGCAGAAAACCGCACTGGCCGCGCAGAAGATCAGGGTCACCCGTCTTATGCCGACCTTCCCGTTTCTGTTTTTTCTGTTCTTCGACATGCTATATCAACCTTTCGAGTTTGAAGTCAATCAGTTTGTTTCGGTTTGCGCTCATTGGCCATGTAGTACCTGATCCTCCACACAGCGCCTGCCAGGGATACCGCAAGTATCAGATATAACACTCCGAGCACCGCTGCGGTAACGGCCAGCCCGACGATCACCATGGTCCTCGGTCCCTCTTTCAGCCTCTTTATTATCGCTCTTTTTCCGAGTACTGCGAAGGGCATGACCGATACGGCGGACATGGCGAGAGCCACAGCCAGCCCCACCCCTGTATTAGTCATCATTATGATCCAGAGCAGGAATGCGGCAGCATGATAGAAAGCGAAACTCACGGGGACCGATGTCGGAAGGACCTCCACGTCCCGTATGACCTGCTTCCCGGTCCTGTTTGAAATGATCTTGAGCGCGACCTCCGTCATCCATCCGAGAAATACCGCTGTATAAATGGCAAGCTCGGGGATCCTCATCAGGATCAGTTTCGTTAAACCGACGGAAAAGTCCTCTGAAAGAGCCACCTGAATAGCGTTCAGCGCGTCAACCACGTACATTTTCAGAAACGATTCGATCTTTTCTGTCATGAGCGCGGACAGATTCTCGGCGCTTCCGTAACCTGAGATTATTAGCCACAACAGACCGCCTGCCACGACTGCCCCCGCAGCCACCGATATGGCGCACTGTCTCTGGAATCTGGTCGTTTTCCCGTTCAGGAACAGGGTGTATATGACAGGAGGGACCGCGACTGCCGCGAGCGTGAACACGACAAGCGGGATCTTCGGGGCAGGTATCAGTGACGAAGCGACGCCGAGAATGGCGCAGGCGCTGCACAGCATCCTGTTCCCGGTAAGCCACATATGGCACATCATTGCCCACACCGGGACCAGCAGGAACATGCCTGAGAAGGCAGCCCACAGTCTCAGTCCGACAAAGATACCTGTATTCGCTGACAGCTCGAACAGTTTTGACGCTCCGAATATGACTGCAACGCACACAGCGCCGGCTATTATCTCCTTCGGGTCGGTCCCGGGCTGGACTAATCTGTTGTTTTCTCCATCCATGCCAAAACCTCCCCTATCAAGAATTCAGATACTCCGCCAATTTGTATTATACACAAACCCATGTAAGTTTGCAACCTTCGCTCTGAAATAGAAAAGCAGAGATAAACTCTGCTCTTCCTATATTTAAGCCATAAGTCAGACCGTGTCAAGCGGGATGGATATCACCTCGTGCAGGAACGTCGAATAAACGAAAGCCCGCTGCACTTTTTCAAGGAAGATCTCTGAGCATATATCCGAGTAATACCTCAGCTGCGCTCCGTGCCTTTTTCTCAGGATATCGGCCGCCTCCTCACCGCTCTCTCCGGCAAACCTGTCGGTTTTATAGTCTATGACCACCAGATCCCCCGTGTCAGGATCCCGGAACAGACAGTCAACGGCTCCCTTTGTCAGCAGTCTGACATCTTCCTTCGCCAGTTCCGCAGCAAGCTCCTCTCTGGACGTCAGTTTTGACGCTTCCAGCCTGACGAGGAACCTGAACTCCCTCTTCACGAACGGCGACCGTACGATCTTGCCGATCAGCTCAGATCTCATGAACTCTTTGATCTGATCCCTGTCCACCAGTTCAGCGTCATTCTTTGAAAGGAATCTTTCTTCGACCAGGCGCCTGATCTCTTCATCGGGTCCGGTTTCCAGAAGCCTTGAAAAGTCCGCGAACTGGAAAAACACATGGGTCGCCGTACCTATGTCGCTTGCAGATGCCTTGCCGGATTCTCCGGAAAGGAAACGCGGCTTTTCTATGCTCTTCAGGTTGAAGGTTTTCCTGGTGTCGACAGTGATGTTCTCCTCATCCGTGTTCTCATCGAGGATGCTGGGATACAACTTGGATATCGTCAGGCTGGAAGGAATCCCCTTAAGATAATCATACTGGTATGCAAAATCCAGATTTGCGTTCAGTTCCTCTTCGGAAACACTGATCACCCCGTCTTCCGCGCCGGCCGGCATCTCCTCCCGGACTTCCGTACCGTCAGCACGGACTGTCATAACTTCCGTGGCGGCGGGCCTGTTCAGTTCCAGTGCATACAGTATCCAGCTTATATACTTGTTCGCGGATACTACGGGATACTCGCCTCTGAACCTTGCCTGCCTTGCGGCATTCGAGAGCAGTTCATCCGGCTTGTTCGATCCTGCAGTTACGATCAGCTTTTCCCTTGCTCTTGTCAGGGCCACATACAGGAGCCTCATCTCTTCGCAGGTAAGCTCCTCCTCGATCTTCCCGCCGATGATATTGCGGAGAAGCGTGTTGCATCTCACCAGCCCTCTTTCGTCCGGCAGCATCGCTCCGAGACCCAGGTCGGGATCGAATACCGCGCTTTTCCGTGAGTCCTGCTCGTTGAACTTCTTGGAACATCTCGACAGGAACACGACCGGATACTCAAGACCCTTCGACGAATGGATCGTGTCGATGAGAACACTGTCGCCCGCGTCCTGCGGTCCCGCGCCTGCTTCAGGATCGTCGAGCCACCCCTCAGCATTGTTCAGAAAGCCGGAGATATCCGCGCTACCGAACACTGCGGAAGCTGAATTCGCAAATTCCGACGCCTTGGCGCAGAACCTGTTTATCGCGTCCCTCTCCATGCCGTTGCCGCGCACTCCCTTCACAGAGAACAGGCTTATATCGTCCACTAGGTACTCGAGGTATCTGTCGATCCTCATGCCCATTGTGATTGTCCTGTGCCTACTTATCCAGTCTGCCACGAATCTGCACTTTCCGGCCAGTTCATCGTCATCAGCCGCCCGGGACAGCAGTCCGGCGTAAAGCGGTTTTGACGGATATCTTTTCCTTATATCAGCGATATCCCTGAGGCTGAATCCGAAAACGGGGGATCTGAGCGCCCCTGATACGTATATATCCCTCAGAGGGTTGTCCACGAAATTCAGTATGCACAGAAGAAGCATCACCGCGGGAGATGATGAAAGGGGGATGCCTGTTTTCAGCGCCACCGGTATGGAACGCTTCTCAAGGGCCCTGCGGAAGGCCATGCCTTCCCTTCTTCCGCTTCTCAGCAGGATCGCTATATCTCCCGGCCTGATCTGTGTTCCGCCAGGTCCGCTGTATCTCCCGAGCAGCGCCGAGATCCTCTCGGCAACGAATTCAGCTTCAGGATCTTCCTGTTCGTTTTCGGGATCTTTACCGGACGTGTCTACCAGACACACCTCGACCGGAGATCCGGTCCTCTCGCCCATGTCTTTTGCGAATCCCAGGCGGTCATCGTCAACATAATTGATCTTTCCGTACGGAAACACCGCAGAAGATACGCAGTTCGCAAATTCTATTATGGGCCCGTCGCACCTGAAGTTTTCGCTCATGAATACGGACCGTCCGCCGTCAGCAGCAAACTTTTCTTCCTCTCCGTAGGAATCCCTGATAGTCTTCCACCTCGTGCGGTATTCAGCGAAAACTGACGGGTCAGCGCCTCTGAAACGGTAGATCGCCTGCTTTATGTCTCCCACCATGAACCTTCTCGCATCTGACGAGATTGCTCTGAATATGGAGTCCTGGACGTAGTTAGTGTCCTGGTATTCGTCGATGAAAATATATTTGTATTTGCTTCCGATCTCCCTCGCGACCGGAGTAGGATCCCCGTTATCATCCTCCAGAAGATCTTTCGAGATCATTTCAAGATCGCTGTATTCGACGACCGATATGTCCTTTTTCCTGGCCTCAAACCTTCTGCGGTATTCGGTTATCACGTCCGCCGCGGTTCTCAGCAGTTCCGCGGTACGCGCCGCGTTCTCCATTTCGGTACTGATGTCAAATGAGAAGTACCTGTTCTTCAGGGCCTTGAAATCCTCAACGAATCCGGCCCTGACCTCCATAAAACTGACGGAAGCTTCTGTTCTGTGAGCACCCTGCACCCTGCCCTTGAGGGCATTTTCATATGAATCGAGTGCTTTCTTCAGTTCCGCGAAACCCCTTCTCTTCCTCGCGCAGTCTGACACTGCCCTGAGATATCCGGTTATGTTCTCGGCCTCCGGGCCGTACCGTTCCATGACATATCCGTCGTCCGCGATATCACCGAGGCACTCAGTCACTGCTCTGATGTAGTATTCCGAGACCCGGATCACTTCGTCCGCGATCACTTCTCCGAAGTCCGTCTTCAGTATATCCTTGCCGCGGGCGATACCGTCCAGAGTCTTTGCATATCCGCGCAGCTCCTCATGGCTCTTTCCGTGGGAAAGCAGCAGCGCGTTCGTCTCAAGCAGCCACCTGTCTATGGACTGCTCGTCGCCCGTCCGTCCCAGAGCGTCGGACAGTCTTATGAATCTCTCGTATTTCTCGCCATGCCCGGAATAAAGCTCGTCCACCAGTTCCTTCATCGTATCAGCCCTGATGGGCGCGATCTCGCCCTCCTCCCTCAGGGTGGCGTCCGACGGGAATCCAGCCTGCGGGAAGTACTGCTTCAGATTTCTGTAAAGGAATGAGTGTATGGTGCTTATGTCAGCTGAAGGCACCTGAGACAGCGCCGCGCTTATCCTGCTGAGTGCTTCCCTGTTTGCGGGATCCTTCGCCTCCTCCGACAGGGCCGCGGATATCCTCACCTTGAGTTCCGCCGCTGCGGCTCTCGTGAATGTGACCACCAGGATCTCCGACATCTCCGCGTCGCCGCTTTTTATGAGCTCGGTGATCCTGGCGATGAGAGTGTGGGTCTTGCCGCTGCCTGCTGCAGCGGACAGGAGCAGGTTGCCTCCCTTCCAGAAAACCGCCTGTTTCTGAGATGAAGTAAATTCCATCAGAGCGCACCTCCTTCCCTGCTCAGCTTGCATACGTAGGAATACCTGCAGTATCTGCACGGCAGATCCCTGCGGAACCTGACCGGACTGGCATCGGCGACACCCTGCTGTATTCCCTCGCCTATATGTCTGACCACATTGTCTAAGCTGTCTGACAGCTCCAGTATCTCGTCCATGCTCATGGAAACTACGCCTTTTTCACCGGATGACGGCATTTCTTCCGTATCCAGCCTGATACCGTTCGCCTTGACCTTGCCGAGAACTATCTGTTCCGCTTCGTCACCGCTCACCATTCTGGGCTGGCTGTCAGCCTTCGTACTTACCGAAAGATAGTATGCTCCACCGGGAAGCACTTCACGGTCTCCGTCCGCGTGCCAGCGCCTTTTCCACAGGGTGAAGAGATACGCAAGGAGCTGTATGTTGTGACCCTTCAGGACCTCGTCGAGCCTGAATTCCGCATTTCCCGTCTTATAGTCGATTATCCTGAGATATTTACCGTATTCGGACTCGAACTCGTCCACCCTGTCGATCTTTCCGACCAGTTCCGCCACGAGCCCGTCGTCGAGGCTGTACTGCACCGGTTCCACGTCGCCGTCGTTACTGCTGATCTTCAGTTCATATGCCGACGGTTTGAAAGGCCCAGCCTTCAGTTCCCTGATGGCACCCTTTACGAACAGCGGGACGTATCTGGTAAGTCTCTCAAACAGGTAGTCAAGTCTTCCGTTCTCCCTGGACACTCCGGAATTGCCCGCGAAATTCTCCACATATTCTTCGATTATGCCGGAAGAGATGGAGTCGACCTCATCATCCGTAAGGACCGTCGGGTCACTTCCGCTGCCTGAGGTGCTTTCGAAAAACCTCTCGAGGACGGCATGCACGAAAGTGCCTATGTCGTTGTTCTCTATCTTTGAATCCGCAGGTGGCTGGAGATCCAGCGTATATTTGCATGAATGCTGGAACGGGCATTCAGCGAACGAATTAATCCTCGTGTTTGACAGGCTGAGAGTTTCGCCTGAATATGAAGGCACCCTTTCCTCATCCGCAGTCAGGCTGATGTCGAAGCCTGCGCCTCTGCCTCGGTCCGCTATGAGTTTTCTCAGAGCCTCCGTTTCGGGGCCTTCCGGTCTTCTCGAAAGCTGGTACTCTGCTCCCGCCAGGCTGTATACCACGTCTTCCAGCGGTAGCGATGAGAACTTCGTCCTGCAGTTTATGCCTGAGCTTTCAAGTATGCTGCATATCCTGGCGGCACCGTCTGAGGCTTTCTCGAATCCGCCCGGCACCATTATATACAGTTTTTCCTCAGCGGCCGTCACGGCCCTGTAATAGTCGAAATACGAACGGGAGATCTGTCTTCTGTCGTCCGGGATGTCCAGAGTCATCCCTGCCTTCTCCATGATCTGCCTGTCCCTGTCGGAAAAGAACTTCCCCTCGGTCCCGGTCCCGGGAAATTCTCCGGCCACGGACCCGAGGACGATGACACACCTGGCCGAATCGAATCCCATGGAAGGTGCGCTGCACAGGATGACCTCATCCAGTCCGGTGGGTATGGTGCCTCTGTCCATCGTGGAGGCCACCTTCGCGAACAGCCCGGCAAACCTCGCCGCATCCAGCACCGTGTCTCCGAGAAGATCCACCATCTTGTCAAGTATGTCGCACACCGCGTTCCATCCGGCGACCGTCCTTTCCGCCTCGGCCTCCATATCTATCGCGCTGTACGCGGCGGCGGTCCTGTCAAGAGCCTTTTTTACATTGTACTTCTCAGCAAGCCTCACCACGGCCTCCGCGATCTCCCTGACCGGAGCAGTACCGTGTTCCCCGAACACGGAGGAAAACTCCTCCACGGGCGGTATGAGCCTGTTCTTCATGGAATTAACGTATCCCAGCACCCTTCTGTCATCGTCGGTGAACTGTTCCTGATACCCTCTCGGGTTCATAGTCCAGTCTCCGCTGCAGAAGGCTCTTTTGCCGTGTATGTTCCAGGTGCCTGTGTAGGTCTCGAAGTATTCCGGCTCAAAACCGCCGGCACCCGTCCCGGGCCTGCTCCCGCCTTCCGGCGCTGCCATGCCAGTCTTTATCAGCTTGATGACGTCTTCCCGCTGCCATCCGCTGTATGTGATCTTGAGGGCTGCAAGTACCAGCCTTACCGCGGGAGTGGTGGATATGACCCTGGGCTCAGATATATAGCAGGATATTCCGTGCCTTCTGAGCACCGTATCGATAATGCCCTCGCGGCTGTATATGTTTTCCGCCACCACAGCTATCTCGCGGTTTCTGTAGCCGTCCCGCAGCAGTTTCTCGATTATCGCGGCGCACGCCTCGGCCTCATCGTATCTGTCCGAGCACTCCACGATCCTTACGGATTCTGACAGGGATCCTCCCGGCATCAGCTTGGATTCCGCCTTGAATCCGTAGTCGAAGATAAAATTCTCTATACCCTTGAGCTCGTCGGAGACATGCCGTCTGTCCTCGCTGAGCCAGATCATCCGGATCTCCTTGCCCAGTCTGGTCGCGGTCGTCCTGCATACTCTGAGGAACCTTCTGTACTCATAGAACTGGATCTCATAATCCTCCCCCTCTTCCCTTCTGGGACAGGTGAAAGTTATGGATACGTTCTCAGCCTGGTTCATGATGCCTGAAAGGATCTTTTCCTCGACGCCCAGTAAAGGCGAGAACGAATCTATGAAGACGTCCTTCCCGCTGAAATAGTCCTTTTCCCGGATAAGGTCTGACAGTGTCGAGAGAAGGTCTGTCCGGTCCACGAACTCCTCATGAAGGATCCTCTCATAGGCCCCGTAAACGAGAACTGCGTCATGCAGCCTGTCACGCAGGCCGGTGACCGAGTTTTCCTCCTCGAGCCTCCTGAGGGCCTCCTCCGCCTCTGCGGGGGCCACTCCGCCCTTTTTCAGTTCATCTATGGCCTTCAGAAGCACCGGAAGGTTCTTGTCGTCGTAACCGCTCCTGAAAACTCTGAGCTGTTCCCTGACAGACATCATGGCGCGCCATACCAGAAGGATCCTTTCCCCGTCGTCTATGACTCTGTCGCCGATACCGCCGAACTCCCTGCATATGGTGCCGTACAGATTCGGGATAGTGGTTATCTCGCACCTGAGATTGAATGACGGGGGGAACATGGCAGCTATCCTTTCCTCCCATGTATAGCTCTGCTGGTGCGGAACTATGACCACGGTATTCCTGTCCGTATACTGGAGCGTTTCCTTCAGCAGTTCGAGAAGTTTCCCGCTTTTGCCGTAACCGGACCTTCCTGCAATCAGATTGATCATGATTTTGCCCCTTGCTTTTCCTGTTTTTACCTATTATACACCAGTCTGCAGAAAAATGTGTCCCATTTATGGTACAAACTCTGTTCTGCCGCATGTTTGTACTTTTTCTGGTACGATCCCAACGAAAACCGCACGTTTTTCGGACGTGCGGCTGTATTTTTCTGTTATTCAGTTCATTCGTCGACTTTCGCGATCACGATTTTCCCTGCTACGGGGCTGTCCTGCCATGTGTCGTATGGCGACACGAACTGGCTGCCCACCGACATGGCGACGTGGACTCCGTTGGAGCCGGTGAATCCGGAATCTCCGGTCACGCCTATCTTCTGTCCCCTTTCAACTCTGTCGCCGATGCTCACGGTAACGTCGCTGCCCATGTTGTAGTACCAGGTCTTCAGTCCGAGACCGTGGTCTATGACTACGATATATCCGGCGTAGTCAAGGTATCCGGAATAGCAGACCAAGCCGCTGTTGCATGCCACCACGTCAAGGTCGTAATATGACGCGTAGTCGACACCGTTGTTTCTGTATGTCACTGTCTGGGATCCGTTGAGGTACACGTCGCGGCCGAAGCCTCTCTGGAGGCTGGCGCCCGTCACGCCCTCTAGGAAGTACCCGTGGAACAGCTGTTCCGTTTCCGAACCGGACGTGATCTCCCTTACGGCGTTCTCGAACTGCTCCAGCGCCGTCCTTGAACGCGATGCGGCCACGACTTCCTCCGGTACGTAATAATATGAAACTTTTTCGCCGGTGTTCTCAACTGTAAGGATCGTGTTCTGGGTTATGCCTCCGTATTTGAATGAAAGCGTATAAAGCCCGGTCGGAGTGTCGGCGTGCACCGGCAGGAACGCCACCGCCCTGTTGTCGCCTATATCATAGAACGTCAGCGCGGGGGTATTGTCCATGGATGACGTGAATTCTATGAGCGAAGGATCGGTCACGTTCAGTGCGGTCACTGCAGTGAACTTGCCGGCCTCAAGCGTCGCTATCCCGAGATAGAACTCAGCGGGTGCGAGCACATCTGCAGAGAATGCGTAGTTCATCTCTCCCCTGAAGGATCTTGAAGGATCCTCGTACCATCTCGCCACCACGTCCACCGTGACCTTCTTGGAGGATGTCAGCGTGAAGATGGACATGTTCTCGACTGTCCCATCGTAAAGGACGCTTCCGGAATCGGCGTCTGTCACCTTGATCTCGGAGAAGTCGGGCTTAAGGTCGAAATTGAGCTCCAGACCGCCCTCTATGCTGTAGACCTCGTTCTTTTCCACAACCAGCTCGGATGTGTCCGCGTCCACATATGCACCTGTATAGTTCTTGTATTTCCACTCGGCGCTGTCCGGATAAACAGTGATCTTTCCGGAAAGGGTCAGGGTGGGAATGGTCGAATTGTCATATATGCTCTCCGCATACTTTGACGTGATGAACGCGGTCGCGTCAGCCTCGGTCATCTTGTATGCGGCGCCTTTGGAGTTCACAAAGTAGTTCGTGGCCGGATCGGGAGAAAAATAGAACTCGAAATTCTCCTGCCTGAGATTGGAAGCCACCTGGACCTTGTACGATTTCGCGCTCATAAGGGAATCGGGGAGCGCCACGATCTTCGTCGATTTCTCGCTGAGTCCGAGGAAATACTTGATCAGGCTGTCGGCTTCGTCCCCGTCCTTTTCCTTCGTAAGGGTGTATACCTTACCGCTGGTGTCGGATATCGTCACAGACAGAGCGTTGCTGGTGTCCACCGGCGCGTTCTGGGTCTTGTTGTAACTGACTATTGCCACTACGGTCGGGATCAGACACAACAGCGCCACGACCAGTGCAATTATCTTATTCTTCACGGCTTTACCGACCTTTCCTCATATCATAAAGCGTAATAATCAAACATTAATCTGAAAAATTATACCATCGCGGTGCATAAAAATCAAGTGCGCGAGCCTCTGCAGGCACCCGTACTGTTCTCTTTTTGCGAAATTTTTTGTATGACAGGCAAAAATCCGGTCACATTTGCCTGTGACCGGATCCGGATGTGTCATTCTCAGGAACGTCTGACCGCCCGTTTTGTCTGTGACAGTCTGGCGGAACCTATGTTCCTCTTCCCTATCGACGCCATGGCCAGAATGATCGGATAAAGCTCCAGCCTGCCCATCAGCATGGCAAGGGAGAGGACCAGTTTCGATACCACGGAATAGTCGTAGTATCCGGCTGCGGGGCCAACGCCAGCGAGACCGGGCCCGATATTGTTCATGCAGGCAATGACCGCCGTGGCATTGGTCTCGAAATCGAAGGATTCGAAGGAAACGATGATGAAGGTCACGGCGAAGACCAGGATATACAGGGCAAAATATGAATTGACGCCCGACCTTAGCTCCTTCGTGATCCCCTTTCCCTCGAAAGTGCCTCTGGTGATGGATCTGGGATGAAGAAGATGCTTGATCTCGCTTCCTATGCCCTTGATGATAAGTATCACCCTTGAGACCTTGAGGCCTCCTGCGGTCGACCCTGCGCATCCTCCTATGCACATCAGCACAACCAGTATGGTCTTTGACAGTCCGGGCCACTGGTTGAAGTCGACGGTCGAGAATCCGGTAGTGGTAAGTATCGACGCCATCTGGAAAGCCGAATGCCTAATCACCTCGCCGACCGTGGAGTACATGCGCGCCACGTTTATCGCGATGATCGTCGTGGAGACCACTGCGATGCCGAGATACACATGCATCTCTTCGCTGCGGAGCGCGCTCCTGATCTTTCCGGCGATTATGAGGTAGTACAGATTGAAGTTCAGACCGAACAGCAGCATGAAGGCCGTGATGACCCACTGGCAGTACGGCGAATAGCTTCCGAGACTGTCCGCCCTGATGCCGAAGCCGCCGGTGCCGGCCGTGCCCATGGAATGAACAAGCGACTCAAACAGATCCATGCCGCCGAAGAGCAGCATTATGACCTCGGCCGCGGTCAGAACGAAATATATGAGGTAAAGGATCTTCGCGGTGTTCTTGACCTTGGGCACAATCTTGTCCACTACGGGGCCTGGCATCTCCGCCCTCATTATGAATATGGATCTTCCGGAATCATCCGGTATGATCGCCATCATCAGGACAAGGACGCCCATTCCTCCTATCCAGTGAGTGAAACTCCGCCAGAACAGGATGCCGTGGGAAAGAACGGAAAGATCCCTGACTACCGAGGCACCCGTGGTGGTGAAACCGCTGACTATCTCGAACAGAGCGTCGATATATGACGGGAACTCGCCCGAAACGACCAGAGGCACCGCGCCGATAAGGGACATCAGGATCCAGGAAAATGCCGCTATGACGAACCCTTCTCTCGCGTGTATCCCCCTGTCATGTTCCGCAGTGATCTTCACAGTGAGGAAACCTGCCAGTCCGGCCGCAAGGAACGTGATTCCGAATGCGAGCGCTGCATTCCATTCCCCGTATCCCGCGGAGATCATGAAAGGGATGAACATCAGGACACTCTCTATGAGGATTATCCTCCCGAGGGTGTTTACAACCATTCTGCGATTCATAAAAACCTCTCAGGCGGTTATATCTTCAAGATCGGCAAGCCTGTGGTGACCGGCTGCGAGGACCACGACCCTGTCGCCGGGCATGATCATATCGTCGCCGCCCGGGACAATGGTCTTCCTGCCTCTGGCTATCCCGGCAATGAGGATGCTGTCCTTCAGGTTCAGGTCCTTGAGGGGTATTCCGGTCACACCGGAGGTCTCCGCCAGGACTTTGAACTCAAGGGCTTCCACAAGACCGTCCATCAGCTTGTAAAGCGTTTCAACGTTGCTTCCCTTTGAACTTTCAAGGGCTCTCGCATATCTCACAAGGACATCCGATACCGTCCGTTTCGGTGAGATGACGGCATCGAGCCCGAGTTTTTCAGCCAGATCGGCCATCTCATCCCTGTCGACGGACACGATGACTTTGGGAACGTTCAGGGTCTCCGCGTATGCGGCCATGACGATGTTCCTCTCGTCCTGGTCAGTCAGGGCAAGGAGCGCATCCATGGACTCGATCCCCTCTTCCAGGAGCAGCTCCCTGTGGGATCCGCTCCCGTGGACCACCGTAGCTCCGGGAAGAGCGTCATTGAGTTCTTCAGCGGTCTTCTTGTCGTTTTCGATTATCGTGACCAGGTTGCCGCTGGCGAGCAGCATCTTCCCGAGGTAATATGTCATTTTCCCGCCGCCGAGTATCATTACGGAACGGGCCTTCTTCTTGAGCATCCCGAAGCGTCTGAGGAATATCTCTATCTCAGCCGGGGATGCGGTGATGCCTATCTTGTCCCCGCTCTTGAGCATGAAATCGCCTCCGGGGATATATACGTCGTTTCCCCTCTGGACCGTGCAGATAAGGACTCCGGCCTTGTGATGCATCCTCAGTTCCTTCAGGGTCATCCCAGAAAGCTGGGAATCCTCCTTGAGCTTGAGCTCGACTATCTCGAAAGCCCTCCCGCTGAAAGTCTCGATCTTCGCCGCGGAAGGCATCTTGAGGATATCGAACAGTTCCCTCGCTGCCAGAGCCTCCGGGTTTATCGCCATCGCAAGCCCCAGCTCGCGCTTCATGAATCCAAGGGAATCATCGTTGTATTCGGGGTTCCTGATCCTGGCGACCGTATACTGCGCTCCTATCCTCTTCGCGATGAAGCATGAAAGCATGTTCATCTCGTCAGATGTGGTCGACGCGATGAAAAGATCCGCCTGGGCAACGCCCGTGCTGGCCAGCGTCTCGTAGTCCGCCGCGTTCCCGCAGACTCCCATGACGTCATATATGCTGGTGATCTCGGAAACGACTTCCCTTGACTGGTCCAGCACCACCACGTCGTGGCCTTCCTCCACCAGATTGGCTATCAGTTTCTGACCGATGTGACCGCATCCGGCAACAACTATTCTCATAATTCCATGACCGTCCTTGTATCGCTCCGGCACTGCAAGCCGGAGTCAGTTTGTTTATATTTCAGATGAGATCGAGGGCGTAGACATAGTCATCCATGAAGTAACCGTGTCCTATGTCGTTCTTCTCTTCCCTGATCCTCCTGAACCCGAGTTTTTCGTAGACGAGAACAGCATCGTTGAAGCGGTTGACGTTGAGTTCGATGCGCCTCACTCCCATATCCGCCGCCTTTTTTGTCAGAAAATCAAGCATGATGTGCGAGTATCCGAGTCCCCGAAACTGTTTTGCAAGGTAGAATTTGCTGAGATACAGGGCCTCAAGCCTCTTGTAGAACGCGATGAAGCCGCATTCTCCGTCCTGATTTCTCACAAGGTAATACTCGTATCCGCGGGAGATCTGGTCCCGTATCGCCCCCACGGACTGGAACTTCTCCAGCATGTAGTCGTTCTGCTCTCTGCCGACGATGGGATCGTAGTGCTCCCTGACGATCGCCGTAGCCAGAGCAGACAGTTCTTCCACGAGGCCGCCGTCGCAGGCTGTCACGCGTATGAATCCCAGCGTTCTGTCTATACTAGTCATCAGCAAACCTTATCGTCTTTGTCTCGCCGTCCCTTGAAAGCACGGTATTAGGGAACACCGCAAGGGCCTCGGCAAAGCAGACCGACGGATCCGGAAGAGCGGGACTGTAATGGGTGAGCCACAGCTCCCCGCACCCGCTTTTCTCTGCAAGCCTCGCCGCCTCTTCCATCGTCATGTGTCCGGATTCCTTCGCCCGGTCGGCCTTATCCTTTTCAAACATCCCTTCGCAGATCAGAAGATCCGCCTCTGCCGCCATAACGGAAATGATCTCGCAGGGCCGTGTGTCCGTCGCGAATACCAGATGGATCCCCCTCCTGGCCTCTCCGAGCACCATGGAAGGCGTGAACCCTTCCACTGTTTCTCCTTTCTGGAGCCTGCTCCAGAGCCTCAGGGGAACGCCGTTTTCACGCGCTTTCTCAACATCGAATTTTCCACCGCGCCTGATCCTTATATCGTATCCCAGGCACGGGCACGAGTGCCTGAGCTCGAAGGAGGTGATATCAAACGCTCCGGCGGAGCATGAGTCCAGATCGCCCATGGCCACGGTCTTCAGCCTGTAGGGCAGCTCCGGCGCGATCGACGTAAGGTTTTTCACGATCTCGTCCACGCCCGCGGGGCCGAGGATCGTCACCGGATCGGTGCGTCCTTCATTGCCCATGGAAAGCAGAAGGCCGGGAAGGCCGCTGCAATGGTCCGCATGAAAATGGGTCAGCAGTATGGTATTTATTTTTCCCAGGGAGAACCCCGCCTTCTTGACCGCAAGCTGAGTCCCCTCACCGCAGTCTATCAGCAGGCCCGTCCCCTCATATCTCAGATAGCAGCAGCTGAGGAACCTGTCCAGTTTAGGTACGGTCCCGCCTGTGCCGGGAAGGCATACGTCAAGCATATCTATGTCATCTCCGTCTATTCCAAAAAATATCCCGCAGGGGCGTTTCAAACGAGATTATAGAAACCCTGCTCTCGCAAGGATGGTGCCCTCTCCGACGTTTTGTTGCTCCCAGCGTCCTGTCAATGCGGCGGCGCAGAATGCGTCTCACGGCATTGGAGGGAGGTCTGCATCCCGCGCCGGAAGCCCGGGCTCCTTTTTACACTTTAGTGGGTTTTAATACTCGCTTCTATTTCGCTTCCCGCAGGACATTTGATTCAGCTGATCCGGGACTATTTCCCCGTCTCTTCCTCGTCATCGTACAGGACATCGAACATCTCGTCATCGAAAATATCTGCGATCCTGTCGAATTCCTCATCGTCCTCTATGGTCTCAAGATCGCCGTCAGGCATCTCCTTGAGTATAACGTACTGTCCTTCGTCGTCCTCCAGCGGAGCGAATGCGCGGTATATCTCCCCCTGTTCCTCGAGGGTCCCCAGGAGCACGAAGTTCATCTCCTTGCCTTCTTCGTCCGTCAGGACATACACCTCGGGATCGTAATCCTCGATCTCCTCTACCGGAACGCTCTCGGCTTTTTCCTTCTCTACCTCGTTCCTGTTCTGTTTGTCTTTATTCTTCTTCATTTATATAGCACCTTTCTGCCGACAAATTCCGTCAATCACTGACGAAAGGCCATTACCCGGGGGCCACCCCCTTGCAATCTCGACCTTTCTTCAGTATTATATCATAAAGAGATTTTTTACACAATAACCTTATTCAAACCTGCGGGGACCGTGAAATGGCTCAGAAAGACACAAATCCCTACATCTATTCCGACAGCAACAAGAGATACATGACCTACGACTGGTACATGAAAACCCGTTTCGGGGGAAAAGTCGCCAGAGTTCCGCTGGACGCGGGATTCACATGTCCTAACAAGGACGGCAGCCGCGGCACCGGAGGGTGCATATTCTGCCTGGCGGGCAGTTCCAGCAGCCGCGGCAGATCCCTCGCGGAGCAGTATGAAGACGGCGTTCGGACCGCATCGCGGAAATGGAAGCCTGCCGGCTTCATACCCTATCTCCAGGCAAATACCAATACCTATTCTGACGCCGGTACCCTTGAACGCGTATGGAAAGAAGCCTCATCCATGCAAGGCGCTCTCATGCTGGACATCGCCACCCGTGCCGACTGCCTGCCTGAATACGTGCTGTCGCTGATCGCTGCAGTCTCGGGTTCCATCCCGGTGACGGTGGAGCTTGGGCTTCAGTCCTCGGATGACAGGACGGCCGGGCTGATCAACAGATGCCACACTTTCGCAGAGTTCACGGAAGGCTACGGAAAGCTAAAAGAGCTTGCGGACACGGTGAATCCGGAGTACCCTGCGGAAGGACGGTTCGCCTTCATGTCAAAGAGGATAACCGTCTGCGTGCATATCATAAACGGTCTTCCCGGGGAAGACCGTGAAACGATGATGAAAACCGCCCGGGACGTGGCCGCCCTGAAGCCCGACATGGTGAAGATACATCTCCTCCATGTGCTCCGCGGAACGGAACTTGAGAGGATGTACCTGTCGGGCGGATATGAGCCCATGTCATCCATGGAATACGTAAGCGTGACCTGCGACCAGCTGGAGGTGCTGCCGGTGGAGACCTGCATCGCCAGGATAACCGGGGATGCCCCCGAAGGGAAACTGGTTGCCCCTCTGTGGAGCCGGAAGAAGACACAGGTCACGAACGATATCGACAAGGAGCTGTTCCGGCGAGGATCCTGGCAGGGGAAGCTTGCCCGGTGATTTTCGAAATTCATATTGAATGGTACAGCAGATTCTGATATAATCTCGGTGAACAAAAATACAGGGAGGACTTGAACATGAAATACGTTTGCTCAATCTGCGGATACGTCTACGATGAAGCTGAAGGCGATCCCGATAACGGAATCGCGCCCGGAACGAAATGGGAGGAACTGCCGGAAGATTTCACATGCCCTCTGTGCGGTGAATCCAAAGACGGCTTCGAACCCGAGGAATAAAACACAGGCCTTCAGGGTCAAGAGATGGCAGAGAGCTCCGGCTTCTCTGCTTTTCTTATGCTCAAATCCGGATGGCTTTGACACAAAAATGAAAGCTTTTCGACTTATTTTTTCAATTTTTGCCCGATTTTATTGCATATAATGTTGATTTTTGAATTTTGATGATATATAATATGCAAAAATTCGCTTTCAACAAGGATCAACACTATCATGGACAATGTAAGGACGCCGTACGCGCTCCAGACCAGGGAGGAGCTTCTTGCGGTCAAGGAAAAACATCAGGCAAAGCTGGACAAATGGGGCGAGATGAATCTTACCCTAGACCTCACGCGAGGCAAGCCCAGCCAGGCTCAGCTGGATCTTTCATCCGGAATGCTCAATATAATAGGCGACAGGGGCGACTGCTTCAGCGAAAGCGGGCTCGACTGCAGGAACTACGGGATACTTGACGGGCTTCCGGAAACGAAGAAGCTCTTCGGTGACCTGCTCGGTCTTCCGGCTGACAGCATCCTGGTCCTCGGCAACTCATCGCTGAACGTGATGTACGACACGATGGTGCGGGCAATGCTCTTCGGAGTGTCCGGAGGATACGAACCATGGTCCCGCCAGGGCAGGATAAAATTCGTCTGTCCTTCCCCGGGATACGACAGGCACTTCACCATCTGCCGGACGATGGGCATAGAGATGGTGCCGGTCAAAATGAACGCAGACGGCCCGGACATGGATGAGGTATACAACATAGCATGCTCCGATCCTTCGGTGAAAGGCATCTGGTGTGTTCCGAAGTTCTCCAACCCCGAGGGCATCACGTATTCTGACGAAATAGTGGACAAGCTGGCGGCCATGAAGCCCGCGGCGCCCGACTTCAGGATATTCTGGGACAACGCATACGCGGTCCACGAACTTTACGACGAGCAGACCCATCTGGCCAACATCTTCGATTACGCGAGGGAGTACGGCACTGAAGACAATATCTTCTATTTTGCTTCCACTTCAAAGATCACGTTCCCCGGTTCCGGACTTGCCATCATGGCAGCCAGTGAAAAGAACCTGGAACAGATCAGGCCGATCATCGCCACACAGACCATAGGATATGACAAGATCAACCAGATGAGGCATGTCAAGTTCTTCAAGAACACGGACGGCATCAGGGAGCACATGAAGAAGCATGCCGAGATCCTCAGGCCGAAGTTCGAGCTTGTGGAAGACGTCTTCGCAAGAAAGCTGGACGGATACGACATCGCGCACTGGAGCAAACCGAGGGGCGGTTACTTCATCAGCCTGTACGTCGAGAACGGATGCGCCCGCAGAGTATATCAGCTGGCGAGATCCGTCGGGGTCACACTCACTCCCGCCGGTTCCACTTACCCCTACGGCCGTGATCCCCAGGACAGCAATCTCAGGATAGCGCCAACATATCCGGAAATGGACGAGCTGAAGCTGGCGACAGACATCCTCTGTTCATGCATCAAGCTGGCGACAGTGGAAAAACTTCTTAAAAACTGAACCAAATGGGCCGTTTGACCTGACTACTGGGGCAAACGGCTTCACATTGTTTTCGAGGCAACACAAATGCAGATTTTACTTTCCCTGACCGTAGCCCTCTTTGCAGGGCTCCTCATGTCCAGACTTACCAAAATCTGGAATCTTCCCGCCGTAACGGCCTACCTTGTGGCGGGCATCCTCATAGGCCCATACTGTCTGGGCAGGCTGGGGATACCCGGACTTGGATTCATTTCACATACTGACGTTTCCGCCTACTCCATCATATCGCAGGTCGCGCTGGGATTCATCGCCCTGTCAATGGGCAATGAGTTCCGTGTGTCCAGCCTTAAGAAGATAGGCAGACAGGCTGTGTTCGTAGCAGTTTTCCAGTCACTGGCTGCCACCATCCTCGTGGATGCGGCTCTTGTTGGACTCCACTTCGCGTTCCCGGAGCAGCTGCCGCTTTCATGCGCCATCACTCTGGGAGCCGTCGCCGCAGCGACAGCTCCGGCTGCTACTCTCATGGTCGTCAAGCAGTACAAGGCGGACGGTCCTCTGACGCGCATGCTCCTGCCGGTCGTCGCTCTCGACGATGTGGTGGGACTCATGGTGTTCGCGGTCTCTTTCGGAGTCGCCAAGGCCCTTGACAACGGGGACGTGGACATCTTCTCCCTTCTGGTAAACCCCTTAATCGAAATCGTCGTATCTCTTGCCGCGGGAGCAGTTCTCGGACTGTTGTTCCACTTTATCGAGCAGTTCTTCCATTCGAGAAGCAAGAGGCTTTCCATATCAGTGACATTCGTGTTTCTTGCAGTCGCAGTATCCATGATGGAATTCCGCATAGGTCCGGTGACGATAGGGTTCTCCTCGCTGCTGGTATGCATGATGCTGGGAACGGTGTTCTGCAACCTCTGCAGTTTCTCCGAAGAACTCATGGACAGGCTTGACAGATGGACCGCGCCCGTGATGGTCCTCTTCTTCGTGCTGTCCGGAGCCGAGCTGGAATTCAGCGTCTTCGGAGACTGGGTAGTCATCGTCGCAGGCATCGTTTACATAATCGCACGTTCCGCCGGCAAATTCCTCGGCGCGAATATCTCCTCAAGGGCAGTCAGGTGTGAACCGCAGATCTGCAAGTACCTGGGCATCACGCTCCTCCCTCAGGCGGGTGTAGCGCTTGGAATGTCCATGCAGGCTTTGGAACTCGGTGAGTCCGGCATCATCGTGAGGAACGTTGCCCTGTTCGCAGTCCTGATTTACGAGCTTGCCGGGCCACTGATGACAAGGATCGCCCTCGAAAAAGCAGGAGAGATCCCGGAGAAGCCGATACCTCCGAGGGCTCAGGCAAAACTGAATGCCGGCGAACATCTGAAAAAACACAAGGTTTAGCACTGGCCGCGAAAAGGGCATGCAGTGCGGTATTCATAAAACAGTGATTTGCCCGTAATCTCAATCTTTAAACACAAAGCGTTGGACAGCAAATTTTCAGTTGATTATTATTTTACTTTTCTAAGATTATAAATGATCAGTCAGTAAATGGTATGGTCGCTGCACCGAAATAAATGAAACAGATTTGAGGGGGATTTTCAAGTCCCCCTCAAATCTGTTTCATGAAATCATCCTTACAACTCGCCTGTGTTACATCTGAACGTAAAAATGATGATATTCTTCCAGGTTATGGTATCCCATAGAAAAACAGTTTCATATTCAGTATGCGATTATTCAGTTACCACATAATACCATTTCTCGGACAATCTCTCGATGGTAACAGCATACGGGAAATTCGTACCAATAAGTTCCCATCCCTTCGAAGAATATACCAGTTCGGTCGCACCCGATACAGAAAGCCCCCTGCAAACCCAGAAACAGATTACCTGACCTTCTTCGTCATTTTGATACTGGAATACTTCACCGCTACCTGACAGTCTTCGATACTCATCAGGGAGAACAATATTGCCGAGATCATCCTCAGGCAACAGTTCCCCGTTTCTGATCATTTCGACAACTGCCATTCGGTCATCGTAATGAATCTTCAGATCAAGCTTTGTTCTTGCCTCACGAAACGGAAAAAACAAAACACATATCACAATTGTCGTTAGAATTGCGATACTTGCAAAATTAATGAACTCTTTCCTTTTTGCTATTCTGATTATACTCAGAACAAGCAACGCAGCAATACTTCCAATCAGAAGTACCATTATGACTATTTCGAAAATCAAACTGAAAAATGAATCAAACCAAACATCTCTGAACCAGCAAATCGTAAAAGTCAAAACAAACAACAATGCGGACAAAATAAGCAAAATAGCTTTTTTCATTTTCGTTTCCCTAATCTGTTCTATCACAAGATAATTATGCTCTTACATTGTTTTACAAAATGCGGCCTGCTCAAACTCTTCATAAGTGAGCAGGCCCTTTTATGATATTTGTTTGCCTATTCGTCGCCCTTTCTGAACTCAAGAAGGTCCCCGGGCTGGCAGTCCAGGGCTTCACAGATCTTCAGAAGCGTGGACACCCTTATCGCCTTCGCCTTTCCCGTCTTTAGGATCGACATGTTGGCGAGCGTTATGCCTACTTTGTCGGCCAGTTCTGTGACTCCCATCTTCCTCTTGGCCAGCATAACGTCTATATTGAAAATGATCTTGTTTTCCATATGTCCCCCTTTATATAGTCAGGTCGCTTTCTTCCTGAAGGGCAGCGGCTTTTTTCACAAGGTGGGAGAGGATTGCTGCCGCTACGGTTATGGCGACCCCGAAGAACGCCACCACCATCAGGCCCAGGACGACTCCCGGATGGTTCATGTTCAGCAGCCACAACACTATGTTGCCCACGAAGAAGACTGCCGTGTCGATCGCCGCAAGGAGTGAGATCCACTTTAGGTAATTCGCGTTCTCCGAGGAAAACGATCTGTTCTTCGAGATGTTTGACGAAATCCTCCAGAGAAGGACCAGTACAGCGTAACAGGGGACACCGCAGACCCATATGAATATCAGCCAGGGCCAGTACCATCCGCTGAATTCCGGATACTTTTCTACCACGGACTGACCGAAAATCGGAATAAACAGGAAAAAGATCACGAGTCCGCACAGGCCGACTCCGATTATGACTGCTCTGAGCCAGTTGGCTAGTGTTTTCTGTCCCATATATAATTACCTCCAGTATTGACATATTCATTATACATCCTTCTGCCGGCTTCCGTCAACAGTTTTTGTTGTTTTTCAATAACTTTTTATTGGAACCTCCGGAAGCCGATTTTCATGGCTGTATATTGCATATCGGGCGGAAAAATACTATAATCTCATAGAGAAATAAGAAAAGGAGGGACCGCGCCGTGTCTAGGACAAAGACATCAAGAAAGCAGGACAAGAGAATATCCGAACGGGCATGGCGCCGGAACAGGATAACGCTTGTAGTAGGTGTTGTCTCGGTCCTCCTTTTCGTAACCGTCATCCTGGTCTCTGTGATAGCGGAAACTGCTCAGTCCAGAAGCCATAAAGCTGCCGGCACAGCAGCTGAGAGCCGCATCCCTGTCTCCGCACAAGAGTCCTCCGAAACCGGGCCGGCCGATTCCGACACCCAGGAGTCAGACCGTACGGGAACAAATACAGCTGAGGCGGGGATCTCCACGGATGAAGGCACGGATGTTCCGCCTGACTCCGCCGACACCGAAACTCCCGATTCCGGATATGATACCGAAGAAACCGATCCCGCGGATACTGCCGAAACCATACCTCAGCCGGTCGAAATAACGGATGCGGGCCGTTGGCTCGACAGTACTGTTATGGAGCCCCATCCGTCCTGGTGCAGCGGCAGCGATGCCGAAGAGATAATCAAGTATCTGGCAGGCGGCGCTCCTCTCAGATGGGACGTGATCTACAGTGACGATGGTACCGTATCCTACGGGAAAAGATATCCGGATCTGTCATATTACTACTATGACATCAGCAATGGATCGGAACTTGCATATGACGCTGACCGCGTGAGGTACGCGGCAAGCCTTTCAAAGCTGCCGTTCATCTATTCGGTGCTGCTCGAGATAGAAGCGTACCGCAACGATCCCCACGCCGACCCCTCGCTGCAGAGCCACTATGATCTCGGAGCTGAGTGGATATACGATCCGTACACCATGTTCTCAGAGGGGTCCGGAATCATCCAGGAAGAGAAGGCAGGGTTCAGGCTTACCGTAGGAGAACTGCTGGAATACGCCGTGAAGTACAGCGACAATGTCGCGTTTGCATGGCTGCAGGGTCATTTCGGGCTCTCCTCGTATTTTGAGCTTCTCGACAGGCTCGGGATCTCGGGAGGCCGCAGTGATACATACATGGATTTCTCTGCACGTGACTGCGGCAGGGTGCTGTATTCAGTTTATCTTTACTTTGAAAACGGATCGGAACTGTCGTCCATGCTCAGGGACTGGATGGCCGACTCTGACCTGGATGTGCTGATACCGAGCCACTTCCCGGCCGGAACGGTTCCCCATAAATACGGCTGGGACATTGACTCATTCCACGACATGGCGGTCATACTGGAAGAAAATCCGTATATCCTGGTAATAATGACAGATTATGAGGACGGGGACCAGGACAGGGATGCCCTGGACTATTTCTCAAAGATCACCGAACTGACAAAAACCATGCATGGCCTTTCCGAAGACTGACAGCCAAAAAACAAACCCGGGTCACTTTCATGTGAAGGTGATCCGGGTTTTTGCGTTGTCCGGGTATTATTTCAGGAATCCGAAACTCGATACGATGGGAGCTTCGACAGCCTTGCCGCAGCATACGCGGATGAACTGGATTACGCGGAGAACAAGGGTGATTCCCCATACGACCGCGATAGCGAACCATCCGAGGAACGGGATGATTGCCACAACCAGGCAGATCGTCTCGATGACGCTGAGCTTCATGGCCTGCTTCATATGGAATGAAACGAATTTCGACTCTGAAGCGGCGAGAAGCCCGATGATGATGCCGAACCATCCGAGGATGTATGGTACCATTGCAAGAACTTTGTTTTCGGAAATGTCCTTGGGATCGAATTCCACTGTGTGATCTAAAAGATTGACTTTCGGCTCCACCGGCTGAGGTGCAGGCTGGGGCGCCGGAACAGGCTGAGGCTGAGGCGCCGGAGCGGGCTGGGGCTGTGGAGCCGGAGCGGGCTGGGGCTGAGGTGCCGGAGCTGCTGCGAATGATGTTCCGCAATTCGGGCAGAAAGCTACAGCATCGTCAAGCTGAGCCTGGCAATTCGGACATGTTTTCATGTTACATCTCTCCTTGTGTTTTGTATTTGGTTTGACTGAACTGATTATACATCAGAAATCATTCAGCTGTCAATAACTGACGGTCAGCCGAAGAACACCTGGTTAACGACGCTCTCAAGCTTCTCCTGTTTCCCGCTGCCGGGAAGCTCCGGTTTTCCAAGTTCCGCCGCATGAGCCGCCAGCATGGCAAGATCCGCCTCTCCGGAAACGATCTTTTTGCCAATGCCTGTCTCATAGCTTGCGTAACGTTCCCTGACAAAGCTGTCGAGCCTTCCGTCCTCGATGAGGGCCGCGGCCTTGATCAGTCCGAGGGCAAATGTATCCATGCCGAGTATATAGCCCTCGAACATATCCTCATACGTATAGCTCGGCCTTCTGGACTTTGCGTCGAAGTTGAATCCTCCTGTCAGCCCGCCGGCCTTGAGAACCTCGTACATGCACCAGGTCGCTTCATATACATCGAACGGGAATTCGTCCGTGTCCCATCCGAGAAGGTAGTCGCCCTGGTTCGCATCTATCGAGCCCAGCATGCCGTTGATGGCTGCTATCCTCAGGTCGTGTCTGAATGTGTGTCCTGCCAGCGTCGCGTGGTTTGCCTCGATGTTCAGTTTGAAGTCTTTTTCAAGTCCGTACTGGCGGATGAATCCGATGGTAGTCGCAGCGTCAAAGTCATACTGGTGCTTCATGGGTTCCTTCGGCTTGGGCTCGATATAGAAATCGCCTTTGAATCCTATGCTCCTGCCGTAGTCCCTGGCCATGCGCATCAGTCTTGCGATATTCTCCAGCTCAAACTTCACGTCCGTATTCAGCAAAGTCTCGTATCCCTCGCGGCCGCCCCAGAACACGTATCCCCTGCCGCCGAACTTCACGGTGAGTTCCAGGGCTTTTTTGATCTGTGCCGCTGCAAAGCAGTACACGTCAGCCGAGTTTGTGGATCCGGCTCCGTTCATGAATCTGGGGTTTGAGAACATGTTCGCCGTTCCCCAGAGGCACCTGATATCAGTGCCCTTCATTTTTTCGAGGATATAGTCTGATATCTCGTCAAGTCTTCTGTTGGTCTCGTTGATGTCGTCGGCTTCCGGCACAAGATCCACGTCATGGAAGCAGAACAGCTTGATCCCGAGCTTTTTCATGAATTCGAATCCGGCATCGACTTTTGCCTTCGCATGTTCCATGGTTCCCTTTTCCGCGCCGAAGGATTTATCGGCCGTGTCGCGCCCGAACATATCGGTCCCTGCGGCTCCGAGATTGTGCCACCATGCCATGGCGAACGGAAGATGCTCGCTCATTTTCCTGCCGAGTATCACACGGTCCGGGTCGTAGAACCTGAATGCCAGATCGTTTTTTGATCCCGGTCCTTCATAAGGAATAACGGGTATGTTCTTGAAAATCTCTCCCATCTCAATCCTCCTTCATTTCTTCAAACAGCGACTTCATCGCCGGATAGATCTGTCTGAATATGCGGTATTTGGTCTCATACTTTTCCGCGGTCTCAGGATCCGGCTCGACTGTCCCCGACACCTCGGTCAGGGCATCAGCGGCTTCCGCGACCGATCCGAATCTGCCGCATCCCACCATGGCCAGCATCGCCCCGCCGTACCCCGGACCTTCCTCAGTCTTCGGTATCTCAAGGGGGATGTCAAGCACGTTCGCCATTATCTTTCTCCAGAGCGGGGATTTTGCCCCGCCTCCGCAGATACGGCTTTTTTCTATTTTTATACCGAGAGACTTCGCGACCTCGACGCTGTCACGGATAGCGAACGCGACGCCTTCCAGCACCGCCTGCACAAGGTCCCGTCTTGACGAGTCCATCGTCATGCCGGCAAACACGCCTCTCGCGTTTGTATCGTTTATCGGGCTCCTCTCGCCCATCAGGTAAGGAAGAAAGTATACTCTGTTCTCACCGAGACGGCCGTCCGTGATGTCCTTCTGCTCGGCTGCATAATCGGATGTGCCCAGGATGTCCTCGCAGAGCCATTTGTTGCAGCTCGCCGCGGAAAGCATGCATCCCATCAGGTGATAGCCTCCGTCAGCATGCGCAAACGAATGGAGCGCGTTGTTGTGATCCACCCCGAATTGCTTCGATGAGATGAAAACCGTTCCGGATGTGCCGAGGGAGATATTGCAACCGCCGTCCCCGACGACTCCCGTCCCTACGGCGGCCGCCGCGTTGTCTCCGGCTCCGGCCACGACCAGTGTCCTGGGGCTCAGGTTGAGTTCGGCCGCCACGTTCGGCATGACTTTTCCCACAGGCGCGAAGCTTTCGTACAGATGGGGCATGACCGACTCGTCAAGGCCGCAGATGGCAAGCATCTCGTCAGACCAGCGCCTGTGTTCCACATCAAGCAGCAGCATCCCGGAAGCGTCCGAATAGTCGCAGCAGTGGACTCCGGTCAGCTTGTAGTTGATATAGTCTTTCGGGAGCATCACTTTTCTTATCTTCGCAAAGTTCTCCGGCTCGTTGTTTCTGACCCACAGTAGTTTGGGCGCAGTGAATCCCGCGAACGCTATGTTCGCCGTCAGCTCGGACAGTTTCTTTTTCCCTATAACTTCGTTCAGATATTCGACTTCCCTGAATGTTCTCCCGTCGTTCCAGAGGATTGCGGGACGTATGACCTGATCGTCCTCGTCGAGTATCACGAGACCGTGCATCTGGCCGCCGCATCCGATCCCCCTGATCGCGGACGGGTCAAGGTCTAAAGTCAGCGCTTTCAGTCCGCTCTTCACGCCTTCCCACCAGTCCGAGGGGAGCTGTTCGGACCAGCCCGGATTCGGGAAAATAAGTGGGTACTCCCTGCTCTCCGTCCGGACGATCGCCCCGCCGCCGTCGATCAGCATAAGCTTGACCGAAGAGGTCCCGAGGTCGATCCCTATATAGTATTGTTTGTCAGACATGTCATTATCCTTTCATCCGGAATTCTCATTCTTCCGGGATCCTGGGGACTCTCTTGCTCACTTTGCAGATCACTTCATAGTTTATGGTCTTTGCTCTGTCTGCCAGTTCGTTTACAGATGTTCCGTCATCCCCGCCGAAGAGGATGACCTTGTCTCCGACCCTGACGTCTGGGCATCCGTGATCCTCCGGGGTTATATCGACCATGAACTGATCCATGCAGATACGGCCCACCTGCCGGTATTCCCTGCCGTTTATCCTGACCTTGCATCCGGAGTAGGCCCTTTCGAATCCGTCTGCATATCCCGCAGCCACAGTCGCAAGGACCATATCACGGTCCGCAACGAATTCCGCACCGTAGCTTACCCTGTCGCCGGCCCTGATCTCATGTATATGCACGACCGTGGACTCGAATCTCATCGCCGGCACTAACCCGTATCCCACAGAGGCATTGGGCGTGAGACCGTATATTATGACTCCCGCCCTCACCGCATCGAAATACGCTTCGGGCATCCTGAGGGTTACTGCCGAGTTCGCTAAATGCTTTATTCCGGTATCGACTCCCAGTTCCTCCAGCCTGTCCGTGATCCTTCTGAACCTTTCAATCTGGAGCGCGGTATATCCTTTACCGTAGCCATCGACCATGTGCCCGTCCATAAGCTCGTCATCAGCGGATGAACAGTGAGTAAAGATCCCTGCTATCTCAAGTTCCGGATGAGCGGACAGTTCCCTGATCTTCTCCGCCGTTTCCATGGAGTTTTCCTCATCGGCGAGGAACCCCACTCTGTTCATGCCGGTATCCAGTTTGATGTGTACCTTCAGCCGTTCACTGCTGCCGGTCAGCTCATTGTATGACCTGACCGCCCTCAGAAGGCCGCAGGCGTTCTCATAGGAGACTGCAGCACACGCGATGTCACATTCCAGCATCTCGCCCACGTTCTCGGGGTCCACCCTGCCGAGTATGAGGATGTCAGGATGCCTGGAGTTCAGCTCCTCAAGGCTTCTCAGCTCCACCGCCTCCTCTTCCGAGGAAACGGCAAAGAAATCACATCCCGCGTCCCCCAGCGCCTTGGCTGTTATCCCGATCTCATGGCCGTATGCGTCGGCCTTGACCACGCAGATCACTCTCGGGGACCTGTTTCCGAGCCCGGCGGCACCGTCAGCCGTCAGCTGCACGATCCTCCTGTAGTTGCCGATCAGAGCGGATCTGCTTATATATGCAATGTTCTTATGCTTCATCAATTACCTCAAACAACAGTACAAAAATCCCGAACGCGGCTGGTGTGCCACATCCGGAATCATTGCAGAAAAATCTCAGTGCCTTACTGTGATTATCTCCGTATTTCTGTTATAGAATTTCATGCTCTTCAGCATCTTGTTGGTCACTTCAAAAAGAACGACCTTGGACTTTCCGTCCTTTTCAAGACGGGCAAAATATGAGTCAGGGCTCTTGGAATCACCGCGATGGTCCTGGATCTCATCGGCCTTTGTCCACTGATCCTTGTTCTCCTCGGTCGTGGGCGCGATGACAGAATATGCAGATACAAGATCATCGGACACGACTTTGCCTTTTCCGCCGGCGTTGAGTTCGGAAATGACCAGCTTCGCGTTCGCCACTTCGTATTTGCGCTCTTCCTTGACAAGCCTCTGTGTAAAGAACACAAGGGCTATGAAAAGCGGAACGACTACCGTCGCCCAGATGGCAGCGGCACCGCTCGTTACGATGCATACGACTACGAATGCAATGATCACCACAAGATAAAGAGCTATCAGGAGCAGTCTCTTTTTCAGAGCCTTGCCCTCGGCCTTTTTAGTGACGGTATATTCGGCATAGTTTACACTGTCTTCCATTTATGTTTCCTCCGTAAAGAATTCATGACTTCCATCGGTAGATTATATCACACCTTTGATTTCAAAACAAGAAAAACGCTGAAAATGAACGCATCCGTGTCCTTCATTCGGGTTTTTCCTCCCTGAGGGACCTGATTTTGTCTCTCAGGAAAGCCGCCTCCTCGAAACGCAGCTCCGAAGCAGCCTTTTTCATCTCCGCGGTCAGAGAGGCGATCATGTCGTCGACCGACGTGTATCCGGTCTCTTTTCCGAAAAGTTCCTTCCTCTGTTTCTTTCCCTTCGCGGATGCATCTCCGGAGGAGATCTGGATCATCTCGCCGATGCCCTTCTCTATGGTCTTCGGCACGATCCCGTGCTCTTCGTTGTAGGCTTTCTGGATCTCTCTTCTCCGGTTGGTCTCGTCTACGGCGTCCTTTATGGATTGTGTTATAGTATCCGCGTAGAGTATAACCTTGCCGTTTTCGTTTCTCGCGGCTCTCCCGATCATCTGGACAAGAGACCTCGTGGATCTGAACAATCCTTCCTTGTCAGCATCGAGTATCGCCACCAGGGTGACCTCGGGAAGGTCGATGCCCTCTCTCAGCAGATTTATCCCCACAAGGACGTCGTAGGCTCCGAGCCTCAGATCCCTGAGCAGCTCCGCCCTCTCCATCGTCTCGATTGTATGGTGGATGTACTTGACTCTCGTGCCGTTGTCGGAAAGGTATTCGGCTATATCCTCCGCCATCTTTTTCGTCAGCGTGGTGACAAGCACCCTTTCGCCCCGCTCCGTACGCTGTCGGATCTCACCGAGAAGATCGTCCACTTGAGTCTCGATAGGTCTTATCTCGACCTCGGGATCAAGCAGGCCCGTGGGACGGATTATCTGCTCCACTATCTGCTCGGACACGTTCAGTTCAAAGTCAGCCGGCGTTGCCGACACCATCACAGTCTGACCGATCTTGTCCTCGAATTCACTGAACACAAGGGGCCTGTTGTCATAGGCGGACGGCAGGCGGAACCCGTAGTCCACCAGGTTCTTCTTCCTTGCCCTGTCACCGCCGCTCATGCCCCTGACCTGCGGGATCGTCACGTGGCTCTCGTCTATGAACGTTATGAAATCGTCCGGGAAGTAGTCCAGGAGGCAGTATGGCGTCGATCCCGGTTCCCGCCCGGCGAAGATCCTCGAATAGTTCTCCACTCCGGCGCATGTGCCGACTTCCCGCAGCATCTCAAGGTCGTACCTGGTCCTTTCGGAAAGTCTCTGGGCCTCCAGCAGCTTGCCGTTCGCCTCGAACCACGCCACCCGTTCCCCGAGCTCCCTTTCGATCTCCCTGAAGGCGTTCTCCTTCTTTGAGGGATCCATCACATAGTGGGTTGCCGGATATATCGGGACATAGTTTACATACTCGATGGGCTGGCCCGTGAGCGGGTCGAACTCGCAGATCCGCTCTATCTCGTCTCCGAAGAACTCCACCCTCACGGCTCTTCCTGTATACCCTGCGGGGAAAACCTCAACCGTGTCGCCGCGGACCCTGAATTTGTCCCTGACGAAGTTGATGTCGTTTCTTTCGTAGCTTATGTCCACGAGCCTGGCCATGAACTGTCTCGGATCCATCTCCATCCCGGGCCGTATCCCCACTATCTGCCCGGAATACTCTTCCGGAGGGCCCAGGGAGTATATGCATGACACGCTGGAAACGATGATCACGTCCCGGCGCTCGAACAGCGCAGACGTGGCGCTGTGCCTCAGCTTGTCTATCTCGTCGTTTATGAGGGCGTCCTTCTCTATGTACATGTCCTTGCCCGGGATATACGCCTCGGGCTGGTAGTAATCATAGTATGAAACGAAGTACTCGACCGCGTTCTCGGGGAAGAACTGCCTGAACTCCGTGCACAGCTGGGCCGCCAGGGTCTTGTTGTGTGAAAGCACCAGCGTCGGCCTGTTGAGGTTCGCTATGACGTTCGCCATGGTGAAGGTCTTCCCCGATCCGGTGACCCCGAGAAGAGTCTGGTATCTTTTCCCCTCACGCAGGCCTTCGGTCAGTTTTTCGATGGCTTCAGGCTGGTCGCCCGTCGGCTTGAACGGTGCATGGAGCTTGAAAATTCCGTCTTTCATTGCGCGTTATTATCTCTGCACTCTTCCGCTTCCGTCCCCGCCCGCCAGTTTCTCCACTTCCTGGACGGTGACTCTGTTGTAGTCCCCCTCGATGCTGTGCTTCAGCGCTGACGCAGCCACCGCGAACTCTATCGCTTCCTCTGACGTCTTGCCTGAGAGCAGTGAGTATATGAGGCCCGCTCCGAAGGAGTCCCCTCCTCCGACCCTGTCAACGATATGCAGGTGGTATGACTTGGAGAAGAAGTAATCCTCCCCGTCATAGAGCATGCCGGCCCAGTCATTGTCGCTGGCTGAGATGGAGGATCTGAGGGTGATGGCCACTTTCTCGAAACCGAACCTGTCGGCGAGCTGTTTCGCCACCGACTTATATCCCTCGTGATTCAGTTTCCCGCTGTATATGTCCGTATTCTCAGCTTCTATCCCGAACACGTCTTTCGCATCCTCTTCGTTTGATATGCATACGTCCACATATCTGCAGAGCTCGGTCATGGCCTCCCTGGCTTCCGCCCTTGTCCACAGCTTTCCCCTGTAGTTGAGGTCGCAGGAGATCTTGATCCCCCTGCTCTTTGATGCGACGCATGCCTGCCTGCATATCTCAACAAGATTTCTGCCGAGAGCGGGAGTTATGCCGGTAAAGTGGAACCAGTCCGCCCCGTCGAAGATATCATCCCAGTCAAAATCCTCGGGGGCCGATTCCTGGATTGCGGAATGCGCCCTGTCGTATATGCACACGGAGCCTCTCTGTGACGCGCCCTTTTCAAGAAAATATATCCCTATCCTGCTGCCGCCTCTCACGATCTTCGAGGTATCCACCCCGAAATATCTCAGGGAATCAACCGCCCCCTGCCCGATGGCATGCTTTGGTAGCTTGGTCACATATACGCTGTCGAGTCCGAAATTGGCGAGAGAGACTGCGACATTTGCCTCACCGCCTCCGAATGTGGCCTGCATCTGATCGTTCTGGAAAAACCTGTAGTACCCATTGGGAGCCAGTCTGAGCATCAGCTCTCCGAAAGTAACGACTCTTTTCACCTTTTTGTACCTCTTCTATATCTCATACTTTTCGCCGAATATGGTCTCGTAAAGCTCTTCGGCAAACATCTCGTGCATTTCCCTCGACGGGTGGTTCACCCTGTTTATGAGGAGAGAGGTGGTATCCACCCCGTTCTTTTCGAGTTCCTTCCATTTAGCATAGCAATCCGCTACCGCGACACCGTGTTCCTTTGCCACATGCCTTGCCGCATCCATGAACTCGTCCATCCTGCCGGAATTCTGGAATCCGGTGCAGACTCCGGCGTAAGGCCGGTCATTTTCGTTCGGGATGTCGTCGGCAACCCTTGAGCACAGCATGTTGGGCGTGAGAAAGACGCATTCACTTCCTGTTTCATGTATCCTGTCGAACAGTACCCCCAGGTTCGTCCTGTAGGTCTCAAGTTCGAAATTCACATCATTGAGTCCGAAACAGACTATGCACAGATCCGGGTGGTGGCTGGCGCAGTCTCTATCGAAATTCTTGAGCGCATACCACACGGTCTCTCCCGAATAGGCGGTATTGATGATACTGACCGGAAGGTCCTCATACTTGGTGTTTATCATCATCCTGAGACGGTTGTGGTATACCGTATCGTAATGCATGTTGCCTGAAAGGCATCCGTGGGACACGCTGTCGCCCAGTATCACTATGATCGCCGGACCGTGCTTTTCGTATCCCTCATATCCGGATTTTATAAGATCACAAATTTTAAATGCCATTTATTATTCCCTTCCCGGTTCCCTTCAGCCTTTTTCGCAGAGATGATAGGCGAACCCGCCGATTTCTTCTGCAAGATATACCAGTTTCAGCGCCCCTGATTTATCCCTGATCTCCGAGCCGCTGTCAAACCTGACGCCGCGTCTCGTAAGATGGTATACTGCTCTTTCCACATTGTTTGTCTCGATGGCGATATGCCCGTTTCTGCCTCTTCCCGGTGCATTCATAAGCTCGATTCCCGATCCTACAAATGTAGAAGCAGGTTTTTCCTCTGCCGCAAACGAGAACGCAGACGTCAGAATGTCTGTGCAGGACCGCGCGTCCTCGGGAGATGCACAGTTTACTCCCACGTGCTTCAGCTTGAACCCAAGCATCGTGTCCACAGCTTCCCTTACCAGTCTTTCTATCCCCGCGAAGTCCCTCTTCGCGATGAGCCCGGCATCCACCATCCAGGACCCGCCGCAGCAAAGGATCTTCGAAAACGCCAGATAATCGTTAAGATTGGCCGCGTTGATGCCGCCGGTGGGCATGAACTTCACCGCCCCGTATGGAGCTGACATGGCTTTTATCATCCTGATACCGCCGGACTGCTCCGCCGGGAAGAACTTCACCGTGTCGAGGCCGAATGAAAGCGCCTGCTCTATGCCTGACGGGTTGTTGATCCCGGGAACAATGGGATACCCCCTGTCAAGGCAGTATCTCACGACTTCAGGATTGAACCCCGGAGTCACTATGAATCTCGCTCCCGCCTCTACGGCTTCGTCTGCCTGAGCTGTCGTCAGGACCGTCCCGGCCCCCAGAAGCATGTCCGGACGTGACTTTGATATCCTTGAGATTGCTTCCTTGGCAGCCGTTGTCCTGAATGTGACTTCGGCACAGGCAAGTCCTCCTCTGACAAGGGCTTCCGCCAGAGGTTCCGCCTGTTCCGGATCTTCGATCTTGATCACGGGAACGATCCCGTTGAGATACAGTTCTTTCAGTATTCCGTTCATCGCTTCACTGTGCCGCGCGGCAACGGCAGGAGATCAGGAGGAAAGGAAGCCGCGGAATTTTCCGTTCCCCTCAGTGTGGCATTCCGGCGTGATGCCGGAGAAACAACAACAGAATGACCTCATCAGCCACGGTGTCTGAAACTGCGGCAGGAGGTCATTTCATCCTTGTTTAATTATACTTCTTTTGAAGCCCCATGTCCATATAAACCGGCTTTAATCTGCTTTCTTCATCGCTTTTTCGAAGATGGCGTGAAGCTCGGCATCGCTCATGGACGTGTTTCTTCCGTTCTCATACTCCCTGTCTACCATTTCCTTCATTTTCTGCACGATGGGGGAGCGCTTGTCGATGTCGAAGAACCTGGTCTCGGGGCAGCTGTGCTTCAGCCAGTAGGCGATGCCCGCAAGCCCGCTGTGGGCGTCTATGGTCACCTGGGCCGGCCGGCCGAGTATCTTTTCCGTGTTGAAGATATTGTAGATCTCTTCATCCTTCATAAGCCCGTCGGCATGTATGCCGGCCTTTGTGACGTTGAAATCCCGGCCGACGAACGGAGTTTTCGGCGGTATGTCATAGCCTATGTCGTTTTTGAAGTATTCCGCGATCTCAGTAATGACGGTCGTATCCATACCGTCGGTAGTCCCTCTGAGAGATGCGTATTCCATGACCATGGCCTCGAGAGGCGTGTTCCCGCAACGCTCTCCTATGCCCATGAGAGCGCAGTTGACCGAAGAGCACCCGTACAGCCATGCCGTTGAACTGTTCGACACCGCCTTGTAGAAATCGTTGTGCCCGTGCCATTCCAGCAGTTCCGACGGGAACCCTGCGTAATGGGAGAGACCGTATGCGATCCCCGGGACTGATCTCGGCAGTGCTGCGCCGGGATAAGACACTCCGTAGCCCATTGTGTCGCAGGCCCTTATCTTCACAGGTATCTTGTATTCGTCAGAGAGCCTCTGCAGGGCTTCGGCAAAAGGAACCACAAAGCCGTAGAAGTCGGCCCTCGTTATATCCTCGAAATGGCACCTCGGGGAGATGCCCATTTCCAGGATCTCCCTGATGACCGATATGTACTTGTCGAACGCGGACTTCCTGGTCAGCTTCATCTTGTTGTATATGTGGTAGTCGGAACAGCTCACAAGGACACCGGTCTCCCTGATCCCCAGAGACTTCACGAGCTCAAAGTCGCTTTTCGAGGCTCTGATCCATGTAGTGATCTCGGGGAACTCGAACCCCAGCTCCTGGCAGCGTTTCAGAGCTTCCCTGTCTTTTTCGGAATAGACAAAGAACTCGGACTGCCTGATGAGGCCTTTAGGACCGCCGAGGCGGTGGAGCATTATGAAAATGTTCACGATCTGATCCACCGAGAATGGCTTCGTTGCCTGCTGTCCGTCACGGAATGTCGTATCCGTTATCCAGATATTCTCAGGCATGTTCACCGGAACAAAACGGTGGTTGAAAGACACCTTCGGAACGGATTCATAGTCATACAGTTCCCTGTAAAGGTTGGGGTCCGGCCTTTCCTGCAGGGAATATCTGTATGAAGACTGTTCTATCAGATGCGTCGTTTCCGAGTATTCGAATTTCGTATCGTGCTCCCTGATCACGGGCTGGCTTTTGGCAGTCGCTTCGCTCATGATGGAGTTGACATCTTCGATTTGCATATCATCAGTCTCTTTCTTTCATTTTTATCCTATAGTGATAGGTATTATACAGGTAATTCTGAATAAAGTCAACACTTGAGTTGCATTTTTGCCCTATTTATTCGTTTTTTGTCCTTTTTCTACCCGGCCCGGACCGTATGGGCTTCGAAAAATTGACAAACCCGTGCCTGCATGATAGAATATCGGAAAACAGGAAAGCGAGGCCGCCAATGGACAAGTACATTTTCAGAAAGAACACGGATCTGGAGAAGGATTTTTCATACATCTCTTCCCTTAATCCCACATTCATAAAAACGGACAGGAAGTTCATCCAGGAAGAGAACTGCATCCGGAACGAATTCGATGACAACATCAACGACTATGACTACATAAGCATAGTCACGAAAAAGAAGTACAAAAAAGGCGCGAAGCTCACCACCAGGTGCGACTTCAAAGGCTACGGCGCGCCGATCATCTCCATAACGGACGACTGCAGATATTACGAGAACGGCGACATGTACTACGGGCTCCATTTCGAGACCGTCGCCTATTCCCTCGGCTGCAACATCTGGCAGATAATACCGCTGCCGGAGGGATCGAAGGAACCGATCGAGAACCGGAAGATCGCCAATCTCCCCTTTGAGATCGGCCAGGAGGAGCCGGTGGAGATCACCATCGAAGTCCTCGACAAGAAGATCGTGGCGCATATAAACGGGAAAACGATAATCGCCGAGAGCGACGACATCCCGGACACCTTCCATGTGGGTCTGACAGCCTGCGAGGGAATAAACAAATTCTATGATTTTGTCATAGATGCCGAAGAAGCATGACTTGTCCTTGAAGAGACGAGGCGGGGAAAATCCCCGCCTCGCTTTTTTATTTCACTTTGATCTCCGTACATTCAGTACCGCAGAGTTCCCGGCTCTTTCCGTCCGGCTGATGGCCGCCGACGTAAAGCCTGATCTCCCCGTCCGGTTGCACTCTTTCGCCGTTTTCGAGCACCGCCGAGACCCAGTACCTGTTTATCGCGATCTCCCGCTCAACCGCTTCTCCCGCTTTCAGGAAGCACCTCGCGAGCCCGCAGAGCTGATATCTCGGTGTGGGCGTTCGCGAATCGGTGTATGTCGCATATGCCTGGACCGTCTCGAATCCGTCCTTGTCTCCGGTGTTTTTCAGCCGGTACCGGATCACATACTCATCATCGGTCTCCGAAACGAGCTCCGCGTCTCCGTATTCGAATCTCGTATAGGACAGACCGTATCCGAAAGGATAAAGCACGTCCCCGCCGTAATATCTGTACGTGCGGTTTGCCATGGAATAATCGGTGAATTCAGGCAGTTCCGCGCCGTCCCTGTAGAAGGTCAGAGGCAGTCTTGCGGTCGGGTTGTAAATCCCCGCTGCGATCTCTGCTATCGCGAGTCCCCCTGCCGCTCCCGGGTACCAGCCGTGTATGATGGCTCTTGCGTGTTTCGTCAGTTTCTCGCCCAAGTCCACGCAGCTTCCCGCCAGGACCACGACTATGAGATTTTCGCACACGTCGCATATGGCCTCTGCCAGTTCCATCTGGGTCTTGGGCAGCCTGAGAGACACCTTGTCTCCCCTGTTGAAATACTCGTTTATGACATCATTTTCCTCACCTTCGACCGTGCAGTCAAGCCCCAGGCAGAGTATGGTATAGTCCGAGATCTGCGCGAATCCTATTCCTTCGGACCTCATGTTCGCAAATCCGCAGCAGTCGTTCAGCCTTTCGTGCATTATATTGCATCCCTTGCAGATCCGGACATCGGCATTCCGGAAGACCTTCCTGACGCCATCCGCCACGGTCATGTTGTTTGCGGATATGCCGTTGTAGTTGCCTTCGAGAGCCGTCACCGAAACCGCGTTGGGGCCGATGACCGATATCCTTCTGCAGGTCCCCGGATCGATCGGAAGTATCCCGTCGTTCTTCAGAAGAACGGCGCATTCTCTGGCAGCCTGAAGGTTGAGTTCCCGGTGCTCGGAACATTCAAGCTTTTCGAAAGGTATGGAGGAATAGGGCTTCTTTTCCTCGAACTCTCCCAGCATCACCCTGATGGACATCGCCGTCACTGCGGCTTCCGTTATATCCTCTTCGGTGATCAGGTCCTCCTCATATGCGTCGAGTATCACGCGGTAGGCGTCACCGCAGTTGACGTCGCAGCCGGTCTTGAGTGTCAGCGCCACCGCTTCCGTAAGGGAATTCACGTACTTGTGGTTCGTGAATATGTCGAAGATCGCTCCGCAGTCGGAAACGAAATATCCCTCGAACCCCCATTTGCCGCGCAGGATCTTCTGCATCAGCTCCCGGTTGGCGCAGCAGGGCTCGCCGTTGGTCCGGTTATACGCTCCCATGACACCCGCGACGCCTGCCTTTACCGACCACTCGAATGCGGGAAGATACGTCTCCCACAGGTCGTGGCCGTTCACCTCGGCATTGAATGAATGCCTGAGGCTCTCCGGTCCCGAATGGACGGCGAAATGCTTGGCACAGGCAGCGGCTTTGAGGAATTCCCCGTCTCCCTGCAGCCCCTTTATATATTCGACCGCAAGTGATGCCGTAAGGAACGGATCCTCTCCGAAGGTCTCCTGCCCCCTGCCCCACCTGGGATCTCTGAATATGTTTATGTTCGGGGTCCAGTATGTCAGGCCTTTGTATATGTCACGGTCGCCTTTTTCGGAACTGTTGTTGTACTTCGCCCGCGCTTCGGTGGAAACGGCGTCGCCAATCCTCCCGATGAGTCCGGGGTCGAACGTGGCGGCCATGGCTATGGCATGGGGGAAAACCGTCGCCATACCTGATCTCGCAACTCCGTGAGACGCCTCGTTCCACCAGTTGTACTCGTGGATTCCCAGCCTCTCCACGGCAGGGGAATCGTACCGGATGACAGACGCCTTCTCCTCAAGGTCCATCTGCCCGACCAGTTCCCTGGCTTTTGATCTAGCTTCCCGGATCGTCATCCCAGTCTCCCTACGAATCTCTTAAGATTCTCGAATCCGACCCTGATCCCTTTCAGGTTGTCCTCCATTCCCTCGAACTCGATGGAAACGTACTGGTCATATCCTGCTTTGGACAGGATCTTCAGGCACTGGGGCACGTTCACCACGCCGTGCCCGGTTATAGCGCCGCGGAGGTAGTTCCCGCCCCGCGTCATGAACCAGCCTTCCCCGGGATCCTCTTCCGTCCCCGGTCTGAAGAAGAAGTCCTTGCCGTGTACGTGGATTGCGTACCTGGCGAGCTTGCCGACGGCTTCAGTCGACTTCTCGTCCGCGCACATGAAGTTGCCGAGATCCATCAGAAGTCCGAAATTCGGGTGTCCCACCGCCTCCAGCAGTTTCTCGCATCTGTCTGCGTCCTGGAGGAAGAATCCGTGGTTCTCGAACATTGTCATGACGCCGCGCTCCGCAGCATATTCGGTGACTTCGCGTGTCGCATCGGCTATTCTCGGGAGCACAGCATCGAAGCTGATGCCGAATCTCCTCTCCGTCTCAAGACCGTATGTCACGTCGTGCCTCATTTTCGGAGCACCGATGCGGGCAGCATCGTCCACCAGCCCTTTTACTCTCTCGATCTCTTCACGGGTGGCGGTCCCTCTGTATTTCAGAAAATCGGCATAGCAGATATATGCCACTATGGGAAGCCCGATCTTCTCGGCATGCTCCCTGACCACATCCACCGTAAGCTCGTCCGTAAGGTACCTGTCCAGGAATTCGACACCGTCGAATCCCAGTTCCTTCACATAGTCCATGCATCCGAGGACGCCCAGTTTATCCGGCTTGAGGTACGGGCCGAAGCTGTAGAGAGAACATGAAATCTTCATAATGTTTGTTTTCCTTTCGATTTATTGTCATGTATATTTTACGGTTTCAGCAAAACAGCAGCCGAAGCTGCTGTTTTGGTTATGTCAGATTGCTTTTCAGTCGTCGAGCGTGTGCTCCTGGCAGGTCTGGGAAAGAGCGCTGGGACGGATGGGAGCGGGACGCTCGCAGCGTGTGGTCATCTCATAGATCTTGCCTGTCTTGCAGGATTCCTGGATGCCGTGGATTACTTCGATGGCATGGAGGCCGATATCATAGTGGCAGCGCGGACGGCGTCCGTTGATTATGGCGTAGCACATGTCCGCCAGACCTACGCCTCTGCTGGATGCATAGTATCCGTGGAGGATCGGAAGCTTGACTTTCTGGGCGAATGTCCACTCGCCGAGCTGCTGGTCGTCATTCTCGGGATCGGAAGTATTCTCGATCTTGGATGTGGGCATCTGTCCTGCCACGATCTCTTCTCTTGAAGGAGCCGCGCCTTTTCTCGTCACGAAAATATCATCGGAGAACGAGTTGGGGTCGCCGAGATCGAACACGCCTTCGGTACCGGTGATCTGGAACTTCATGGTGTCGGAGGAGTCAGATGAGATATGGAACGTTCCGAGAACGCCGTTTTCAAATTCAAGGGCCGCCAGCAGCGTCGTCGGTGTGTCGACTATGAATTCCTCACCGTATTTCGGATGATGGGGATTCAGATATGTACGGACAGGTTCCATATTGCCGCCGAAACCGGTGACTTTCTTGATCGATCCGAGAAGGTTGATCATTTCATGGAGATAGTATCCGCCGAGGTCGAAGGGGAATCCTCCGCCGTAGTGAAGCGGGAAGAAGAAATACTTCGGTGCCAGGTCGAAGAACGGTGTTTCGGGGTTATAGTGCGATGTGCACTGCGCGTGGATGGTTACAGGCTTGCCCACGATCCCCTCGTCGAGATATTTGCGGGCTGACTGTTCCCATGCGCCCAGGAAGGTATCGGGAGCCGTGGTGAAGAACACGTGGTTCTCCTCGGCAAGTCTTCCCAGTTCCTTGGCTTCCTCGAACGTGGGTGCCATCATTTTCTCGCAGTAAACGTGTTTTCCGGCCTTAAGGGCTTTGGATGTGACCTCAAAGTGGGATTCGGGATATGTGAGGTTCACGATGACTTCGATCTCGGGATCAGCAAGCATCTCATCGAGCGTCATCTTCTTGACGCCGTATTTGTCAGCTATGTACTGAGCACGTGAATCGATAAGGTCACAGCATGCGACCACTTCGATGATGTTGAATCTGTACATCATGTTTTCCATGTATGTACCGCGGCATATACCGCCGCAACCGACTACGCCTACTTTAACTTTTCTCTTAAGCATGATATTCCCTCTTCAATATATTTAGATTTGCTTTGGGCTGATTAATTCTACCATATCGGCAGATGAAAAACAAGCAATTTTGAGAGTTCCGGGGCCTGTTTTGGAAACAAATTGCATATAAACCGCGCTATACTGCCCGCTATCCTTTTCCGTCGGCCGCACCGTCCGTCCCGGAGGCGAATCTCAGGGAGGACTGATAGATCTGAGCTGTTATCCAGGACGGGTTCCAGGGCCTCATCGTCCCCCTCCAGTACCCGAGATTGTGGAGCACTTCCGGATACCAGGACTGCACGTAGTTCGTGTGATAGTACTGTTCACCCTGCTCTCCGATCACGGAAAACCCCCATTCCCCCGGATATGTGCACACTCCCTGCGTCAGGGCCTTTGCTACGCACATGCCCATTCGGAGGAACTTTCCGTTCCCGGTCTTTCTTCCGAAGTCGTACATCTCCCAGGAGGGGAAAAACACGTCAAGGTGATGGTTCTGCACACTCACGCCCGGCCATCCTTCAGAGCTGAAGCCGTTCTGCGCGCACTGGCTTCCCGGTCTGAAGCCGGTATCCCAGAAGTACACGAAAGTCAGGAGCCAGTCCCCGGCGTCTTCAGCAGCTTCCCTGTAGAACGGGTCTCCCGTGGCCGCGAACAGGAGTGATGCCGAGCAGAACACGTATATGCCCGCTTCCTTGTCCTCGCACTTCGCGTCGAACGTGGCCCGCGAGAAAGGCCTGTCAAATGTCTTCATGTGGTATTCGTAATAGCGGCAGAAAACCTTTTCAGCCGTTTCGAGATCATCCCGTTCACCGCTGTACATGTATGATTTCACGAGCGCCGCCACGCATGCGGCACCGGCCGTGTTGACGGAATCGTCGGCCGGAACACCGTCACGGGTCCAGGCCAGCGGGTATATCCCATGGGAAGTGAGAGCGGCACCGGACCTGAGGAATGCGCAGGCGCGGGCCGCGAGAGCCTCCCATTCCGGCGGGACCGTTCTTCCGTTCTCCTTCATCAGCTGCAGTATGTCCAGAAGATCGGAAAGGGCCTCTCCCTGCATCCTTGATGAAAGGTCCGCACAAGGGTCGTCCCAGCTTCCTCCCCAGGCCCCGCCGGGCACCGTATAGTAGCACCTCAGCAGGCCCGGGACGCTGTCTTCCGTCCCCCTGACAAAGAAATCGGCTGCCCTGAAAGCCCTCCCGTATCTTTCGGGATCGCCGGTCAGGATGGCATACTTCATATCGGACCAGGCTATCTTCAGGGCCTGCCCTGTCCAGGCGTAGAGGAAATACTCCGGACGTCCGGAAATGTTCCCGAAGCTGTTGGCGTCCCCGAAGCATCGGTAACCTGCAGCGTTTTCCGTTTCAAGAAACCTGCTGTCCGCCACCATGCTCTTGTACTCTGCGAGCCTGCCGAACGGATGGGCCTGCATGCCCTCCGGCGCGAGCACTCCGTACCCGAGGTCCACCATATGCCTGAATCCCCTGCCGGGCTTCGTGTACCCGAAGTCGATCACGAATTTCTTTGCCATGACCTCGTCTGCAAGGAATGTCCTGTATCCCGCGCCGTAAGGCAGAGGCACTCCCTGTCCTCCGTAGACCATGTCCCTCATGCCGTTGAACATCAGCGGACCGCTCGTGGCCACTGCCGTGTGAGCCTTTCCGCCGTCTCCGTAAAGCGCGCCGAGAGCCCAGTAATCCGTATCGTCACCGGTTCTGACCTGCGGGACGGAAAGGAGCGTGAAGTACCTTCCGGCACCGGAATCTTCCCATTCAATGTTGACCGCGGGGATCGGGAGCCTGTGCTCTTCAGCTATGATGCCAAGGCCTTCCGATGTCCCTATATGGGGCACCGTCCTTGACGCATCCGCCGAGGGATTGTCGTTGTATATGAGGTGAGGGATCGTCACTTTCTGCCTGCCTCCGCTGCACACCTGCAGGGTCACGCCCCAGCAGAAATCCCTCACCGCATGGCCCGAAATGTTCTTCGCTTCAAGTCTGACCCTGAACTGTCCGTCATATGTGACAGCAGCTTTTATCAGGATGCCCTTTCCGGAATACGTAAGCTCGGCGCCGTCCTCAAGCCTTCCGATTTTCCTGAGCCGCTGTTCTCTTCCCGTGCACCAGGGTCTTGACGCTGATGAGAACACCAGTTGATTGAGGTCCTGCTTCCAGACCTCAGCGCCGTCCAGATGCGCGGCTATCGTTTTTGTGTCCTCATCGATCAGGATCCTTCTGTCCTGCTCCCCTATAACTATCATTTACGGTCTCCCAAAGATACTGTTCATCTGCCCTTACGCGGGCGATTTCCGAAAGAAAACCGCCCGCATCGCGGACGGTGATTCCTTAAAAGTATTCTATTCCTGAACTTCTCCGTCGGTATCCGCCGGCGTGGTATCAAGATTCGTCTTGTCGTCTATGATTCCGCTCAGCGGCTCTTCAGCCTCTCTTGCGGCTCTTGCCTCGCAGGTCTTGCAGAGTCTCGTCTTGCCGTTCTCGATAGCGGATGCGGCCGTGCCTGTCATGAGCTCGAGCGTGTTGTTGAGGTGTGAGCAGTCATCATATGCATGGAACACCGTTCCGCTTGCGGTCCAGTATACCGTATCGATATTGGCATTCTCCAGCATCTCTTCCTGTGAGATCGGGTTCCAGTCCACGCTGGTCAGGCCTCCGATGGCAAGTGCTACCACGGCGACCACCACGGCGATGATCTTCGACTGCTTGCTTGCGTTCTTGTCAAGAAGAACGATGATGATGAACGGAGCGAACGCGATGATCGCGACGATCACGCCGAGATTGTTATGCAGCCAGAAACGCAGTTTGTTTTTCGCGGATGCAGGGTCGAGATGGTTCGCCTTCTTCCACAGTTGCGAACCGATGATGACGAATGCGAGATCAAGTACCAGCAACGCTATCCATGTGATGGTGTATCCGGGGTTCTCGACCGTGAAGCTGAATTCGATCTTGTGAACGAATACCAGGATCGCCAGAACCTCGCATGCGATCGCAAGGATCCAGAGTATGATGGCTCCTATGCGGTACGGAAGCGCGTTCTTCTTGGTAGCGGCAAGCAGTTCTTCCTTGGAAGTGCTCTGCTGCCCCACCTGCGTGTAGGTGTGCTCCACTTTTTTCTTGGTCTTGTTTGCCTGTGCGGCTTCAAGGGCTTTTCTCGCCGCTTCCTGAGCCGCAGTGTTCTTGTCCTGTGCCATAAACATCCTCCAAAATCAGATTCGAATGATATGTTGTCCGCTGTCCTTATTTTACTCATAAACGGATGTTAATTCAATAGATTTTTATATTTGAAAAAAGGATTTTTGTTATGCGCGAGTGTTTACATTTTTTTGCGAAAGGGATATAATGAAATCGGGTAAACTAATTCTATATACAAAGGGGAAAAATATGGATCTCAATGCTTTAATGCAGTCCCTGCTCAGCCAGGACAGTCTGCAGAACATCGAATCGGTCACCGGAACGACCGAAAAACAGGTAAAGAACGTCCTTTCATCCGCTCTGCCGAGCCTGCTCAACGGCGCAATGGCTCAGGCGACGAACGAGAAGACAGCTGAAGGATTCGTCGGAGCTCTTGCCGACCACGCAAAAGTCGACACAGCCGACATCTCTTCTTTCTTCAACGGGATCGACCTTACCGACGGCGGCAAGATCGTCAACCATCTGCTTGGAGACGACAAAAAAGCAGCCACGAAAGAAGCCGCTCAGAAAGCCGGCATCAGCCAGAAAAAGACGAGCAACATCCTTTCCGCAGCAGCTCCTCTGCTCATGAGCCTTCTCGGCCAGCAGACAGCTTCGTCCTCCAACAGCGCAAGCAACAACTCGTCCGGCATCGCAGGCCTGATGGGAAGCCTTCTCGGCAATATAGACCTCGGCAGCATCCTCGGCGGTCTTCTGGGCTCATCCACCCAGCAGCAGTCTAACAGCAACTCCGGCGGTCTTCTCAGCAATCTCTTCGGCGGTCTTTTCGGCGGAAAGAACTGAGTTACATTTACAAAATATAAACAAACTGTTCAGATTCCGGTGATCGCGCCGGGACCTGAACAGTTCTGTTTATCTCATTTTCTTTTCGCCTCAGGAGGTTGCTATGCTGATCCTTATTTTGTTTTTCTTTTTGAGTCGTCTTGACTACAGATCGCAAGCCTTTTTCATTCCTGCAATCATCTGGACTTTCTGTGTTGTTGTTTTGGCCGCACATATCTGGTTGATCATCAGGCGAATAAAGGAAAAACGCACTCAAAACAAAGTGCGTTTCCGCGATTCCTCTCTTATCAACTTCATAGTACCGCTGATTGTGCTCGATGTTCAGGTGATCGGGTTTCTGACTATCCTCCTCTGCTCCTTTGTACCGCAATGGTATGTGCAGTTGTGTATCGTACTCCTCGCTCTTCTTATATTGGGACTTTTGATAGGGCTGCTCACGCAGTGGCTGAACTGGAAACGATTCCTTATATGGTGCGGCTGTCTTGCGCTCACTATAGGCGGGTTGTACGGCAGTCACCTGTACGTCAGACATATTGAGGACATCACGCTGCCCGAGTCGTTCGACTACAAGACGTACATGCCCTTCACCGTTGGCAGCCTGGTCAAGTCACTCGACGAACCTGCGACGCTGCATTTTGAAGATTTCGATACTGTACCTCACATGGACGGAGCCACGGCCCTGTATCCCGTGTATGCCGCCTTCGCTCAGGCAACTTACCCGGATTCAATGAACGAAATGACGTCTGGCAGCATTCTGGCCAAAGTGACATGCAGCACGACCTCTTCTGCATACGTGTACATAGTCGACGGAGCCTGTGACATCATCTTTGTCGGAGGTCCCAGCGAAGAGCAGGAAAAATATGCCGCGGAAAGAGGCGTCGAACTTGTGTATACGCCCATAGGCAAAGAAGCATTTGTGTTTTTCGTTAATCCTGACAACCCGATAGAAGAACTCACCCTTCAAGAGATCCGCGCGATATACTCAGGAGAGACCACCAGATGGGATCAGCTGGGCGTGAGCGGTCTTGGCAGCATTCTCGCCTTCCAGCGTGAGAAGGGAAGCGGAAGCCAAACCGCACTTGAAAGGTTTGTAATGAAGGATACACCCCTTGCGCCGGCAGTAAAAGAGAATGTTATAGGCGGTATGGGCGGTATAGTGGAAAAGGTATCTTCATATAAAAACCACAAAAACGCGATCGGATACTCATTCCGTTTCTATTGCACGGCTCTCATGAAGAACTTTGATGTGAAGCTCCTGTCCGTAAACGGAATCACCCCGACAACGGAAAACATCGAAAACGGCACCTATCCTCTGGCTTCCTACTTCTACGCTGTAACACGCAGTGATGCTGATGAAAACACACTTGCGCTGGTAGAGTGGATCTGCGGCCCTCAGGGCCAGGCCCTCGTGGAAAAATGCGGATACACACCGGTCGGTGCAGGTGAATAACCTGCCGGCACCTCGTTATCAGTCCAGGCAAAAAACAGGACTTCCAACTCTGTGAAGCCCTGTTTTGTTGTTTCAGAAAATACCGATCAATGGAAATATTCCACCTCAAATCCAACTATCTTCCCGAGTTCCTGCAGCTCTTTCACGTGGTTCCCGTAGACTATTGCCTGATGATGCCCGTACCCGTTGTTTGCCAGGGCCTGGCGGAATTCCCTCACACCGCCTTCGACATCATAATACACTGCGGGTGAACAGTATACCGGCCTGAATTCACATCCGAGCGTATGGCCTACAGCCACCATCATCTTTGTTCCCCTTCTGTTGAAGCGGCCGAATGTGACCACCTGTCCCGGCTCTTCATTCATATCCACCTGATAGTGTGTGCCCCAGCCATGGGTGGTGAAATGCTCGAGCTCGTAAGCTTGCTCCGGTTCCGAAAATCCCCTCATCTTGCGTCCGGGGACGGAATGATGTATCTCCAGCACGTCATGGTCAAACGCCATGCCCGGCTTGGTAAGGAGATTGGGCATCCCGAGCTGTTCCGGGGTCTTGCTTCCTTTCGGGACGAGCACCGGATTGCCCATATAGACGCTCTGCCTTGTGAGGTACATCATCATCATTATCGCCATCCACACGGCGAGGTCCTCCTCACATGCGCTTGGGATGCGGTCATCCTTGTTCATGGAATGGGTCAGGCAGGGCACGAACTTGTATTCCGACGGGATGCGGCTTGCGCACAGTTCCTTGCAAGGCGTGGTGAACGCGTTGCAGTCGAACCTTTCCATCATTGCCCTTACGGCGTGGAAATATCTCAGATCGTTCCTGATATACTGTTTCTCGAGGTCGACTTTTGCTGCACCGGCGATAAGCCTATCGGCTTCCTCGCTGATGGACTCGTCATCCGGGATCTCGTTGTAGTACTTGACGATCTGCCGAAAATCTATCCTGTTGTTCCTGATGCCGTAACGGCGGAACAGATCGGTCAGGTCGTAAGTGCTGGTATTGACGGACGCAGGGGTCTGCTCTGCATTGGAGAGAATGAGTATCTTGGTGTTTGCCACTGCCTTTCTGACCTGAAGATTGGTCAGAAGACGGTTGAATTCCTCATAGTCGTGAGCCATGTATGCCTCAAGGCCGATATCGCGGTAATATCCCACCAGATCTATCGGTGTGGGCCCCAGATTTATCATGGAAATCGGTTTGTTGAGCCTTTCTATGCCCGGAACACGGTATGTGATCAGATAAAGATCAACTTCGTGATTCGTCGGGATCAGTTTCTCGAATTCCTCATCGCTCACTACGAAACTTTCGTTGAACTCTATGTATACTGGATCAAGAATGTTGCATCTGGTCTGATCTATGTTTGCCGCAAGTTCCTTTCCCCATATCTCAAACTGCTCTTTTGCCGTTTTCTTTTCGTACTCCGGCGTGTTTGTTTCTTCAGGCCCCACTCTGCACGGCCCTTCCCAGTAACCTGAATGGATAAGGCTGCTGAATACAGGTCTCAGATTGACCTTGACGTCCATTGCGTACTTCATGATCATCCTCCCTGATCAACGGCATATGTCTCCTACATATAAGGCGCAGGCGACTGCCGGGTTGCTATTATGATCTCATTGTCGAAAATTAAGGCCCTGAGAGAACATCTCACCAGAGCCTTTTGTGCTTTCCCGATACCTCAGCGGCTGTTATTCGGACACTGTTCTTTTCCGGAACCGTGTTGGCGCGATAAACAGGATGAGCGCATACATCAGGAAGGCGAACGCCTTGAATATCGGCCACGACGATGATGCATAGCTGTATACATCCTTCAGCCGCACGATAACATAACTGAATATGTCGAACCCTTCCCTCCCCAGGTACTGCGGAGTCATCCCGGACAGAAGGACCGTCACGGCAGGCGACAGGAGAGCGAGGACAGCGCATACTACTCCCAGCGTGATAGAGAATCCCTTCTTCCGGGATCCCAGAGCGGTGCACGCAAGGGCGATAACAATGGCTTCCACCGCAAACGGCACGATGTGCAGGTATGTGATATAGACATATGAGGAAAACATTCTCGTCAGAAGGATGCTGACAGCCTCATATAATGCAAGTGCGCCGCACGCCAAAAGCGGTATCCACCTTCTCTTTATGAATGAACTTAAGACCGGGAGCAGGAAAACGATAAGGTACGGTATCCACCGAAGGGCATATACCACAGTGTCAGTGGGCATTAACCGCAACCAGTTAAGTACCAGTATCGGCAGAGACCAGAGCGGTACAGTCTCGTCACCGAACAGCTGCATGGTCTTTCTTAAGGTGAAACCAGAATCCGCCCCGACCGGCACCATCTTGTTGGCGACTATGATCTTGAGAACGATCTCACATGCCATACCGGCAAGGAACACTGCGAGCAGGGCGATGAACAGCCCCACTATCATCCTCTTGTTTCTTTTTTCCATGACTGCTTCCTTTCCTGAACTATTCCGGTCTGATCATCAACCGAAATATCTTTTCAGGAGTCCTTCGAAGGCCTTTCCGTGTCTTGCCTCGTCCTTGGCCATCTCATGGACCGTATCGTGTATCGCATCAAGATTGAGCGCTTTTGCCTTTTTAGCAAGTTCGAACTTTCCTTCGGTAGCGCCTCTCTCAGCTTCGACTCTCATCTCAAGGTTCTTCTTGGTGGAAGGAGTGACCACCTCTCCGAGCATTTCCGCGAATTTCGCCGCGTGCTCAGCCTCTTCAAAAGCGGCCTTTTCCCAGTACAGTCCTATTTCCGGATAACCTTCCCGGAAAGCGACCCTCGACATCGCGAGATACATGCCCACCTCGGAGCATTCCCCAGTAAAGTTCGAGCGGAGGCCTTCGACGATCTCTTCCGGAACGCCGGCGGTGATCCCGACTTCGTGCTCGGTGGCCCATGCTTTTTCCTCTTCAGTTATTTCAATGAACTTCTCTCCCGGTGCTTTGCAGAGAGGGCATTTCTCCGGCCTTTCATCGCTGTATACGATCTCACCGCAGATTGTGCATTTCCATTTTCTCATATCAAAAATCTCCTTCAGTATTTATTTGCCTTCGGCAGAATAATTATACTTTATAGGATGCTACGATGTCAACGAGAACGTAGCATGATACCTCTGTTTGTTTGCTGTTTTCAGAATTTTGCAGCAAAAAACCCGGCGCCCTTATGATCTAAGAGCCCGGGTCTGAATGCGGGCAAGAGGACTTGAACCTCCACGGAGTCGCCCCCACTAGAACCTGAATCTAGCGCGTCTGCCAATTCCGCCATGCCCGCATGTGCTTTTGCAAGTGGTATTATACTATCACACTTCCTGTTTGTCAACATTTTTTTCAGAAGTATACTCCCAAAAGGGGGCGACTTCTCAGAAACCGCCTCGAACACATGCGATTCAAAAAGCCTATATACTATATCTGGCCGTGAACGACAAACAGCCCCACTCAAAAAGTGAGGCTCGTTTTTCTGTCTGAACGGTTCATTCGCCGATGATCATGACCTTTACGGAGCGTGTGCGTCCCCTTGTCTGGTCCCAGTCGATAAAGTGGATGCGACCGAACTCGCCGAGGTCCGGTGTGCCGTCCTCTATAACGACCGTCACGTTCCGGCCGATGATTGAGGAACGCAGGTGGGCATCGGTATTGTGACAGCTGAAGTTGTCCTCTCCCACGCTTTCGGCGAAATCCAGTGCCTTTTTCCCGGGATGCAGGTACATTCCTTCGCTCCGGCATGTGGGAATCCATTTTTCAAAAACATTTACCAGATCCTGCTGAAGCGTCTCCAGCCCGGTCATCGACATGTCGAACGCGCATTCCTGCGTAATGACCGAACAGGTTGTGTGGTGGGAATATACCACGGCGATCCCGTTTACCACGCCGGAGCGGGACACTATGGCCCTGACCTCATCGGTCACATCGTGAAAACTGACCGCCCGGTCCCGGGACTCCAGTTTGATCGTTTCGCTGTATACCATTATTCCTTACCTGCCTTTCAAATCGTCAGCCGCCCGGCGGGTGGCTGCTATCATTTCATCGATCATTGCGACGGGATCCTGTGCGTTCATGATCCCGGATGCGGCTCCGGCCGCTTCGGATCCGGCCATTATAAAGTCGTAGACCTCCTGTCCGCAGGTGATCCCCGCGGCCTGCTCCACCATAATAGATGGGTCGATCTCCTTGATCGCCCTGATGGAATCCATCACGTAGTCCATGGGGCTTGCGCCTTTTCCTCCTCCGATGATACCCGACGGTTCCGGGTTGATTATATCCGGATGGAGCTGAGCGATGGCTCTGGCCTCGTCAAGAGTATCGGCGCAGGCAAAAACCAGAAGGTCCAGCTCTCTCGCCCGGTCGATGGTCTTTTTCATCTGGGGAAGAGACATGGGCTTTTCACAGTGGTTGATCATCACCCCCACGGCTCCGGCGTCCTTCACCCCCTCTGGGAGGATATCGGCGCATCCCCTTCCCGGGCGGAGCGTATCCATATAGGTGACGAAGACCTTCAGGTGCTTCGTGTTTTCAGCCACCCGGCGCACTTCCAGGGCCGGACAGATAAAGAGCACGTCGATATCGTACTTTTCCGCGGCTTTGTCGGCCGCCAGGGCGTATTTCAGGAGAGTATCGCCCCAGACGTAGTTCTTGGTCCCTATCTCGAAATAAGGTGTGCGTATCTTAGCTTTCATGACAATTCTGGCCTTTCTCTTTCTTGGATTACGGGCGGACCGATCCGATTAGCCGCTGCGCGTTGTTGCAGAAAACATCCTCTATATCACTGTCACGGAGACGGAGCTCCGCCGCGCACTGTCTGAACACGCGGATCTGCTGGTAGATCATGAGGGTGATGTCGGTCTCGTCGCTCTCCCGCATGTGGGCCTCGTGACTGACGTCCCCGTACAGTCCCCTGGGCACCACGTTATAGTATACCCCGTCCTCGGTCACGCGGTACATCCGCATGATGGCGATGGGCAGATCGGATCCGAAGAGCAGGCGCCGGGGCCCTACTGCTTTCAGGCAGGCCCTTATGGCGTCAGGGCTCAGGTTCGCGGTGAAGTCGAAGCACATGTTCTTCGTTCTGCCCAGAAGGTCGAAGGCGTTCCCGATGTCCTCCGGTGCGTATGCCCGGCCGATATGGGCGACTATCAGCTTCACGTTGGGATATTTCTCCTCTATCTCAAGAAGCTGTGCCAGATTCACGGGATCCCGCAGACGTCCGTCCCGCGGGATATGGAGCATGACGATCCATCCGTTTCGGTCAGCCGCCTTAAGGTGTTCATGAGGGAGAAAATCGAATATCCTGACCTCCTTTGACGGTATGTATGGAGGGCAGTTGGTAAGATAGGGCTTCAGTCCGAGAAAACCGCCTTTTCTTACTTCTTCTTCCAGCCTGTCTGCCGGCATGTCGTATCCGGAGCGGAACAGAGCGGGAAATCCGTATCTTTCCTTCATGTCACGTACGTAACGGTTGTTACGGCCCAGATCCGTAAGACAGCCTCCAAACACCAGCGGCGTCACTTCCTTGTCCGGAAACAGTTCCCTGTACGTCCGGAATAGGTCCTCCGCCGGCAGCTCGTCCGCCACCAGGTCTATCCATGAAGATCCTCCGTTGTGGGATATGTCCGCATTGAAGGCCGCTTTATATACGTGAGTGTGAAAATCAAAAAACCGATCGGGCAGAAAATCCTTCAGTTCCGTCTCATAGACATGACGGTCAAATTCATTGACATTCAGATCAAACATCGTGTCCCTCCCGTTTCAGCTGCTTTCGAAAATTCTCCTGCGCACCGGCCTCGTCCTTATAGACTCCGGTGCCGATCCCCGCCAGCACCGCGGCGCCCCTTGCGCCTGCGTGGACATCACCGTCCGTTCTGACCGGGAAGCCGCATATTTCCTCAATGATTCGTGCCCAGAGGGGGTCCTCCGACGGTCCGCCGACCATGACGGCTTTTTCCGCACGGATCCCGGCCTTTGCCGCCTTTTCGAGCTGATTTCTAAAGGCCCTTACGGTACCCTCCATGATGGCCCGGGCTATCTGTTCCCGGCTGCATTCCCTCAACATCCCGTCCTCAGGTTCATCCGCCGGACAGATCTCGAGGCCTCCGGCTCCCGGAGAGCACTGCGCCGCCAGGTATGAAAGGGTCCGGTATCCGTTGCCGGAAGGATCTATATACCTGCGTACATACTTTTCGACATTGTTTGAAAGTGAGGCCGCGGAAACCATCCCGGCCCAGCAGCCTTCCGGGGCAAGGAACGGATCGATCAGGAACCCTCCGCTGACAAGGCGCTCACGGGAAGTGCAGGGGAAGAACCCGACCCAGGAGGTACCGCAGGAAAGCAACATCTCACCTTCCCGCAGCACGCCTGCCCCTCTTGCGGCAGAAGGATGGTCGAAGCTGCCCAGGATCACGGGAATCCCAGCAGGCAGGCCGTATTCCGCCGCCGCCTCAGGCAGTATCCGTCCGAGAACCGAACCGCAGGGGAGCACCGGGGGAAGCTGTTCCTCCCGGACCCCGAGGGTATGCAGCAGTTCAGGGATATATTCCCCGGTCTGCTGATCTATGAGATAGAAAGGAGTACCCGCGGACGTGCTGATTCCCCACCTGCCGGTGAGGGCGTGGTACAGGTATTCGGTACTCATGCATATCATGTTGTTTCCGCTGAGCAGTCCGGGAGACTGTTCCCGGATCCGGCACAGCTGGGCCAGAGGAAAGGTACGGAAATCAAAGGGCCATCCCGTACGTCTGTACAGAGCGGCGTTGTCGATGTTTCCGAGGACTCTGCGGGCCTCATCCCTCACGCGGCCATCCTGCCACCCTATAACGGGACACAGGGGTTTCCCGTCAATGTCCGTGACCAGCAGGTTCCCGCTGGCTGATGAGGCGCAGATCCCGAGGATCTCCCCCTCATCTGCGGCCGCGGCCAGTGTCCTGAGAGCTTTCATGCAGCTCTCGAGATAGGCCCCGGCGCCGATCTCCACGGTGCCGTCAGGCCTCCGTTCGTATCTGAAGCCCTCACGTGCCTTTTCAGCGACCAGTCCATCTTCCGCCATGAGGACGCCCTTTACCGAGGAGGTCCCGATATCAAGTCCTATCAGATATGACATGAGTTCCCCTCCTCACCGGATGACTACTGTCTTCATGGAAAGAAGGCGCCCGAAGAACTCCAGTTCCTCCACGGTCGCTCCGTAGACGAAACTGCTGTGATGGGTAGCGCCGTTTCTGCTCAGGACTTCGAGAAAGTCCGCCGTGGAAAGGCGTTCGGGTTTCATCCATCCCCGCATTGAACCGCCGAACCTGTCGGGACCGGACGCCTGCATCTCGCAGGAGGCCAGCAGAAGCTCATAGTCCTCCGGTCCCCGGCTTACGTTGACATATACCCCCCTGCCGCTTTTCATCCGGCTGTAGCCCGCATAGGGATGGGAGCCGCCTGTGAAGTTGGTCCCGGCCCGGGTTATCACGGGGCGGTCGTCTGCGATGCGGTAGTTCATCTCGCCCATATGGCTCAGGAACAGCGTGTTGTTCTTCCAGTCCGGGCAGAATATCTCCACGAAACTGGTCTCCGGATAGGCGGACAGGAGAGCTCCTGTGAACGCTGCAGTCAGGCCGTCTCCCTCGCCGGCGTAGCCCGTGCCCCGCTCCATCGCCTTGCAGGCCTCGATGAAGGGCATCGAAACGAGCCCGCTGATGTCGAGAAAATTCACTGAAAATGCGGTGTATCCGCAACGGGCGATAAGTTCCCTGACCTGAAGGCAGCTTTTCACGGACATTGCGTATTCCCCGCTGTCCACGTTATCGCTGAAGGCGAAACGCTGCCTGTCACGCCTGATCTCCTCCTCTACCGCCTCATCCGGTATCTCTTTTCCAATGTCGGCCAGCACTCCGCCGTCCACGTTCTCTATGGTCACGCCGAAACGCCTGCGCATTTCTGCGGGATCCACCGCGAAGTCCCCCATCCCGGGAAAACTTCCGCCCACGAGTCCCACTTTCTGGCGGGACAGCGAGCGGGCCGCCGCAGCAGCGCGTACGAATCCGCAGACCCTGTCGACACAGTCCGAGCCGTCATAATACCCGGCTGCTATGGCATACGGCTTACCACGCTGTTTCAGCATGCTGCACATATCCATGACCCCGTGGATCCCATGACAGCAGTTTATCTGTGCGGGGTCCTGCATCTGGGTGAATTCCTCCGCCGGCGTCGTATCGAGGACTATGACCGGAAGATCGGTCCCGAGGAGGACATCCAGTGATTCGAGCGAGGGGGAATATGCCATATGCAGCGTCACGAGAGCATCAGCTCCCGCCTCCTCGAAGGCCCGTACCGCCTTCTCGAATTCAGGCTTGACACGGCAGAAGCCGGAAGTCTCCACCGAAAATCCCCTGTCCCGGAACATCCCGGCGATCCTTTCGTAAAAGTCCTCAAGGCTGCCACGGATGTCCAGCCCGATGTCGTCGTACAGTTTGATGTATAAGGGAAGCAATCCGATCTTCATGTCTATCTCCAATATTCAAAGATTTGTTGAAAAATGCTTTTTCTATTCTGCCGTTTCCGGCTCCATGTATCCTTCCGGATATTCGAACTCCAGCACCGCCCGGAACAGCTTCAGCCCTGCTTCATGGTTCGCCTCGGCCCTTTTCTGCATCCCGAGGATCGATCCCATGGTGGATATCTTTCTCATCACGATGACGGAATCCCGCGGGAAGATCTGCGCTGCCGCGAAGTATCTGTACAGTTTCGTCTCCGACAGTCTCACGGCAAATCCGTCGACCGAGCCTTCAGGAACGTATCCCAGGGCTTCCGTGAGCGGCATGAACGCGTCGGTCTGCTTCACCTCGTTGTACTGGCTCTCAGACAGTATGCAGACTCCCGAGTCCACTCCGAACACCTCCTCGGAGAACCTGTTGGACGTCGCCCTGTTGGTGCTTATGTTAACCACGGTCTTTTCGCCGTTCTCGTCAGTCTCAACCGCTACCTTCTCCAGTTGTTCGGACGTGTAAAAAACAAAATCGTACAGCTGGATGACTTTTTTCCCGTCGCCGTTGTAATCCTCTATGATGGATTCCATCATGGCCCTGAAGTTCTTCGCCTGATTGGCGGATATGTACTGGGGCCCACCGTAGATTATCGTCGCGTCCGGATGGCTCTGGGTGATGATCTGCACCAGGCCTATTATGAGGATGACTGCGAAAACGGATATGAGGATGATCTTGACTTTGTTATGGTAGAAGAAATTGGCTACCTTGTTGACTTTTATATCGTCGGTCCTGACGTCCTCGCCGAACCCTTCCCCCGACATCCTTATGCGTCTCGCCTCGTTGGACTCGGGAATGCCCTCCGGGGTGTTTTTCCTGTTTTCTTCCATAGATATATATGTTCCGCTCTGGTCATGTGTCGTTTGGAAAATTCTAGCACAATGAGCCGATTCGTGTCAACCTCGCCGGCGTGAGAAAAAGAGATACGGGCGGAAACCGGGCCGCCCGTATCGAATCTGTATCTTGAGTTTTACACGTCCTGTTTTATTTTACCCGGCCCATACTGAGATAGTCCTCGTATGATATGGCGATGAATCCCTTTGCCTGGTCGAAGGCCTCCTCCATATCCGGGAATGGAGTCCTCTTCGAGCTGAAGACTATAAGGTCGCCCCTCTGGGTGCTGGGCTCGGTTATCGTGTCGGGATTAAGAGCGTATATCGGGTCTTCTATGCTGTAGGGCCTGATGCCCCTGTAGTCGCAGTTTGCCTTGTCTCCGTAGCAGAAGTTGTTCCTTATCACCACGTCCACGGGCGTTGCCCATCCCATGGGATCCTCCGCCGTGGTAGCCTTCATGTCGAGCACGAGTTCGGTGATCACCGGGTACGCTTCTTTCCACACGTCGGTGTAGTAGTAATCCTTCAGCTTGAGCTTGAACTTCTCGGATCCCTCAGTGTAGTAAGCGGCTGAATAAACCCCGCAAATCGCGTTGACCACATACTTGCAGCTCACGGTCAGATTGTCGCAGACGTAGATGCTGCGTCCGTTGCCGCAGGCCACCGCTGCTCCTCTGACTCCCACCACCACGTTGCCGTAGGTCTTGTTGAAGCCGTTGTACATATCCCAGTACACTGCATGGCACCCGCAGTAGATGTAACCGGGAAGATTGCCCTGCTCTGCCGGGCCTATGTTCTCGATCCTGTTGTACCTGACCTCGCATCCGATCATGTCGAATCCGCCTCCGTAGATGGCTCCCATGTCGTCCGCAGTCTGGCACAGGTCGTGCAGATAGTTGTACTCGATTATGTTCTCGACTCCTCCCCAGTGGATACCGAGATGGTTGGAGCCGAATATCTCGTTATGGGAAGCCGTATTGCCGCACCCACTCAGATTAAGGCCACCGCAGTATCCTCCCCACACAATGCCGAAATCGTAGCACAGATTGTTGTAGAACAGATTGTTGCCGTGAGTCAGAGTGGGAATGTCGCCGCCGTCCATCACTACCGCAGTGTCACCGGTGTTGTGGATCACGCAGGTGGACACCGTGTTGTTCATGCCGCTGGTCTTTATCGCGGTCCTCTGGGTGCCTCTGACCTCGCAGTCAACGACCGTGCAACCGTTGGCCTCAATGACCATGCAGTTACGGTTCGCTGTCTCTATGAGCAGATGCTCGAACGTGGTGTAGTCCGCGCCTGTCACGGTGATTATGTTGTCCACCACGGGGACTGTGAGGGTAGCGCTGTCGAATCCCTCGGAAGGATAGTAATACAGGACCGCGTCGTCGTCGATGTAGTACTCGCCGGGAGCATCCAGCTCTTCAGCGACATTGTAGAGTATGAACTGTCTCTGGGGCGAAGGCGCCGAAGTGCCGGGATAGTAGTATTCGATGTATCCCTTTGCCGCGTTCACTCCGAGGATGTACGTGTGGTCCACTCTCCAGAGCAGGTCCACGTACCCGTACAGATACGCTTTCCTGAGGTCATGCCAGCCTGCCACCCTGTCGAGTATCTCACTGTCCACATACGTTATGTATGTGACTGCCAGATCCGGGTCGTTGGGCCTTGCGTTACCGTCGTTGTCCGTGACGTTGCCGTCCTTGTCCAGCATGGCTCCGTCGATTATTGTGATCTTGCCATCCCCGTTGGGATACTGGGCCAGTTTCTCCATCTCGCCGTTGAAATACAGTTTAACGGCGTTCATCACATACGAACCTTCATATGCCTTTTTTATGTCCTCAGGAGTATAGCCGAACTGCTTGAGGTCAATCGTTACGATACTGCCTCTTGAAGCCTCCGGTATATATGCTCCGTCGCCCTGGATCTGTGAGAAATCGGCACGGATGAAATCGTCCTTTGTAAGAGCCGCTCCGCCGACTATCTTGGCCCCGTCCTCGCCGATGTATCTGATCCTGCAGCCTTCGCTCCCCGCATCCTCTTCCGTAAGGGCAAAGGTCTGTGTAAGGGAGTAGGTGCCGGCAAGCAGCACAACGTCGATGCCTGCAAGCCCCGTTCTGTCAGCCTTTCTCACAGCGTCCCTTGCAGCTTCAAGCGAACCGTAGGGGTTCGATCTGGTGCCATCGGGATCAGCAGATCCTTCGGGGCTCACATATATCTTCAGTACGTTCTGCGTGAGGGCGTCAAG
>JAEEGL010129545.1_pt1 | contig 77622 bp, 66 predicted proteins | sample 9134231 | NCBI WGS metagenome assembly JAEEGL01 (sample SAMN16246548, study PRJNA631951) | gut metagenome | biome: gut microbiome; feature: rumen; material: fiber-attached | host: Bos | place: Iran: Karaj | collected 2018-10 | reverse complement strand
CAGATTTCATAAGGATCAAATCCACGAGCCTTGCAGAGTTCGCGAGCTTCATTCAATCCTGCTTCGCCTTCCTTAAAACCATATTCTTTAAGAGCCTTATTCACCTGAGGAATGCGGCCTTCAAAATCTTCAAATAATGCCATAATAACTATTCCTCCTGATTACTCTTTGCGTGGGTCGATAAGCTTTACCATACCCTGATCTGCTGTTACACGACCGTAGTGAGTGCGTGCTCCTTCAATTGCTTCCTGAGCCGGCTTTCCTGCCTTGAGGGCATCCATCAGCTTACCGAAGTTAATGCAGTTGTAACCGATGATCTGGTTGTCCTTGTCTACAGCACAAGTCTCTACATAGCCTTCTGTCATTTCCAGATAGCGTGGGCCAGTCTTGCGTGTTGCAAACATTGTTCCAACCTGAGAGCGGAGGTTCTTTCCAAGGTCTTCAAGAGAAGCTCCAACCTTAAGTCCGTCCTTAGAGTAAGCTGACTGTGTGCGTCCGTAAACAATCTGCATAAAGAGTTCGCGCATAGCTGTGTTGATTGCATCGCATACAAGGTCTGTGTTCAATGCTTCAAGCAAAGTCTTTCCGATGAGGATTTCAGAAGCCATAGCTGCTGAGTGGGTCATACCGGAACAGCCGATTGTTTCTACCAAAGCTTCTTCAATAATACCATTCTTTACGTTCAAAGAAAGTTTGCAAGCACCCTGCTGTGGTGCACACCAACCGATACCGTGTGTAAATCCGGAAACGTCTTCAATTTTCTTTACCTTTACCCATTCGCCTTCTTCTGGGATTGGGGCAGGTCCATGATATGCGCCTTTAGCCAAAGGACACATATGTTCCACTTCTGCAGTGTATGTCATGATTTGCTCCTAAAATATGATGTTCTGACTTTCGCAAAAAGGTTACTTGCCGGGAATTTCAGCCAGTTCCCTTGAGAAACCCTTTTTTACCAGTCTTTACAATTATATAAGATATAATTTTTTAAGATATGTTTCAATACATAGGCGGGAAGCCCACAAGAAAAAAATAAGGCGAAAAACTGATTTCAGACTACAAAAAAACTTATTCCTGTGTTATAATTGAAGATACAAAATCCACATTATAAAGGATGCGTTATGAAAAAAATATTCTGTACATTGATGATGACTTCGGCATTGCTTGTTTCGGCTTTTGCCCTGAATGTTGATGAAGTTGAATTGAAAGTTCCTGGCTCAGTAGATGCCGTTCAATTTGAAAACTACGGTGGACCTCATGCCCACATTGATACTGCTGATGCGATTGTGAACATCGGTGCGGAATTGGGACGTGATGTAGCCGCCGATCTGGAGAAGAGCGAATATTACAGGCCTAATGCAAAGTATTCTTTGATTCATGTTGTTGATTCAGAGGTGACAGAGGGTCGTGATGCAGACATCCTGCTCTTGAACGAAACTGCCGGTGTTGACCACATCAAGAACCTGCGCCGCATAGTTACGGGATTCTTGCAGGCCGCATACAATTACAACAGGGAAGATGCAGAGGTTATTGCAACCTATGTTACAGTTTACAATGCAGTTTACAGACAGCAGATTCAGTACTTCCAGGAACGCTACAAGCCCGCTGTCCTTTCTTATCTGGATGCCGACAAGGTTGGTTTGAGCACCAACTGGGAAGACTGGGCAGGTAAGACTCAGATAGTGATTCCTCTCAATGACGTGAACGCGGGAATTTCCGTAGTTGATACGACGACAATCAGCGATGAGAATGTTGTTGAAGCCCTCCGCAAGGAAGAGGACAAGGCCATTGAAGTACGCGAGGACATGACGGACCTTAAGCAGAGGGAAGCCACATCCGCAACGGAAAAGGCTCAGGAAGCACAGAAGGATGCGACGGTTCAGCGTAATGCCGGAAATACCGAGCAGGCCGCACAGTCAGCCAAGACAGCCACAACCCAGCAGCAGATTGCCGACCGCAAGAACATAGAAGTCCGCAACGATACAGCCGCCATTGTGGAAGACAAGAACATCCTGAATGGAACCACAGTAGCCGAAGTTGACAATACAAACAATGTAACTGGTCTTTTTGTAGTGGATGAATCAAGGAGCCTCTACACCCTGATTACGGTAAACGGAATGACTGGAGAAGTCATAAGAAGGTCTCCGGTAAAGCAGATAAAGGGCAAGCTTGTATACATCGTGGACAACATTTCAATCGTTCAGGATGATGGAACCAACTTCTACGACAAGATGTTCCTGACAGTATGCGGAGTAAATGACGGACATTCTGCCACAAGGCTCTGTTTGATTGACGCAGACAAGCTTGAACTCCAGAAGCAGAGCACCCAGATTTTGTCCGACACAACCGAATTCCTGAGGAGCGGCGACAGCTACTTTGTTGTAGTCAGCGCATCAGACGGCTATCACGCAGCAGTATTCGACAGGAACTTGAACATGCTCAGGCAGAGCGAGCTTACGGTAAGCCCTTCAACCCCAATCTACATAGTGCAGGGCGGAGTACTCGTAACCGACACCGCCGGAAACCCAAGGCTCCTGGATTCCACAACCCTGGCAACATTGTGGTAATGTCGCAAGCTGGCGCTTGCTAAGGAGTTTTGCTTTGCTCGCGAGGGCTCACATTTTTCCTTATGGAAAAAACAGCAAAACTCCGTCGCAGGTTGATTTGCAAGTTAATTTTATAAGATAAAATTCTTAAATGCCCCGAAGTTCCGGGGCTTTTTTATTCATCCGTTGAAGGGAATCATCCGAGAGATGAAAAGGGGCGGATTGTGAGTAAAGGATATCAAAGAGTTGCAAATTCAAAAGAAATATCGTCTTTCCTGAATAAAGCCACTACGTCTAATGATTTTCAAAAAATTACAATGGCTAGAATCAAAGAGGAAACAAAGAATCATATTAAAGATTTGACGGGAAATGATTTGAAAAGAATAGTAGTGGATACTTGTTCAGTAAAGCATTCTCTAAAGAAAGACGAACATTTTATAGATACTGAAGATTTTAAGAAAATCCCAAGCATTGTCAATAAAACAAAATCCGTTTCTTTAGAAGCTAAAAATCATTTTGATAACAAGGTGATAAAATTTACAGAAGAAAAAGAAAATGGGTTAATCATAATTATGGAAGTAAGAGCTAAGAAGGGAGAGTTGGCTCTTATAACAATGTATAGACAGAAAAAATCGAGATAGGCGCATGGATACTGATTTTTCAATCCTCCCCTGCTAACGTCCGAAACGGTTCCTATCTCTGGGGTTGAAAGTTCAACCATTTGTATTATCGTCCTAAACCATCATTTTGTCAAGGTTTTAAACAGCCTGACCCGGTTCCCACCCTAATGTTTTTTTACTTGCTGAATGTGTCTATGAAAGTAACGAGGAGTTTTTCTTGCGGGGGACCACATTTCCCTGTGGGAAGAAAGGTGAAACTCTACATAAAAAAAACAAGCCTCCACTGCAAAAAAGAAAAAAATTCACTTTTTTTCAAAATTTACCCCAAAAAATTGTTAAAAACACTCAGCCCTATACTATTTAAATAGTATAGGGAAAAGTTTTTCTCCCTCATTTAACATCATAAACAGGAGAATTTCTATGAATTTTTCAGAGAAGACACAAAGAGAATACAAGGACCGTCTCTTCAAGGCAATATTCGGCCGCGAGACAGAGGAAAGCAAGCGATGGAGACTTGACCTCTACAATGCCCTCAATGACACGAACTATACCGACCCAGATGCGTTGGAACTAAACACTATCGAGAATGTCATCTACATCACCATGAGGAACGATGTTTCATTCCTTATTGATGACCAGATGGTGTTGTTGGAGCAACAGTCAAGCCATAATCAGAATATGGCTCTCAGGGGATTCCTGTACTTCTCCCAGCTGTATCAGATATATCTTGCCAAGAAAGAACTGGACGTTAACCGTTCTAAAAAGATCGAGATTCCCGCTCCAAAATTCGTTGTTTTATACAACGGTTCAACAAGAACGGAAGATGAATTTGAGATAAAGCTTTCCGATTCTTTCATTCTTAAGGACGGAAGTCATAACGGAGCCTATGAATGGACGGCTTTTGTAAAGAACATAAATGAAAACCATAATGAAGGACTTCAAAAAAAGTGCAATGCATTGTATGATTACAGTAGATTCGTTGGAAAAGTCCGGCACAACAAAGAGAGTGGTATGGAGATTCAGGAGGCGGTTAACAGAGCCGTGAATGAGGCCATAGAAGAGAATCTTCTTGACGGTTTCTTTGTGAAGCAAAAGGCGGAGGTAATTGGGATGATTCTGGAAGAGTTTGACGAGGAACGTTTCAAGAAAAACATGCGTGAGGAAGGTTATGAGGACGGGTTGGCGGATGGATCCTTCAAAAAAGCCATAGAATCAGCAGAAAACCTTCTTAAGATGGGTATAAATACACCTGAGCAAATATCTCAGGCAATAGGCCTCCCGTTGGAGCAGGTCTTACAGATTCAAAAAAGGTCTTGCGAAAACAGAATCAGCAATGATTAATTGTGAATAGCCATTTTGCAAGCTTGAACCTGCCTCCCCCTCCCATTGCGTAAAAACTCAAAAAATGTTAAATTTCTGCGGTATTTAAGGAGGTTACGGGATGCCTTTGAGAAACGTGGAATGGAAAATTGCATTTTATGATACACGCCCCTATGACTGCGATGCTTTTACTGAGGCCAACAAGGAATTCTTCTACAATATAGATTTCTTTGACTTTCATCTTACGGAGAAAACTGCCCTGACGGCAAAAGGCTACGATGTGGTCTGTGCTTTTGTAAATGACACGATCAATGAAGCGGTTATAAAAAAGCTTTCTGAATGTGGTGTCAAGCTGATTGCACTCAGGTGTGCGGGTTACAACAACGTGGACCTAAAGGCGGCGGAGCTTGCGGGAATAAAGGTTGTGCGCGTTCCGGCTTATTCTCCCAATTCTGTTGCAGAGCATGCGCTGGCACTTTTGCTTTCTCTGACACGAAGGGTTCCCCAGGCATACTTGAGGACCAAGACCGGTAACTTTACCCTTAACGGACTTACGGGGCGTGACCTGCATGGACTTACTGCCGGCATTTTGGGAACAGGCCGCATCGGTAAAATCATGGCGGAGATTCTTGCTGGCATTGGAATGAACGTAGAGGTCTATGACATTTATCCTGATATGGCATGGGCTGAACAGCATAATTTCAAGTATGTCCAGCTGACACAGCTCTTTACCGATTCTGATGTCCTGAGCCTTCACTGTCCGTTAACCGAAGATACCAAATACATCGTCAACGCACAGTCACTCCAGCTGATGAAGCATGATGCGGTAATAATCAACACGGGACGCGGTGCCCTGATTGACACTACGGCCCTGATTCATTCGCTTAAAAAACAGACGATTGGTGGAGCGGCCCTTGATGTATATGAGGAAGAGAACAAGTACTTCTTTGATGACTGGTCCATAAACGTAATCCGCGATGATGTCCTTGCACGCCTTTTGACATTCCCCAACGTAATCATTACGGCACATCAGTCATTCCTTACGACAAATGCGCTCAAGGCAATAGCAGAGACAACACTTTCCAACATCCGTTCATTCTACGACGGACCGGAACTGAACAATGAGGTACGCAATGCAGATAACGCTTAAACACCTGAAAAAGACATATAACACAGCGGACGGAACAATCAACGCGGTGGACGACATTTCGCTCGATATTCCTGACAACACGATTTTTGGAATCATCGGAAAAAGCGGTGCAGGTAAATCAACCCTTGTAAGGCTCATCTCTCTTCTTGAAAAGCCCGACGAAGGAAAGATTTTTTACGGTGACCAGCAGGTTGACTCCCTTGCCAGGGATGCCCTTATCGAGCGCAGACGGAAGATCGGCATGATATTCCAGAACTTCAATTTGTTCAGCTCACGCAATACTGCCCAAAACGTGGCATATCCCCTTGAGTTGTGCAAGACTCCAAAGGCCCAGATAAAGGAAAAGGTTGCCCAGATGCTGGAACTTGTCGGACTTCAGGACCGTGGGGATGCTCCAATCAGCACTCTTTCCGGCGGACAGAAGCAGAGGGTTGCCATTGCACGTGCCCTTGCCACAGAGCCGGACATCCTTTTTTGCGATGAGGCCACAAGCGCCCTTGACCCGCAGACCACGCATTCAATCTTGAACCTTATCCGCGACATTCAGGCCAAGATGAACCTTACGGTTGTGATGATAACCCACCAGATGGAAGTTGTACGTGATGCATGCGAGCAGGTTGCCGTTGTTGAAGACGGTCATGTGGTGGAACAGGGCCTGGTAAAGGAAATATTTGAAAATCCCAAGTCTGAGGTTACAAAGGACTTTTTGAGCAGGATTTCGTTTGCGCCGACGCCAGAGATTTTGCGCTGGTCGGATGACGGAGGAAAATACTTCCTGAGGTTTATTGGAGAAGATACTGACAAGCCGGTCATCAGCGATTTGTGCCATAAATTCAACGTGGACGTGAACATCAGGGCTGGTGGAATCCAGTCGGTTAAATCGGAAAAGGTCGGTACCCTGATTGTGGACATCAGCGGTGCGGAGGATGTGGTAAAATCCGCCATTGAATATCTTGGTCAAAACGGCGTAAAAGTGGAGGTTGCAAAATGAATATGGAAAATGTCCTGGAAGTCCTTTCTCTTGTGGGTGAGGCAACCTGGCAGACTCTGATAATGGTGTTCCTTTCCCTTGTGTTCTCTACCCTCATTGGTTTTCCGCTGGGCATCCTTTTAAGCGTTACCCGCCCCGGAAACATTATGAGCAAGCCTCTGCTTAATTCCATAATCGGAAAAATCGTAAACGTGCTCAGGGCATTCCCCTTCCTGATTCTTATCATCCTGCTTTTGCCCTTGACCCGCCTTATCCTTGGTACTGCCATCGGAACTTCTGCTACAATCGTTCCATTGAGCATAGCGGCGGCCCCGTTTGTTGCCCGTGTCATCGAAACTGCAATCAACGAGGTCAATCCGGAGCTTGTACTGGCTGCAACTGCCATGGGAAGCACCAATTTCCAGATCATTCGCAAGGTCCTGATACCGGAAGCAATGCCTTCGCTTGTGGACGGAATCACCCTTACAATAATCAACCTCATCGGTTATTCTGCAATGGCAGGTACAATCGGTGGCGGTGGACTTGGAGACCTGGCAATACGCTATGGATACCAGAGATTCCGCATAGACGTGCTTGTTGTCGCTGTAATTGTCATTCTGATTATGGTAGAACTGATTCAGTTTGTGGGAAGCCGCATCAGCAGGAAGCTTTTGGCAAGGCGGTAAAAAATTCTTTTATAAACCTATTGACATAGTAGGTAATTAGTGTTATAAAGAATCCATCAAACGGAGAAATCCAATTCACAAGGAGATAAAAAATGAAAAAGATTATTGCTACAGTTTTGGGTGCAGCTCTTGCGCTCAGTGCAGTTACAGCACAGACAGTTTTGAAGGTTGGAGCTACTCCTTCACCACACGCAGAAATCCTTAACCTGATAAAGGATGACCTTAAGGCTCAGGGAATTGACTTGAAGGTTGTTGAGTTTACAGACTATGTTACACCGAACGAGGCATTGAACTCAGGTGACATTGATGCAAACTATTTCCAGCATCTTCCATATCTTGAGTCATTCAACAAGGATAGGAATTTCAACCTTGTAAGCGCCGGTGGAATTCACATTGAACCACTCGCCATCTACTCAGGAACAAAGAAAGGTGCAAAGAAATATGCAAAGCTTGCTGACCTCAAGGCAAAGGCAACAATTGCAATTCCAAATGACCCGACAAACGAGGGACGCGCTCTTCTTCTTCTTCAGTCAGCCGGATTGATCACACTCAAGGCAAATGCAGGCCTTACAGCAACTCCAAAGGACATCGCTTCTAACCCTAAAAAGCTTAAGTTCAAGGAAGTTGAGGCCGCTTCTCTTCCACGTGTTCTTACAGATGTTGATGCTGCAGTTATCAACGGTAACTATGCTCTTGACGCAGGTCTTTCTGCCTCAAAGGACGGTCTGTTTGTAGAAGGTGCAGATTCACCATATGTCAACATCGTAGCCGTTAAGAAGGGAAAAGAGAATGATCCTGCCATCCAGGCTCTTGTAAAGGCTCTCAAAAGCGACAAGGTAAAGAACTGGATCAAGGCAAAGTATCCGAACGGAGATGTTGTTGCCGTATTCTAATTGAATACTGAGCATGTCATTGCCGGACTTGATCCGGCAATCTATAAAGGCTGTGCGTTAGACGTACGGCCTTTTTTTTGTGATAGTTCATGGCATCTCATCCAAAGCGGGTGGGGTGCCGTTTTTTTTGTATTTGGAGTAAAGTTATGTAAATTGAGTAGTCGGGTATACAAATTGCATAAAAGATGGTATACTGAAATCATGGTAGTGGAAAGGACAATCAAAGCAAAACTTACGCAGCTTTTAAAGGCATTTCCGGTCGTGACGGTCACGGGTTGCCGCCAGTGTGGGAAATCCACGCTTTTAAGGCATCTTCTGCCGGGATACACCTACATATCCCTCGAAGACCTTGACGTGCGGCAGATGGCAGAGGAGGATCCACGCCATTTTATCTCGGTCTACAGCAAAAACGTCATCATTGATGAGATCCAGCGTGTTCCGGGGCTGCTTTCATACATACAAACCCACGTAGACTCAATAAACGAGGCCGGGATGTACGTCCTAACCGGTAGCCACAACCTTCTTCTTATGGAGTCGATAAGTCAGAGCCTTGCGGGTAGAACCGGGCTTCTTACTCTCGCTCCTTTTTGCGTGGAAGAACTTCGGAAGACCGCCTTGCTTCCAAAGACCACAAACGAGATGCTGTATTATGGGAGCTTCCCCCGCATTTACGACAAGCATATAGAGCCGTCTGATTTTTATCCGTCCTATATACAAACCTATATAGAAAGAGATGTCAGGACGCTTCGGAACATCACGGATTATTCCGCTTTCACAAGATTCCTGAAATTGTGTGCCGGACGGTGCTCGCAGATTCTCAACGTCTCTTCCCTTGCGGAGGATGCCGGCATCACAAGGAAAACTGCGGAGGCATGGCTTTCGGTTCTTGAGGCAAGCTATATAATCTATCTTCTTAAGCCCTACTACAAGAATTTTGGAAAGCGAATAATAAAAAATCCAAAGCTGTACTTCTATGACACAGGGCTGGCGGCGTCCCTTTTGGGGATAACAAGCGGGGAACAGATGGAAAGCTTTTACATGAGGGGAGCCCTGTTTGAGAACTTCGTCGTGTCAGAGCTTTTAAAGAGGCGACTTTTTGCCGGAAAATCTGACGAGCTTTATTTCTGGAGGGATTCTAACGGTGTAGAAGTAGATGTCCTTGAAGAGGACTCCCTTGAGCTAAAGGCCTATGAGATAAAGGCATCCGAAACCTTGAACACGGCTTTCTTTTCAAACATAAAAAAGATAAAGGATCTGGCAGGCTTAAAAAGCGAAAACACAGCCGTAATCTATTCGGGGAAAAGCATTCCTTCCTCAAAGGAAAACGGCGCGTATATTTTCTGGAAGGATCTGTAATTTTTTGGAGTCAGACTAAAAATCTCCGCGAAAAAATTTGTGAAGTGTACACTTCACAAAGGGGTTGACAGATCCCTTTGTGCGCGGACTTCGCTTTGCTCGTCCGCGCACAAAAAAATTTACATCGAGGAGATACTCAAATGAAAAAAATTTCAAAATTCGCTGCTATCCTTACGGCACTCGCACTGGCCCTTACGCTCGCCGCATGTTCTCACCCAAACTCCGGGGATGACTCTTCCGGTTCACAGGCTGCAACAACTTTGGATGGAACGTATAGCGGGACTTTCACATCTGGTGCTGCAAACTTTACTTTAAATTTCTATAGCAATGGAACGCTATCAGTTTCTGTAGGCTCAACCTCTGATTCTGGCACATATTCTATCGATGGCACTTCTCTTTCCGGTTCATCTGGTACAGGTAACAGTCTATTAACCTATTCTGGTACTAAACATACAGACACAACTTGGAAAATAAATGTGACCGATTACAATGGTGGAAACTTTGCTTCAAATGTTACCATAACCAAGCAATAAGTCGCAGCCAGCAACGGTACGCATGACGGCATCCATCTGGGGGATATGTTACTCGGGGCGGGTGCCGTTGTTTTTACCAGACTGTCGCAACAGGATAAAGAGGAATTTTGCTGTCATGGGTCAGAATTGGAATGTTTTCTGCAATGGACTGGCAGATTATAAGACGGTCAAAGGGATCGTTGTGTATTTTCGGTAACTTTTGTAACTGATTTAGATGGGGTGGTAAAATCTGTTTAATTTGAATATCACGTTCAATGCAGATTGCACAAAGTTCCTCTGGTGAAAACGGTAAATCAAGTTTTCCGTTGCTTTGCTTTATGGCAATTTCCCATAAAGAGGCCATGCTGATAAAAAGTTCTTCTTCCTGCAGGATTATTTTTGCTGTTGCAGAAAGTTTGTCCTGATCTGAAAGGAGCCATAAAAGAACATGTGTGTCTATCAAATACATTATAGGTACTCCTCAAAGCCTTCAGGAATCGCATCAAAATCATTCGAGATTTTTATCTGACCTTCGTAACCTCCGAGTTTGCGTAGCGGGCGTGCTGTCTTTTGTTGCTGGACAAGTATTTTATACTTTAAAAGTTCAAGGAAATTAAAGACTTCTGGGAAATATTCCTCTGGGATTGTGCGAATTTGTTTTTCTAAAACTTCGTAAGACATTTGGAGCCTCCGCTTTACGATATTATAACACACATTATTGGATTAAAACAAGTTTTATAGTGTAAACTTCTAAAAACCTCGGATCTAAAGGCTTTTGCACCTTTTTTATTTCCCCCTACTTTTCACACCCTGCTTTTGCCGATATAATGGAAGTTGATGGAGGCCTTTATATGAAAAAGTTTTTGATTTGCACCCTGTTATTTGCGGCTTTGACACCCCTTTTCGCCAAGTCTTATTCCATAGGTGACATCGGACCCGGTGGCGGCATTGTCTTTTACAAGAGCGCGGAAGGATTTGAGGTGGACGACGGCATGGGTGACGTTCAGGTCTGCCATTACCTTGAGGTAAGCGCCGAAGATTTGGGGGCAACGACATGGATTCCCTCTGAGGCAAGCTTTCTGGAAGATTTGGACAACATCTACGGCATAGGAGCGGGAAAGGCCAACACATTCCTGATTGCAAACGCCGGCCTCTGTCCTGAAGATTTAACCAAGGAAAACTGCGCCGCCTATGTATGCTCAGTCTATTCAACCAAGACCACAAGCCCCGGAGATTGGTACCTGCCTTCATCCGACGAACTCAAGCTCATATTCAAAAACCTTACTCTTGAACAGCTCAAATGCACCAGCAAGGACTTCTACTGGTCATCCTCAGAGGAAGGAGAAGGTTCAGCCTGGGCCAGAAAGAACAAAACTGCCACAATTGATTCAAAGAATTCTAAATACCTTGTCAGAGCGATTCACGCCTTTTAAATTCGAGTTTTGATGCTTTTTCCGAAGGAAAAATGCGAGCCTTCGTGAGCAAATCAAAACTCGTTAGCAAGCGAAAGCTTGCATCTGTACCCTAAAAACTGGGTTTTATTTGACCAATACGGCATGAAAAATTTTTAAAAAAAATTTGTACCCGTAAAAGTTGAACAAAACCCAAAGAGACGCTATTTTTGCTTTCCAAGACCGCAAATGTCCACTTTTTTCGATATTGACTAATTACACCATCGCTAGTAGACTATAACCATAAATCCACCACATCTAGCGGAATTTTCAACAAAGTTACTCTGTTTCCTGCCGATAAAATAATTGGCGGGGTCGTTGACCTGTTGGAAACTACACTATATATGGTGTTATTGTAAAATGAGGTCGAGGGGATGAAGATCATCAAACGCAGCGGCGCAGAAGTAATTTTTGACCGCGAAAAAATCGTTACTGCTATAAGAAAAGCAAATGAACAGGTGGGAAGTAACAGAAGACTTTCTGAGTCAAGCATACAATCTATTGTTGATGACATAGAGATTCAGTGCCACAAAGAAGGTCATGCCCTGAATGTTGAGGATATTCAGGATCTGGTTGAGACGGGAATCATGGAGCACGGAGCCTACGAGGTTGCCAAGCTTTACATTACTTACCGTTTCCGCCACGAGCTCATGCGTAAGTCCAATACTACAGACAAGCAGATCCTTACTCTTCTGGAAGAAAACAACGAGGAAGTCAAACAGGAGAATTCCAACAAGAACCCGACTGTTGTTTCCGTTCAGCGTGACTATATGGCTGGAGAAGTTTCCAAGGACATTACACGCCGCTTTTTGCTTGACCCCGAGATTGCACGCGCACACGATGAGGGAATCATCCATTTCCACGACGCGGACTATTTTGCACAGCACATGCACAACTGCGACCTTGTAAACCTTGAGGACATGCTCCAGAACGGAACTGTAATCAGCGGAACAAGAATTGACCGTCCCCATTCATTCTCTACTGCATGCAACATTGCCACACAGATTATCGCACAGGTAGCCAGCTGCCAGTACGGTGGACAGAGCATTTCCCTTTCTCATCTGGCACCATTTGTTGACGTAAGCCGCAAGAAGATAGAAAAGGATGTTCGTCAGACCATGCAGGAACTCGGTATGGAGCTGGACGAGCAGCAGTTCAAGTTCATGGTGGAACGTCAGCTGCGAAATGAGATTACCCGCGGTGTACAGACAATCCAGTATCAGGTAATCACCCTTATGACCACCAACGGTCAGGCTCCTTTTGTCACTGTATTCATGTACCTGAATGAGGCAAAGAACGAACAGGAAAAAGCCGACCTTGCACTTATAATCGAAGAAGTTCTCAAACAGCGCTATCAGGGCGTAAAGAACGAAAAGGGTGCATGGATTACCCCTGCATTCCCCAAGCTGATTTACGTACTCGAACCGGACAATATAGAAGAGAATTCAAGATACTACTACCTCACTGAAATGGCCGCAAAGTGTACAGCCCGCCGCATGGTTCCCGATTACATCTCCGAAAAAAAGATGCTGGAACTAAAGGTGGACAAGAATGGAAACGGAAACTGCTATCCATGTATGGGATGCCGCTCTTTCCTGACTCCTTACATCGATCCGGAAAACGGAAAGCCAAAGTACTATGGTCGCTTTAACCAGGGTGTCGTAACGCTCAATCTTGTTGATGTAGCCTGTTCATCAGGTGGAGATGAGGAACAGTTCTGGAAGATAATGGATGAACGTCTGGAACTCTGCCATAGGGCACTTCAAATCCGCCACAAGAGGCTCATCGGTACAAAGAGTGATGCCGCTCCAATCCTATGGCAGAACGGAGCTCTTGCACGCCTTAAGAAAGGTGAGGTCATCGACAAGCTCCTTTACAACGGATATTCAACAATCAGCCTTGGATATGCAGGCCTTTGTGAGTGTGTCCGTTACATGACTGGTGAATCCCACACAAGCGATGCAGGTAAGCCTTTTGCACTCAGGGTAATGCATGCCTTAAACGATGCCTGCAAAAAATGGAAGGAAGAGGAGCACATCGACTATTCAGTTTACGGAACTCCGCTTGAAAGCACGACATACAAGTTTGCAAAGTGCCTTAAAAAGCGTTTCGGAATCATTCCGGGTGTTACCGACAAAAACTATATCACCAACAGCTATCATGTAAACGTAACCGAAAAAATCGATGCATTTACAAAGCTTACATTTGAATCAGAATTCCAGCAGCTGTCACCGGGAGGGGCCGTCTCGTATGTTGAGGTTCCGCACATGGAAAACAACATACCGGCGGTTATGACGCTGCTTCGCCACATATACAACAACATCATGTATGCCGAGCTGAACACCAAGAGCGACTACTGCCAGAAATGCGGATACACCGGTGAGATTCAGATCATCAACGATGCGGACGGAAAGCTGGTGTGGGAATGCCCCAACTGCAAGAACCATGACCAGTCAACCATGAATGTTGCTCGTCGTACCTGTGGTTATATCGGAACCCAATACTGGAATCAGGGTCGTACCCAGGAAATCAAGGAGCGGGTACTTCATCTGTAGGCCTTTGGTCATCTGGACGGAAAAAACATGTATTATGGGGAAATAAAGAAAACCGACATAGCGGATGGAGAGGGCGTAAGAGTATCTCTGTTTGTGTCGGGATGCAGGATTCATTGCCCCGGCTGCTTTAACGCAAAGACATGGGATTTTCTGTTCGGTAAGGAGTTTACAAAAGATACGGAGGATGAAATTCTGTCGTATCTTGCTCCTGAATACATAAGCGGACTTACGGTGCTGGGAGGGGAACCCTTTGAGGAAGAAAATCAGAGGGTCCTGGCTCCGTTCTTACATCGCGTCAGGGAAACTTATCCCAAAAAGACGATATGGTGTTATACAGGATATCTTTACGAAGAGGATCTTCTGCCGGAGAATGGAAAAAAGCATATTGAATGTACGGCGGACATGCTGTCGTGCATAGACGTGCTGGTGGATGGTCCCTTTATCCAGGAATTGAAGGACCTTAACCTTACGTTCAGGGGGTCCTCAAATCAGAAAATCAGGCATCTTAAAAATCAGGATCTGGTGTAGACAAGGCCGTCGATTGTGATTGTGCCGTCGTCGTTAAACTGGAGCTTTCCTTCGTATTCTTCCTTTGGAATCAATTCTCCCTTGTTTTTAGCCCAGCTTTGGCCGTTATCGTATGAGGTTTGCTTGGCGGTTGTGTAGAATTTTTCTCCGTCCAGACGGTATGTGCCCTTGATGCATATGGTCGTGAACATGATGTCGATGTTCAATTTGTAATCCGAATCCTCGAATTCATAGCTTGAGACATTATTGCTTGCAGTCCATTTGCCCAAAAGCTTGTTTTCCTTTTTGCATGAGCAGATGGAAAGTGCGCTTGCACAGATGAGGATTAAACCTGCATATTTGAAAAATCTTTTATAATTGAATTTCATACCTACATTATAAAATCGGACTCTTGTTTCGTCAACTTAATTTTCCGTTGCCCAATGATTTTCGGTATTTTCAGGTTCAATTACTCGTCAGGCTTAACTTCCAGCAGGTTGTGCATTATGTTCTGGATGTATTCCGGTGGAATGCGGTCCTGGCTCAAAAGGCTCTTGTCGGGGTTTTGGCGTAATGCAACAAAAGTGTTTTTTTCCTGCTGCGTAAGGTTTCTGGGGATGGAATTGTTTTTTAGAGGTGTACCTTTTTCCAGATATTGTGCAAAGTGAACGAGGGTCGCATCGTCCATGCAAAGGGGCTCTGTCTTGGGGTAGGAAATCCTGAATGTGGAAAGCATGTCAAATCCAAATTCGCTTATTGTCCCGAAATAGAACAGCCGGTACAGTGTGAACCATTGGCAGAGCTTTAATGCATTGAGTGTATAGGCGTTCCCAAAGATGCACAGACAGTTTTCCGTGCGTGGGAAGCTTAGGTATGCCCCCTCCGTGTCCACTATGATGACGGTGGTGATGTCCCGTAAAAAATCGGTTTGGTCAAGGTGAATGAAGTCGTTCAGTGTAAGTGCGATTTCTTCCGGGGCAAGGGCACCAAGGCGTGCGGGGTTTGCGATGGAAAGCGTGCGGAACCTGATGAAAAATGAGCGTGGTTTTTCCTGTCCGGGGTATTTTAGGCGTACTCTGGTCTCTGGAATGGGTTCCCTTTCCTTTTTTTCTTCAACTGGCTCCGGTTTTTTGTCTTCCTTTGCGTTGATTGCTATGTCACCCCAGAATTTTACGTTCTGCTTGTGGTCCTGGATCAGGTGGGGTATGTTTTCAAATGCCCAGTCCTTTAGCTGGTCTTTTGTAATCTTGCTATCTTTCTGGAGCATCAGGAGGGCTGTACGCAGGTTTTTAACCTCTTTTTTCTTGTCTATGAACGAAAGGTAGTCGTCCTCGGTCTCAAAAAAGATCTTACGGATGTATGATTGGGGGCCCTTGCTGCGTGTGACTATTGTTTCTACATCAAGTGAATATCCGCTGCCGGTGTTTGCCTTGGAATAACGCAGGATGTCCGGGTCTCCGTTGGCCTGTCCGGTAATCTGCAGGGGGAAAAAGGCTCCGGTCTTATCCCTTGTGGCTCCGCACAAAACCGTGATTATGTATTTTTGAAAATCTCCGTATGACTCAAGCGCACGTTCTTTTATCTCGTTAACAGTCATTTAACCACCCTAAATCCACAGGATACCCCGAAAAATTGCCATTTTTACACTAATTATAATATATCCCAGTAAATAACAAAAGTCCACTAGAATTTCTTACTCTTATATTGTAGAATATAACAACATGTGGAGGAAATCATGAAAAGAAATTCCGTTCTTGCCGTGCTTTTTGCATTGGCTGTTTCTGTTCTTACATTTTCATGTGGAAGCCTTGGTGCATTGGGAGGCCTTTTGCAAACCCCGTCTTTGAGCATGGAAGGCATCTCAATCAACTCTCTTGATACAGAAGGAATTACATTCAAGTGCAACTATGCCATCAGCAATCCTTATGGCGTATCCCTTTCCATAGCAGGTTTGAATGCCGACATCTCATACGACAATTCAAAAGTCACAAACGTAAGCACAAGCAACGGTATTCAGGCAAAGGCCCAGGGTACGACAAAAAACAGCTTTAATTTCAAGGTACCTTATACCTCAATAATAAATCTTGCCCGTTCCACAGCAGGAAAAAAGACCCTGCCATTTGCAGTTGACGGTACTGTTACACTGGACGTAAGCAATATTCCAGCCTTGAACTATCTGGGAAATACATTGGATCTTCCGGTTGCCGCAGATTTCGATGTTCCCGTGTTCAAGCCAAAGATGTCCGTTTCAAATGTTGCGGTAAAGATGCCTTCATTAAGCGAGCTTAAGGATCAGCTGGTTAACGGCGGTCTTGGCATATTAAAGGCAACACAGATTGCCACAACCCTTCTTTCCGGAAACAGGATTACGACAGACATTCTTGATGGAATTGACCTGAACATCGATTTTACCTTTGACGTAAATGTTGCCAACGAGGGAAATGCCGACTGGGAATTCAACATCAAGGACTGTTCGCTTAAAACTGCCGGTGGTGCCCTTGCAAAAGTGTCTCCTTCTGGAAAAGCAACTGGAATTACATCCAAGAGCGCAACCGTTCCCATGACCGTTTCTTTGAACACGATTCAGAGCGGAGCATTCATCGTCCAGCTGTTGAATAAGAGCGGGAGCAATCCGGTGTTCATGCTGGATACTGGACTGTCATTCCCGGATACAAAATATGCAAAGAACATTCCGCTTTCATATTCTTATGAAATCCCTCTTTCGAGCGTGAAGAAGCAATAAGATTTTTCGATTATGAAGCTGCCTTATCTTTTTTCATGGCTGGATACGCATACTGAAGAAGGTCTCCTGTACGAAAACATTGAGACAGTACATTTGTCCAATATACGTCTGTTCCGCTACCTGATGCTTCATTTAGGATGGATACAGGCGGTGCTTGGGTTCGTGGGCATTTTCCTCAATTACGGCTGGCCTTACTCTACGTTCTACTGGTTCCAGTCAGCGATTTCAATAGTGTTCTTTTTTATCTATCGTTCTGAAAAACCTTGGGTAATCAGGCGTTCAGCCCTTTTGATTCACATGTGTACCCTGATTTTCTATTTTCTGGGTATTTTCCTGAGTGTTTATTCTCCGTACGGTTCTCCGCATGAGGCCGTGACCTTTACTTGTCTGCTTCTTGCATTGCCTGTCCTTTACATCGACAAAAGCTTTAGGGTAATCATAGAGACGATTTTTGTTTTTGTCATTCATGTCATCCTGAGTTTCTGGTTAAAGCCAAGACCGGTTGCGATTCTGGATCTTCTTGATACGACTGTATTTGCACTTATGGGTACATTCCTTGGCGGTTATATCCGTTTGCTTCGTCTTGAAAGTTTCCATAAGGACAAGATTCTGATCAAGCAGCGTGATACCGATGTGCTTACGGGGCTTTCCAACAGACGCGTACTTTTTTCCAAGCTTGATGAGCTTCTTGATAAGCCTGTAGAAATATTGAACGTTGTCATGATGGACATCGATTTTTTCAAGCAGTTCAACGATACATACGGACATCAGGATGGTGACGAGTGTCTTGCAACCGTGGGACTTGCCATGCGCCAGTTCGGTCGTGAGCATAACCTTACTTTCTGCCGCTATGGTGGAGAGGAATTCACTGCAATCGGAGCTGACATTCCGGAAGAGGAATTTGGTAAGATGGTTGAACAACTGCTTCAGAAGGTACGTGACCTGCAGATTCCATTCGTGCGCGGTGTAAACGGTTTTGTTTCTTTGAGTGCAGGTTATACGGCAATAAAGGTTTTACCGGAGTATCTCCCTGAAGATTACATCAAGATTGCTGACGATGCCCTTTATGAGGCAAAGACTGCCGGCAGGAACCGTGCTGTTTTAGGCAAGGCATAAGGCCTTACTTTTCCGAGCAAAAAGCCTCAACTTCTTTTTCGTAAAGTTCCATTCCACCCTTCCAGAATTCCTTTGTCGTGATGTCAAATCCCGCTTTTGCACAAAGTTCCTCACAGCTCAAGTTTCCGGTCTGGCTCAGGATTTCCCTGTATGTCTTTGCAAATTCTGAACCTTCTTTTTTGAACCTCATGTAAAGGGCCGCAGAGAACAGCTGACCAAAGGCATAGGGGAAGTTGTAGAAGTCCAAATCCGGGCTGTAATAGTGTGATTTAACCGCCCACATGTATTCATGGCGTTCACCGTTCAAACCGCTGCCATAGGTTTTTTCCTGGGCATCCAGCATCAGGCGGCAGAAGTCATCGGCATTCAATTCTGATTTTTCCCTTTCGTTGAATACGGCATTTTCAAAATAATAGCGGCAAAGGATGTCAACAAAAATCTGGCTTGCATCCTGCAGGTCCAGATCCAAAATGCACAGCCTGTCGTTTCCTGAACATGCGGCAATCATGTCCTGCTTTGTAATCGTTTCGGCAAAGGTACTGGCGCTTTCGGCAAGGGTCATCGGGTAATCGTAGAATACCGGCGGTTTTCCCTTCATGCAGCTAAAGTGGTATGCGTGTCCAAGCTCATGGGCAAGCGTGATTATGTCACTGAAGGCACCTGTAAAATTGGAAAGGATTCGGCTCTGGTGTCCCTTGGGAAAGTCTTCGTCATAGGCTCCTCCAACTTTTCCCGCACGAACTTCGGCATCAATCCACTTGTTGTCAAAGGCATTTTTTGCAAACTCGTACATGTCGTCGCTGAATGATTTGTATTCGGAAAGGACATAGTCGCGTGCCTGTTCAAAGCTCCATTTCTTTTCAAGAAGAGATTCTCCTGAAGCGTCTGAACTGGCGGAAAGCGGGGCAAAGAGGTCGTAAAATGCAAGACCCGGGTCTTTGTCTGTTCCGGCTGTTTCGCTTGCAGTCAGGGAATGTTTCCTTAGGTATGAGGCCTTTGCGTTAAAGTATTTCCTCCACATGGGAAGTGAATCTTCCAGTGCCCCAATCAATGCGTCCAGAGTCTTTTTGCTCATGCGGTTTGCGTTAAGTGAGCGTTCCAGTGCCGTGCCATAGTTCCTGCGGCGGTTAAGCGTTACGGTCTGCCCCTTGAGGTTGTTCAGGGAGGCGGCAAATGGGATTCTGTTTTGTGCAAGAAGTTCCTTTTCCTTTTTCCATGCCTCTTTGCGTACCTTGGGGTCGGGGTCGTAGGCAAGGTTCCTTAATTCGTTGAACGTCCTTCCGTTTTCGTCGGCAAGATTGGAGATGATCTGTTCGTGCAGCATTCCCCATGCAGATCCACCGGTAAGGTTAAGGTCGGATGCAAGGTTTTCTTCCGCACTGGACATCTGGTGGCGTGTGTCTTCGATTGTCTGTTCAAGAAGGTATTTGTATTCGGAATAATCGGCAAAGCGCTTGTAGAAGTCGGGTAGAGAAGTCTGATGTGCCAGAAGAAGTCGTGAAAATCGGATGTCCTGCTGTTCAACCTTGAGTCCCATTTTTTCAACCGCGGTAATGTTGTTCAGGTAAGCGGTGTTTGTCGTGTCAGTTGAATAGAGTATGTATGCAAATGCATGAAGCGTCCTTGAAAGATAGTGGACCTTGTTCTTGCATTCCAGGTATTTGGAAAGCCATGTGGCAAAATCAAAACTGTCGTTGGCTGTCTTTGTAAGGGAATCGGCGGTATCCAAAAGGGAGGTAACGTCATCCATCGCAGACTCATAATCCTTTAAGGCCTGCCTGTATTCATCGGAATCAATGCCGGGATAAATTGAAGAAACGTCCCAGCGCGGTATCTTGTTTGTGTTTTCCATAATGCTGTATTTTAGCACATTTATTCATTTTGTGATAGGCTTTCGGGATTGGTACAGCTCCAACTGTTCCGTGATTTCTTCCTTGCTGTGGTGGATTCCTGAGTTGATGCCGGGGCAATCCTGACTTTCTTTCTGCCATGATTCCCTGTCTTTTAGAACTGATGTCCAGAATGGGTAGGTCCTGCATTGGGTGGGGCGTGCCTCGTATGCGGAACATCCCTTGTCCCAGAAAATGCATTCGTTGTTTTGCCTTTCACGCAGCGACAGGTACTTTTTGCCCTGGTCGTCTTCCATCCAGCGGCAGTACATCGCGGTGAACTGATCAGCAGTAACGTCGGCCCATTGTGCAAGCCGTTCAAGGTCATGTTCAGAAAGCAGGACTACACCGGAAAATCCGCAGCAGCAGAAAGAACACTGTTTGCATGAAAAATCCAGGCCGTCGGAATAAAACACGTCTTCCATTTGAGTGACCGTCATTCCTTGTCTGGGGGTGGAAGCTCTGGCGAAAGCTTGCTCTTGTAAAAGTCTGTTTCCGTCTTGAGGTATTCCAGCAGGGGCAGGGCATCTTTTGCAATACGGCTGTCGTCAAATTCAACATTGGGATAAATCGGCTCAAGTATGATTCTGATGAAATTCTGTGCTCGCTTTATGATTTCAGCCGCATCGTCATCCACTGTCTTTCCCTTGATGAATGAATCTTCAAAATCGGCCTTGTACTGTTCCTTTTTTTGTTCAAGAATCGTGCGGTATTCGCTGTCGTTTTCTATGTGGATCTCGCGTATGTTTGAATTTTTATCCAGCTTTACGTGGCGCACTTCGGAAAAGAAATCCTTGTACTTAAAGCTTGGTTCGGTGGTGTATTCCGGTTGAATGCCCGTGATGACGACCGTTGTATCGTTGATTTTTGCAATCTTGATGTTCTGCAAATCCACGCCCCTCTGATATTGAACACAGCAGTCCATTACGGAAAGTATTTCATCGTAGTTTTTGGATGGAGAGTCGAGCCATTTCTTTATGACGTTGGTATAGTCGCTTTCGTTGAACTGTTCGCGGTTCTTTAGGGTTGCGTTCTGGCTGTATTCGCGGAAACACATCTTGAATACGTCCTGATACGTCTCTATGTTGAAGGTAAGGTTTTCCAGAAGATGAATTTTCTCCTTGAATGATTTTTGTTCGGCCTTGTATTTTTCGTTTTGCGTCTGGAGCTCGTCGATTTCCTTTTTCTGTTCGCGTATTTTTTCGTCCTTTGCCGTTTCCTGTGTGTGGACGTTATGGGAAATGTATGGCACCCAGATTAAAGTAAGGGGGATTGCGAGTATTGCACACATGATTGAAGAAAAGATGATTCCAAATTTGCCTGTAATCCTTAAGGAGCATGAAAGGAAAATGACAAAACTCATGCAGGCCAGAATCAGGGCTGTGCTTAAAATGGACTTGGTTAAACGCCATGCCTTTTTTGCTGGAGACGATAATGATTTTCTTAAGCGACCAAAAAAGTTTTCCTTTGCCATATTAAAAGATAATACTTCAAATTCTTGTAAAATACAATTATAATTCATGTCATGCAGAAGATTTTTTTTGACACAAGAAAACACGATGCCGCTGTCAGGGAACTCTATGGATTGAGCGAAGAACTGATGATGGAAAATGCGGCCTCAGGATTGGAAAAAGCCGTAGCCGAATGCCTTGAAAGGTCTGAAAAGAAGGGAATAGTCATTTTGTGCGGCGGTGGAAACAATGGAGCCGACGGTTATGCCCTTGCCCGTAGGATAATATGGAACGTCACGGTACTTGAATGCATTCCTCCCAAATCGAAGCTGTGCGCCATTCAGGCGGAACGTGCGCTAAAAGCCGGTGTAAAGATTGTGTGTGGGGATTCGTGCCTGGAATACCTTTCTTCTGCTGATGAAAATGGAATTGCCGTTGACTGCATTTTTGGAAGTGGTTTCCATGGGGAATTGCCTCAGGACATTTCTTCTCTTGTTGATCTTGTTAACGAAAAGGACTTGTTCAGGATTGCCTGTGACATTCCAAGCGGACTGGATTTAAACGGCAATTTTGAAAAAAGCGTTTTTCTTGCGGATTTAACCGTGACCATGGGGGCTCAAAAAATAAGCCTTTACTCAGACTTTGCAAAGGATGTGTGTGGAAAAATTCAAGTTGAAGATCTGGGTGTGCCACGCAAGCTGTTTGAGGATTCATATGAGGAGTATTCTCAGATTGAATTTTCGTTGCTGGAAGAAAATGACATGGATTTGCCGTGCCGTAAAAAGCAGAATGTCAACAAGGGTACTTTCGGGCATGCGGTGACAGTGGCGGGAGAAAAAAGCGGAGCGGCGGTTATGGCTTCCTGTGCTTCCCTAAGGATTGGAGCAGGGCTTGCGACTGTGGTGGATGCTGTTGGCGGATGCAAGCTTGATGGATGTACGGTTCCCTGCGACCTTATGTGTGCGACAGAATTCCCCTCGAATACAACGGCGGTGGCATGCGGCATGGGTCTTGGCCGTGGACGTGACATAAAGGGCATATTCGATTACCTTAAGGATAGAGATGTGGGATGCGTTCTGGATGCGGACTTGTGCCATTACAGAGAGATAAAGGATTTGCTTGATTCAAGGTCAAAGTCTGGGGCGGCTACTGTGATTACCCCTCATCCAAAAGAGTTTTCCATGCTTCTGGAAAATGTTGGATTGGGGCATCATGAGGTTCAGGAGGTCGTAAAAAACCGTGTGGAACTTGCGCAAAAATTCTGTTCTCTTTTCCCCGGTGTGGTCCTGCTTTTAAAGGGTGCCACGGTCATAATCTGTGTATCTGATTCTTTTGGCATAACAAGAATGTACTTTAATCCGCATGGAACATCGGCTCTGGCAAAGGGTGGAAGCGGAGACGTGCTTGCGGGATTGATATGCGGCCTTCTTGCCCAGAAATACTGTGCCATGAATGCGGCAATTACGGGTTCTCTTGTTCATGCATTTGCGTCACGGAAAGTTACTCCTGATTTTACGCTGACCCCTTCAATTCTGCTTTCTTCCATAAATCTACCATTTTGATAATAATTTGTTATATAACACCTTGTCTATTGTGTTATATGTGCTTTAAATTTTATACTTGAGGCATGAAAAGAGAGAAATTTATTATTTTGGTTGTAATTCTTTCATTCTGCTTTTTTACGCCGTTTTTTGGAGCTGAGAATGTTGAAGGATTATTGAGCGGTTATCTGAAGAACAGCCTTGATTTGCAGTCTCTTGTCGGGAAAACCCAAAAGGCAATCTTGGAAAACCAGCTGACTGGCATAAACTATGGATTCAGTTTTGAGCTTTCCACGGGGACCATAACAGTTACCACCGGAGATGACGGTTCGGTTCAGTTTACTCCAAAGGCCCAGGCTTCGATTCCACAGTTGAACAATCTTTCCGTAAGCGCTTCTTCCAAAGTACTGTTCGATTCAAATGATTCAAACAGCACCGTATTAAACACTTCGATTTCCCTGAGTGCGGATATCATTTCCAACAATTCAAAAAAACGGGAGATCAGCCTTCTAAAATCCGAGCGTTCGGTCCTGACGGCAAAACGCAATCTTCAGAACGGATTCATCTCTGCGGAAAAATCTTTCTATACTGAATTGAAAAACCTCTACAACATGAAGTCCCAGCTTTTGACTGCCCAGCAGGATGTCTATGACTCACAGCTTTCTTTTGAACAGGTTCGCGTACAGGGATATTCAACAAGCTCAACAAAATACAGGACGGCACAGCTTAAGGTTAAGTCCGATCAAAATACAGCCGAGTCAAAAAAACGTGACTTTGAACGTGAGGTAAAAATCTTTGCGGCAAAGTGTGGTGTTGAATATAACTACAGCGATCCGTCTGATTTTCTTCCAACTTCGATTCCAACAGTCGAGGCACTGGATGTAAAATCATTTGACCAGGAAAGCTACACAAAAATCGAAAGCGCAAAGTGGACCCAATACATCAATGAGCTTGAACGAAGCGCCGATTCTGCAATAACGCTAAGTGCAAACGCAGGCATGACGTTCAACTACAATGACATGGATTACAACACGATAAACGTAGGCAGTGACTTTACATGGAACAACACAGGCCTAAAACTCAGTGCGGGCGCAAACATTCCTGTGGGGACCGATTCAAGGACTCCGGTTTTGACAATGGGTGTTTCGATTGATCCCAATGCATTCCGCAAGGCAAAGATTAATTCTCAGATAGAAGAGATAGACGTTCAGCAGGAACAGATGGAAATAATCAAGGCTCAGGAAGACTATTACACAACCGTCATTTCTCAGGAATCATCGCTGCAGAACCTCTTGTGGGAAAAGCAGAGTGTGGCGGAATTCTATGACATGTATTCAAAGCTTGCGTCAGACATGGCGGGATATTACCGTCAGGGCATCATCACGGAAAGCGAATACCGTAAAAACCTTGGCAATAAGCAGAGCTATGAAATCAAGTCGCTGGTCAACGCCATAGATTTGATTGTCTACAATGACAACACACAGCTTTTGTTCTGTCCGGAAATAGAAGATTTGGATTTGGAAGCGATAGGAGGAGAAAATGAATAAAGAAAAGAAAGAGAAAAAGACAAACAAGAAAAAGATGAATAAATACCTCAAACGGTTTTTGATTTTTATAATCGTACTTGCCGTGATTGTTGTTGGCCTTGTAATTACCCGTCGCATCAGGTCAAAGGCAAATACACAGAATGTGACATATACAGTTAACCAGGAAACCTATGAGAACGTAATCGAAATCTCTGGTGTGGTGTCCGCCGCTAAATCTCAGAACCTTCAGGCCCTTTCCAGCGGAACGGTTGTCGCAGTCAATGTAAAGCAGGGTGATCACGTTAAAAAGGGTGATGTAATACTTCAGCTTGATGACTCAACGGAAAAATATAATCTTGCCCGCCATGACTATGATATGGAAACCACAAGGATTACAGGATCAGCTCGTCAGTATGAATTGATGAAGACACAGCGTGAAGCCCTTTTGCAAAAGGTTTCGGAAAGGAAAATCACGGCACAGTTTGACGGAATCATCGCAGACTTGAATGTTGCCGTTGGTGATGCCCTGGAAACAAAAAATTCAGTAGGAACTATTGTTGACGTTTCATATCTTACCGCCGAAGTTGAAATTGCGGAAAGAGACGTAAGCAAACTTGTTGTCGGTCAGAAGGTTGAATTTACTTTCTCTGCCATTGATGAAAAAGTTTACGGTACGGTTGTGTCATGGCCTGCAATCGGATCAGTTACAAACCGTGGTGCAACGGTCGTAAAGGCAACAGTAAGAATTGACGAATATCCGGAGGGAATATTGCCAAATTACTCTTTCTCTGGAAAAATCGAAATATCACCGACAGAAACCTATCTGGTAGTTTCCCGTTATGCAGTTGGAAGGGAAGACGGACAGGCTTATGTTGAACTGGCAAGTAGTGGAGAAAAAATAAATGTTGTGGTAACTCCGTATGACCGTGAATACGTAAAGGTAGAAAGTGGGCTCAAGGGCGGTGAAGTCCTCAAGCAGCTTACTACTCCTCAGGCTTCTGGATTCCAGCGTGGTGGATTTGGAGGCGGTTCAGGTGGATCAAGAAGCGGTTCTGGCGGTGGCATGCCAAGTGGTGGTGGATTCCCAGGCCGCTAAGGAGTGCTCTATGGCTGAATCAGTAATTACAATGGAGAACGTAAAGCGCTTTTATTCTGTTGGGGAAGAAGAAGTACAGGCTTTGCGCGGAGTATCCTTTGACATAAAGCAGGGAGAATTCGTTACGATAATGGGACCGTCCGGTTCAGGAAAATCAACCTGCATGAACATGATCGGATGTCTTGACCGGCCTACGGATGGCATAGTCAAAATCAACGGTAAGGAAACCGCAGAGATGAGCGAAAAGGAGTTGGCTGTACTCAGGAATCAAACTGTAGGCTTTGTATTCCAGCAGTACTTTTTGCTTTCGTCCATGACCGTGCTTGAAAACGTAATGCTTCCGTTGCGATATGCCGGACTTGAAAAAAGGGAACGCAGGGAAAAGGCCATTGTCGCCCTGGAAAAAGTGGGGCTTGCAGACAGAATGAACCACAGGCCACATGAACTTTCCGGTGGACAAAAACAGCGTGTTGCTATTGCTCGTGCAACTGTGACCGAACCAAAGATAATACTTGCAGACGAACCGACTGGAGCCTTGGACAGTAAGACTTCCAAAAACGTAATGGATTTGTTCTGGGAAATAAATGAAAAAGGCACGACTGTTGTAATCGTTACCCATGACCCTCGTGTAGGTGCGTCATCAAAACGCTGCATCAGGATATTTGACGGCTTGATTCAATCGGATTCCGAGCAGATACCGGCCGGTTTTGAAAAAGAAAAGGAGGAAGAAAAAAATGCTTGAAGATTTTCTTAATTCTCTTCAGAATTTCAGACGCAACAAAATGCGTACCTTCCTCTCACTCTTGGGAATCATCATCGGTGTTGCATCCGTAATCGTAATCATGAGCATGGGACAAAGTTCAACTGCTCAGATTGAACAGACTTTCGGCTCAAACGGACTGGATATGGTTACTGTGTCTGCGGGTGGTTTTATGTGGAGGGGAAGCTCTTCATCAATTACCTTTAATGAAAGTTTCAGGGAAAAGCTTTTTGCAGCAGTTCCTAACATCAAGACTGTTTGGTTCAAGAATACAGTTTCCGGAACAATATCAAGCGGAGAAATATCTTCTTCGACTTCGGCAACCGCAGTTGAGACAGACTACATGCAGGCCTATGGACTCCAGCTAGAAAGCGGTCGTTTCTTTGATGTCACCGACAATGTTATGGGAACCCAGAAAATAATCCTGGGCAGTGAGATAGCCTCTTCCCTTTTCCCAAACGGAAATGCTGTCGGCAAGAACGTTATAATGGTAATTAGTTCTGTTACGTTCAACTTTGAGGTAATAGGTGTCCTTAAATCACAGACTTCAGGTATGGAGGATGCCTCCAATGGATGTTATGTTACAAGAGGCTTTTACACCAAGAAGATAGTTCCGAATGCAAATGCGGCAACAGTAATGGTTCAGGCTGTCTCCAAGGACAAGGCCACCGATGTCCTGAATGCCGTTGAAGAATATTGTACCCAGTTGGCAGGAAGCGATACGGCTGTGCGTACGATGTCAATGCAGAGCATGCTTGATCAGATGAGTGAGATTACGGCAACAGTATCCATGCTTCTTGCGGCAATTGCGGCAATATCTCTCTTGGTCGGTGGTATCGGAATCATGAACATCATGATTGTTACGGTAACGGAGCGCAAACAGGAAATAGGAATCAGAAAGGCACTTGGAGCAAGCCCCAACAAAATCCGCCTGCAGTTCCTGATTGAATCCGCCAGCATCACAGTTCTTGGTGGAATTGCAGGAATAATTCTTGGCATCGGCTTAAGCTTTGCTGTGGAATATGTCCGTGAGTTGGATTTCGTAATCAGCACAGACTCCTGTGTAATCGCCTTTGTGTTCTCCGTCTTCGTAGGAATCTTCTTCGGCTTTAGCCCCGCATCCCGTGCCGCCAAACTGGACCCCGTAATAGCACTGTCCGGCGAGTGACACGCAAGCTTACACAAACTGTCATTCCGGACTTGATCCGGAATCTCAGTGTTGCCTAAAGACTTTTGCTTTGGTCGCGAAGGCTCCCATTTTCCCTTCGGGAAAAACAGCAAAACTCTGAAAGAAATTGAATAATGTCATTCCGGACTTGATCCGGAATCTCAGTGTTGCCTAAAGACTTTTACTTTGGTCGCGAAGGCCCCATTTCCCCTTTGTGAAACACAGCAAAACTCTACCTATGGAATAAAAAGACTCAAAGTTGTATGATGTAAACATGAAAACAGGTGCTATTATTGCTGGCGGTATTGTTTTTATTCTGGTGGGGCTTCTCTTTTGTGCGGCTGCGGTTTATCTGTCAAAATCTGCGGCATCCAAAAAATCTGCCATAAGCAAACCGGGTAGTGTTGTCTTCTATATAATTGGTGCAATGACTCTTGTGATGGGTCTTTTGGCTCTTGTGTTCGGCTCACAGCTGACCAAGTCCATGGTTCAGATTGGATGTTTCATCTATCTTGTGGCGCTTGTAGTTTTGTTTGCGGTATTCTGTTCAATGTTAAAGGTTAAAAATGGCACAGACGATTCATCGGGTAAAGGCGAGCACTCAATATAAAAGGGAGCATAAGGCCGATTACGGAAAGGAAAAAATCAAGATTCTTTATGAGGACAGGGACATCGTTGTAATCCTTAAACCAACAGGCTTGCTTTCGGTTCCATATCCGGGAAGCAAATCCCGCACTGCGCTTGATCTTCTGGAACAAATCATGCGGAAAAAGGGAAGCTGGTCGTCCTCGCACAGGCCCTTTGTCGTTCACCGTCTGGACAGGGATACTTCCGGGGTTATGATGTTTGCGCTAAATGAATCTGTTCAAAAAAAGGTGATGGACAGCTGGCATACCATGGTAAAGGAACGGCTGTATCACGCAGTTGCCGAAAACCCACACAACCCAAAGCATGCCCTTGATGACGAGGGTCTTATTGATGATGATCTTGCACAAAATGCATTTCATGTGGGATATGTTCCAAAAAAAGAAGATAAAAATGTAAAGACTGTTCCCGCACGCACCCATTACAAAATCCTGTACCGCGGAAAAACTCATTCGCTGTTTGAGCTTGAGCTCGATACCGGAAAGAAAAACCAGATCCGCGCACATCTTGCGTCCAAGGGATATCCTCTTGCTGGTGACGAAAATTACCGCGCCCACACCGATCCATTCCACCGGCTTGCACTCCACGCACGAACCCTGGCATTTGTCCATCCTGTTACCGGCGAATACATGAAGTTTGAGGAGCCTGAGGATGAGTCATGGCTTGAATATGTAAAAAAGGGAGATGAACACCCCGCCACTCCAATTTGGGAACTTGAACGGCAGGCATACCGAAAGGAAAAGTCAAAATCAGACGAAAGCAGAAAAGAGCAGGAACCAAAGATAATCTCCGGCAAAAAACTAAGGTCCATGGATTTTATCGAACGCGGAAAGAATTTCAGGGGATAAGGTCAGGCTTCTGAATTTGAGATTTATCCTGAGATATGTTGATTTTTTCCATCTAACGCACTAAAATTACAATAGAGGTACTTTTTTATGAAAAATGTTTTCAAATTTTTACCATTATTTGTTTTTGCATCTTTTGTTTCTCTTTTGACAGGATGCGGTGGTTCCGCCAACAAGGTGGATGCACTCAAGGCTTCCATTCCGCCAAGTGAAAAATCTGCATCGGAAGTGTTCGAGGTCATAGACTTTCTTCCCGGAGAAGAGCTTCCTTCGAATGTGAAATATCCTTCCATTCAGATTCAGTTCTCAGAGCCTGTCATTGCCCTGCAGAAACTGGGGGATCCGTCGGATAAGTCTCCCTATGTGACGATTGAACCGGAAATCAAGGGTGTTTTCCGCTGGTACGGTACTTCGCTTTTGAGTTTTGAAGCCAGTGACCCAATCATTCCGCAAAAGGAATATACTGTAAAGGTTGCCCCTGATATTCAGTCAGCTTTTGGAAAAGCAATTACCGGTAATCTTGAATACAAATTCCACACTGAACCGCTCAAGATGACAGCAATCATCCCGGGTTATGGAGAAGTTCAAAAAGGCAATTACGTGGATACCGAAAGTGTACCTCCTGAACAGGCCCGCGACATTGTCCTTGCATTCAACGCACCAGTAAATCCCGACCATATCAAGACACAGCTCAAGATATCTGCCGGCTCAAAGACCTTCTCATGTTCAGCAAAACTGGAAACTCCGCCGAATGATGAAGATTCAGATTATTCACCGAACCTTGTGCGCCTGACTCTTGATTCTGCCCCAGATGCCGATGAGGATTTGATTGTTGAACTTCCAGAAGGTTCTTCTTCCGATGAAGGCTGCTATCCGACACCGGAATCCCAGCAGATGAGGTTCCATACATTAAAGCCGTTCAGGTTGAATTCTTATACAACGGATGACATCTATTATTCTGAATATACCAATCCGGTTGAATTCCACTATAGCGCCATCCTAAAGTCCGGACAGGAAAAAAAGATAGCTTCTCTGGTAAGCTCAAGTCTGGATGCGACGATTACAGAAAAGAACATTGCCCTGAGGGGAAAGAACCTTATCATCCATAGTCTTCCTGTAAAATACGATTCAACATATACGCTGAATCTTGCTCCTGGAGTAGAGGATATTTATGGAAGAAAGATTACCGAAAAGGAATCCCTTACTGTAAAAGTTCCCAAGGCTGCAAGCTATGCCAACTTCAAGAATTCCGGCATGAACATGCTTGAGGCCCAGTTTGCTCCAAGGCTTGCCTTTGCATTCCAGAACGTAAAGGAAGGTTCTTACTTTAATGTGACACCGCTTACAAAAGCCAATGGTGCACTTGTACTAAACGAAAAAGAATCATATAAGGAATTGATTGATTCAGGATATCCGGAAAACACAAGGATTGTAAAAACAGTTGACCTGGACAGATTCCTTGATAAAACATCTTCAGGACAGTATCATGGCGCCGTTGCCTTTGATGCCGACGTTGCATATGAATACCGCTACAGGGATTGGCGTACCGACCAGTTGGTCTCCGAGATTTCCCATCACAAGAACGAACAGATAATTCAGGTTACCGATTTGGGTATGACCGTACGTTACGGCTACAACAAGGCTGCGGTTCTTGTAACAAGCCTAAAGACGGGAGAACCTGTACCGAATGCAACCGTAAATATAAGGAAGATTTCATGGAGGCTCGGTTCAAGGGAGGTTGTTCTTGCATCTGATGCCGACAATGCCATTGCGGAAGGACGTACGGATGCAAATGGACTTGCTGTCATAAACATTCCTGCGGGAACTTTTGGGTCAAACAACAACGACTACATTTACATTCAGGCCAAGACTGCCGATGACAGCGCCATATTCAATCCTTCAAGCCACAACATGTGGGCATCTTCTGTTGACCGTGTAAGCTCACCGGACTATGCGGAGGATGAAGAAGAGAATGTCTTTATCTTTACTGACCGTGGACTTTACAAACCAGGCGAGACAATGACATTCAGGATTATTGACCGCAAACTCAGGCTTGGTGAATACAGCCCGTATCAGGGTAATTATACTATCAGCCTTACTGATGCTTCATGGGATTCAACTGTTGTTGCAACAAAGGATGACAGGACCACAGCAAACGGTACAGGTTGGGGACAGTTCAAGATTCCGGATGATATTGAACCGGGCACTTACTGCCTCAAATACAGCCACTCCGGTGTAAATGAAACCATCTATGTTCAGATCCAGTTCTTTGAGCGCCTCCGTTTTGAAGTCAATTCATCAATTGCGGACATGACCTATTATTCAGGCGACACTCTTTCTGCAACAATTGCAGCACAATATCTTGGCGGCGGAAGCATGGGTGATTCAACTTATGATGCCTACTGGACACGTTCACCTCAGGGATTCAGGGCCAAGGGTGTTGAATTTGAAAAATACAGTTTTGGTCCTGTTCAGGGCTATGACGGAACATCTTCACTTGATTCAGATTCAGGCAAGCTTTCTGCAGACGGAAAGGCATCCGTTAGCGTAAAGACTGGCGGTGAAAAACTCAAGGGCATGGCATACCGTTACCGCATGGAAGCCTCGGTTTCTGATTCAGGCAACCAGTCTATTTCTTCTTCTGCGGCGGCGGTCGTACATCCTGCCAAATTCTACATAGGTCTTAGTTCTGCAAAAAATGTCTCGGGATTCCCAAAGAAGGGCAATCCGCTTAAATATGATTATGTCTGTGTAACACCGGAAGGAAATGCCCCTGACTCATCAGCCTTGCCTTCAGGTAAAAAGATGAAGGTAGAGCTTTTGCGCGAGGAATGGAAGGAAGTTCAGCAGCTGTCATGGAACGGTGAGCTTACTTCAAGATACCAGCGTTCAATGGTTACTGAGTCTGAGCAGACAATCAATCTGTCCGGTTCCTCAAAGGCCACGGAAATCAGCGTTACACCTCCAAAGGGCGGTGCATATTTAATCAGGCTTTCAACTGAGGATAACGCAGGAAACGAAATAATAACAGAGCGCCGTCAGTATGTTACAGGCAGTGACTGGACATGGTTCTCACGCTATAACTCAGAGGAAATTGAACTTACTCCGGACAAGGATGAATACGAGGTTGGAGAAAAGGCCCAGATCCTTATGCAGAGTCCTCTTCCAAAGGGACGCTATCTTATTACAGTTGAGCGCGAAGGCATTCTTTCTCAGGAAGTGCGTGTCGTAAACGAGCCGACAACTGTACTTGAATTTGACATCAAGGAAAACTATGTCCCGATCATGTATGTTGCGGTTTCTTCATATTCAACAAGAACTGAGCCTCCTGCGGCAGACTACAACACTGTGGACATCGGTAAGCCAAAGGGATACTTTGGTGTTACGGCCCTTAAGGTTAGCACACAGACCAAGAGGTTCAACATAGATGTAAAGATGGACAAAGCCCTGTACAAGCCGGGTGAAAAGGCCACAATCAAGATTCATGCATCTACAAAGAACGGTGCGGTTCCAAATGCGGAAGTAACGCTCATGGCGGTTGACCGTGGCGTAATCGATTTGATCAACTATCATGTTCCGGATCCGGTTGAATATTTCTACAACACGTGGTACTTCCCGGAATGTGTACGTGGTGGTGACAGCCGCTCACTGCTCATGGACCCAATCACATATACCAGCAACAACCTTGTCGGTGGAGATTCGGACAAGCTTCAGGAGCGCAAGAACTTTGATCCTACTGCATTGTTTGTTCCTGCATTGATAACGGACAAGAACGGAGATGCCCAGTATACCTTTACGCTTCCAGATTCACTCACTGCATACAGGATTACTGCTGTGGGTGTGGACGGAAACAACTTTGCCCTTGCAGAAGATGAAATGTCTGTTGCAAATCCTGTTTCTGTAAGGACCGTAATGCCAAGAAAGCTGCGTTTGGGTGATGTGAGCGAAATAGGTGCGACACTTTCCAATCTGGAGGGAACTGCCCACAACGTAACGATTACGATGAACCTCTACAGTGGAATTGAAAAGACTGGCATAATCCAGAACCCATACGACGTTCAGAAGCTTCCGGGTAAGGCCTCATTGGAGGACAAGACCACAAAATCCATTTCGGTTCCTGCCCAGAGCACAAAGCCGCTGTACTTTACGATAAAGGGTGACGAGCCTGGATGGATTACGGTTGAATATATAGTCAAGTCCGATGTGGTAAACGAAAAGATACTCATGCCGCTTGAAATTGAAAAGCCGTACATTTACGAGACGGTTGCAACAGTGGGTGAGGTTGGTCGTGACGAAAAGCAGGCCAGTGGAGCAGAAAAGCTCATTCTTCCGGGTGATGCCGAGGACAACATGGGAAGCCTTTATGTTCAGCTTGACCCGACGCGCATTGGTGTGCTTGGAGAGGCCGTACGTTATGTATTCCATTATCCTTATGGTTGTCTTGAACAGAGGTCAGCCGCAATTTTGCCTCTTGTGGCATTTGGTGAATACATCGATGCATTCGGGCTTAATTCCGAGGTTGTGAATGCAAAGGCTGTTGTAGAAAATGAGATAAAGAACTGGGCAAGCAGTCAGCTTTCCGACGGTTCATTCCCGTATTGGCCGGGTGGAAAATATTCAAGCCTCTATGTTTCAACTCGTATCGGTGAAATACTCGGAATTGCAAAGAAGAAGGGAATCAACATCACAAGCGAGATAGACCTTGATGACCTGGCTGATTATCTTAAACGTGAATCCTATGAATACCTTGAAGAAAATTCTCGTTATTCATGGTATTCTTATGATGCGGTTCACTCTCTGTATTCAGCATCAATGTTGACCTCTGATATCGACGAATCTGTGATTGACAATCTCCTAAAGGAAAGAAGTGACCTGGATGTCTCTACCCTGGCATTGTGCGGACTCATCTATGACAATTTGGGCATGACCAGCAAGGCAAAGAATGTCCTGAATAAGGTAAAGGCCCACATCAAGCTTTCCACACAGGGAGCGGAAATTGCGGAACCACAGTTCAACGGCTACTGGTCTTTCTACTATGATCAGTCAGAAAAGTTTGCCCTTGCGCTTCAGCTCTACAGCAGAGTTGCACATACGGACAAAACCAACCAGCATCTTGTGTACGAGCTGTTGAAGATTCAGCAGTCCAACAGGGGATACTGGTATTCAACTGCCGCTACGGCTCGCGTATTGATTTCAATGGATGAATACATCAGGGCCAACGACCTTACCAAGCTTGATTTCACGGCAGAAGTCCTGCTTAACGGCAAGAAATTGAACGAAGGCTCATTCAAGGGTGTTGCCGCAAAAGCTGTGGACAAAACAATGGCATTCAACGAGGATCCGATTAAGGACATGCCTCGCGACAAGGAACTGAACCTTGAATTCAACAAGAACGGTCAGGGAACACTCTATTACACAGTTTCCATGAAGTATGCAATTCCGGCTGCAAGACAGTATGCAAGGGATGAAGGCATCTGTATCTTTACCGAGATTACCGACGTAAAGACCGGAGAGGTTGTTTCAAGCGACAAGCTTGTGGCAGGAAACATCTATCGTGAGCGTGTGTACATTTCTTCTACAAGAAACCGCGAATATGTGGCAGTACGTGCCCCAATTCCTGCTGGTGCTGAAGTCCTGAACGCCGCATTTGTCACAACTGGAACACAGCCAAAGGTGGCAGGTGAGGAAGAGGACGATGACAGCTGGGAAAGCTACTGGAGGAACTACAACTGGGGACTTTCTTATCAGGGCATCTACGACAGCGAGGTCCAGTACTTCTGGGATTATTTCCCGCGTGGAAGCCAAAAGGTAGAGTTCATGTTCCGTGCAACACGCAAGGGTACGTTCAACACCCCGTGCAGTACTGCGGAATGCATGTACCAGGAAGAGATATTCGGTAGAAGCAACGGTAAAGTCTGGACGATAGAATGAAAAAAAGACAGGCGGCCGTAAAAAGCCCTGGTCGCAGGCTTACCGTTACCATTATAGTCATCCTGATTCTGGTGGCACTTGGCTTGATATGGCATGTTGTCATGGTCAGGTGGCCGGATCCGGAACTGGATGCATTCAGGGAACATCAGTACAGTACCCGCTTTTATGACAGGGAGGGGGTGCTGCTGCATGTCATGCCTTTGGATGATGGCCTTAGGCGCGAGTATTATCCGCTTGAGGCTATTCCCAAAGAACTTGTTGAGCGATTCATAAGCGAAGAGGACGCACATTTTTACCATCATCCCGGAGTCGATTTTCTTTCGGTAATCAGGGCGTGGTGGCAGAACAAAAAGGCAGGCCAGGTAGTAAGCGGTGCCTCAACAATTACGATGCAGCTTGTCCGCATGGTTCATCCCCGTCAGGAAGAGGTCGGCATTAAGACCAAAATCCGCGAGATGTTCCGTGCATTTTCATTTGAGGCAAAATTAAGCAAAAAAGAGATACTTGAGCTTTATCTGAACAATGTTCCCTTTGGTTTTCAGATTGAAGGTGTCGGGTCGGCATCCCGTTCATTTTACGGTGTGGAGCCTAAGGATCTTTCTGATGAACAGATTGATTCAATAGTAAAGATTCCGCGCAGGCCTTCCGAATATGCCCCAAAGAAAACCTATGACTACAAGACCCAATGCCCGCATTTCATTGTGCAGGTTGTCTCTGATTATAAGGAAAAAAATCAGCACATACCGCCGGAAGTGACCCTATCCGTTGATTCAGACCTGAACATAAAGGTTGAAAAACTCATTCAGGCCAAACTGTCGGAGTACAAGGAAGCACGTGTCCATAACGGTGCCGCATTTGTCATAAACAATCACACGGGAGAGATTATTGTCTGGGTAGGAAATGCCTCCTTTGACGATGTTGAGCATTCGGGGCAGATTGACGGTGTGCTTGTAAAGAATCAGCCCGGAAGTTCCATGAAGCCGTTCCTGTATGCCCTTGCACTGGAAAGCGGTTTTTCTCCAAGTTCCGTTCTGCCCGACATTCAGATGGATTTTGGTGGAGAGGGCGTTTATGTTCCGCTCAATTTCAACAACATGTTCAATGGGCCTGTCCTGTTCCGCAATGCGCTTGCCTCTAGCCTGAATGTTCCCGCCGTGTATCTTTTGTACAACGTGGGCATGGACAATTATCTGGAACGCCTGGACATGCTTGGGTTTGAGTCTCTGGCAGGAAAACGCGATTCAATGGGACTTTCTCTTGCCCTTGGTGCCGGAGAGGTGAGCCTGTATGAGATGGTACGGGGCTTTTCTGTGTTTACCAATGACGGTAAGCTGATGGAGGATACAACTTGCCTGAAGACTGATCAAAAAGCATCTTTAAGAAAAGTCTATGCCCCTGATACTGCAAGAATCATCTGTTCGATTTTAAGCGATAAAAATGCCCGCTCGCTGGGTTTTGGAAACGCCCAGGTTTTTGACACGGATTACCCATGCATTTTCAAGACGGGGACATCAAATCAATTCCAGAACATAATTGCCCTTGGTTCTACCTCCGAATTCACCGCTGGAGTATGGATGGGAAATTACGAGGGAGAGACAGTCGTACGTCAGACTGGAAGCAGCATTCCGGCCTCTGTTGTACGTCAGATTCTGGATGAACTTACGGATACCTATGGTGCCCTGGAATTCCTGGAGCCTGAGCTTTATGAGAAAAAACAGCTGTGTGCCCTGTCGGGAATGAAGCCTTCGTCCTGCTGTCCCTCAAAAATCAACGAATATGTCCTTAAAAACTCAAATGAAGACCTTACATGGAACACCACATGTACATGGCATCATATGAACAACGGCAAGGTGGCAATCTCTTATCCAAGCGAATATCAGCACTGGTCAAACGGCAGGAATTATGCCGGTACGATTTCGGGGGATGAGGCAGATGTTGAAATACGTTTCCCAAGGAACAAGGCCTCGTTTGTCTATGACCCGCTTTTGCCCAAGGAATCCCAGATGCTGCATGTTCTTGCTGTGGGTGGCGGTTCGTCTGTCACGTCATTGTATCTGGACGGTACTTTTGTTGGCAGTGTACAGGGCATATTGGAATGGGACATTCCTCTGGAGCGTGGAGTTCATTCACTAATGGTTACGGCCGGGAATTCCAGGGACGTGGTGACTTATACCGTACAGTAGCCGCCTATTTCTTTCCGGCTTTTTTTAGGGAGGCTTCCTTTACATAATATGCATCAAGCTCGTCTATGCCGTAGGTTTTTGCGTCAATCTGCATCTTTTTAATTGCCTGCTTGAATTTGTCCGTGCTTGTGGCCTGAATTGCTTCCCATGAATCTGTTTTTAGGACGGGGGCAATCAGTTCTGCGGCTTCATTCAGGCTTTTGCTCTGGTAGGAGAATGTTACGGTCTGTGGGTTTTGGTCCTGCTCAGGGGAAGCAAGCTGATTATTTTTGAACAATTCATTTAATGACGCGAGTTTCTGGATATAAGGGCCGTTTTCTTCAATTATTGAGTGATAGATTCCGGTTCTGGCATCATATAGGCCAAAGCCAAGTTCTTCCAAACCGTCAAAATCCTGTCCAAGGGGGGTGCCTGAGTTTCCGAAAAGGGTAATATATAGAAAATTGTCCGGGATTTCTTGGGTAGGGGTGTCCTCCGTTTCTTCCACCAGCGGTTCATCGTCTGTTTTTTCTAAATCCAGTTCCCCGGTTGCGGATGAGGTTTTGCCTTTGCATGACAGATTGAAAAAGATGCTCAAGGTGATGGCGCCGCACAGGATGATTTTTGATGTTATTCTCAAAGCAGTTCTCCTCTTTTTTCTATCTAAGTAATTTACTATGACTTGTGTTTTTATTCAAGTTGCCTGATTTTGCCGCATATACAGTTTTGCTGCTAAAGTTACGAAAAAAAACATAAAAAAAATCGTTAAATTCCTTAAAATCTTTCAATTTTACTCAACATATGTAAGGAATAATAGTAAATTTGTCCAAAAATCAAAAAAAAAATATATAAATTTCAGGAAAAACAATTTGACAATGGTTATTGCTTGCCATATACTGAATCTAAGTTAGGCGGGAAATGCCTAAGTAAGAAACGCACTCTTTCATTTTCACAAAGGAGGAATACATGAAAAAGTCAAGCATTATTTTGGGTATTGCAGCTTGTGCAGCTCTTGCATTGGTAACAGGTTGTGATAACAAGAAGAAAGAAGGAGCAGACGCTAGCGGAAAGACAAAGCTGTCTGTATGGTCATTCACAGACGAAATCGGTGGATTCATCGACAACCCTGATTATGGTTACAAAGTAACTCACCCGAATGTAGAAATCGAGTACACATTTACACCAACTGACCAGTTCCCAAGCAAATTGGACCCAGTTCTGGCTTCTGGAAACGGTGCTCCTGACGTATTCGGTCTTGAGGACGCTTTCGTTCGCAAATATGTTGAATCAGGTCTTCTTTTGCCACTCGATGACCTCTATGAGGAAGTAAAGAGCAAGATGGCTGATTACCCGATGAAGGTCGGTAGCTATAACGGACACGTTTATGGTATGTCATGGCAGGTAGCTCCTGGAGCTCTCTTCTATCGCCGCAGCTATGCAAAGAAGTACTGGGGATCAGATGATCCAGAAGTAGTTCAGGAAAAGGTTAAGGACCTTGACACATTCATGGCATCAGCTCGCCAGCTTCTCAAGGATTCAAACGGAAAGTGTAAGATCGTTTCAACATCTGGTGACCTCTTCATGCCATACAAGGGTGCTCGCAAGAAGCCGTGGATTGTAGACGACAAGCTTTACATCGATCCAGCTATGGACGCTTACATGGAAATGGCAAAAGTATTCTATGATGAAGAACTTGACGGACGCACATCACAGTGGGCAGAAGGCTGGTATGCCGGTATGAAGGACACACTGAAAGACGAAAAGGGAAATGCCCTTGAAGTTATGTGCTACTTCCTCCCAACATGGGGTCTCCACTATGTTCTCAAGCAGGATGCTAAAGAAACATCTGGTGACTGGGCAATGTGTGCAGGTCCTGCTCCATATCGCTGGGGTGGTACTTGGATTGCAGCATACAAGGGAACAAAGCAGCCAGAAGCAGCTAAGGAAATGATCCGCTATCTCGCTACAGATGACAACTTCCTTGAAGCAATGGCAAAGGCATCTGGTGACTGTGTTGGTAACTTCAACGTACAGAACAAGATTAAGGATACATTCTCTGAACCATATCTTGGTGGACAGAACCACTATGCTCCATTCTGCGAAATGGCTAAGACAGTTGACGGTTCTCTTACACAGGGAACAGACCAGCAGATCGAAGCTTTGTGGAGCGAATCTGTAACTGCATATGCAATGGGTGAAAAGACAAAAGAAGAAGCACTCAATGCATTCAAGGAACAGGTTGCTACAACAATGGGTTACTAATCTAACCTCTAAATACGGTGTCTGTTAAAGGATGCCGTATTAAAGCCGTGTTAAGAATCATGTCTTTGAAAGATATCTCTTGCACGGCTTTTTTTTGGTATATAAAAAAGTAATTGGATTTTTTTTGTCAGACAGGTAAGGATTTTTCCATATATTTAGCCTGTTCTTTCTTAAGGAGGTTGTTGCATGGGCAAACATGTCGGAACACAAGCAAAAGTGAATCGAGCAGGTTATTTCTTTGTCATTCCTTTTGTCGTTGTTTTCTTGGTTTTTAACTTTTGGCCTACAATTTATACTTTTCTGCTTTCATTCGGAAACCTTGAAGGTTTGAGGGTTAACTTTGATTTCGTAGGTCTTGCAAATTATAAAAAATTGCTGTCAGATCCCTATTTCTGGGGTGCGGTCGGCAATACATTCATCATCTGGGGTTTAAACTTTGCTCCTCAGCTGGGGCTCGCCCTCTTGTTTGCCATTTGGTTGACAGATGTTAAGCTTCGCCTTCGCGGTAAGAACTTGTTCCGTGCGCTTTTCTATCTTCCAAATCTTCTGACGGCAGCTTCTGTTTCACTTCTGTTTAGGTCTTTGTTTGGTCATCCTATTGGACCGGTAAACCAGCTTTTGATGAAATTCGGCATGATTGAGAGTGCATTTAACTTCTATCGAAGTGTTACTGCCTCCCGTTTGATTGTTGCCTTTATCCAGTGGTGGATGTGGTGTGGTCAAACCTTGATTTTGCTCATGGCGGCCATTACTTCTATTTCACCTTCACTTTATGAATCAGCAGTTATCGATGGTGCCAACGACTGGCAGTGTACATGGAAGATTACAGTTCCATTGCTGCGCCCGATGATGTTCTACGTTCTTGTAACATCAATGGTCGGTGGTATGCAGATGTTCGATATACCATTCCTTATTACAGGTATGCACGGTGAACCGGATTACAAGATCCGTACGGCAGCCGTCTACATGTACAATATTGGTTTCCAGGGTAAGACGAATTACTCATATGCGGCTACGATATCCGTTGGAGTGTTTATCATTACTACTGTACTTGCCATTGTTATTAATAAGATTACTTCCGAAAGAAAACCGCGTAAGCGAAAGGCCTATGTTGTTGCTGAGGGAGGTGCACAATGAAAAATTATTTGGTTCAAAAATCAATAAAATCAACAATCATCTATATTTTCATGATTATATTCGGATTGATTGCTGTTGTGCCTGTCTGGGTTCTTCTTGTTAACGCTACACGCAGCACTTCCCAGATCAATACTGGTCTTTCAATTTTCCCGAGCATCCATGCCTTTAATGACTGGACAGGTCCGGATGGCGTAGTCATAAAGTCTAACTGGTTTGCATTGACAAGCCGTGGATTTAAGATTGCCCATGGTTTTAAGAACAGTATCATCGTAGCAGGTCTTTCCACAATCCTGAACGTTTACTTCTCTGCATTGACAGCATATGCAATTCATATTTACCGCTTTAAGGGACGCAAGGTTCTTTGGGCTGTAATCATGACTTTGATCATGCTTCCTGCATCTCTGTCATTCATCGGTTTCTATCAGTTCATGGCAAAGATTCACCTTACTAACACATACATTCCGTTGATCATTCCGGCAATGGCCGCAGCTGGTACAGTTTTGTTCATGAAACAGTATCTTGAGTCAATCCTGTCCCTTGAATTGATTGAGGCTTCACGTATTGACGGTGCTGGTGAATTGTTGATTTTCAACAGGATTATTCTTCCTGTAATCAAGCCGGCTCTTGCTACCCAGGCAATCTTCGCCTTTGTTGCAAGCTGGAACAACTTCATGACTCCGTTCGTATTGTTGTCCAAGACCGAAAAGTATACCTTGCCTATGTTGGTACAGATGCTTCGTGGTGATATTTACCGCACAGAGTACGGTGGAATCTACCTTGGTATCGCAATTTCTCTGGTACCTATCATCATCTTCTACTGCTTTATGTCTAAGTTCATCATCAGTGGTTTGACGATGGGTTCTGTAAAAGAGTAGTCTTCTGGCGTGCCCGTTTGGGAGCCCTGAACACGAAAGCCGGTTTCCGTGTGGAGGCCGGTTTTTTTTTGTAAAAAAAGTTGTTATTCTGTTAAAATTTCACTTCCTTTTTTCTGAATTTGGGTTTATTATATTATTGAATATTCTTTTAAAAAATGAAGCTAAAGAGTAAATCATAGGAGAAACGAATGAACATTAAAATCAAAAGTGTTTTTTCAAAGGAATTTGCACGTTACGGAAAAGTTCTGACTGGTTATGACACCAAGGAACTTCTTGCCAAACTGGATGAATGTACTCCATTGCCAACTGATTCTGTAGTCTATGAACCGGGTGAATCACATCTTGAAGCCCTGCCAATCGCAAAGGAATTCAGCGACAATGCCTATGGTGGAATGCCGATTCAGGTGGGTTACTGCAACGGATTCAACACCAAGCTCAACTGTCTTGAGTATCACCGTGGAAGCGAGCTGAACATTCCGTCAACCGATGCAATCCTGCTTGTTGCAACTGTCAGCGACATTGAAAACGGAAAAATCTCAACAAGGAAGGTAAAGGCTTTCAGGGTACCGGCCGGAACAGTTGTTCAGGTTTATGAGACAACCCTGCACTATGCCCCATGCTGTGACGTACATGGTAGCGAAATTGCCCCGGGATTCCGTGTTGTAATCGTTCTGCCAAAGGACACAAATACAGCAAAACCTGAGATTCAGAACAAGAATCTTGAGGATAAGATGCTTTGGGCCAAAAACAAGTGGCTTCTTGCACATCCCGCTTCAAGTGAGGCAAAGAGCGGCGCTTATGTCGGCATAACTGGCGAAAACATCGACCTCAGCAAGAAATAATAAACTTTAATGCTGGATTTTTTCCGGCATAATCTATATTGAAATCATTTAAAGGAGCAAAAGAAATGATCAACAACAAACCAAAAGTCAAAATCGGTATTGTGGCCGTGAGCCGCGACTGTTTTCCGGAGTCTCTTGCAGTTAACCGCAGAAAGGCTCTTGTTGCAGCTTACACAAAAAAGTATGGTGCCGATGAAATCTATGAATGCCCGATTTGTATCGTAGAAAGCGAAATCCACATGTGCCAGGCATTGGAAGACATCAAGAAGGCCGGATGTAACGCACTCTGTGTTTATCTTGGCAACTTTGGTCCGGAAATCTCTGAGACATTGCTTGCAAAGCACTTTGAAGGACCTAAGATGTTCTGTGCCGCTGCAGAAGAGACATCAAAGGACGGCGGACTTATCCAGGGTCGTGGCGATGCTTACTGTGGTATGCTAAACGCTTCATACAACCTCAAGCTCCGCAACATAAAGGCTTATATTCCTGAATATCCTGTAGGAACTGCTGAACAGTGTGCAGACATGATTCACGAGTTTGCTCCTATTGCAAAGGCAGTTTATGCTTTGAACCACCTCAAGATCATTTCTTTTGGCCCACGCCCACTCAACTTCCTTGCATGTAACGCACCAATCAAGCAGCTTTACAACATCGGTGTTGAAATTGAAGAAAACTCTGAGCTTGACCTGTTTGAATCATTCAACAAGCACGCAGGAGACGCCCGCATTAAGGAAGTTGCCGCTGATATGGCAAAGGAACTTGGAAACGGCAACAAAAAGCCAGAAGTTCTTGAAAAGCTGGCACAGTACGAAATCACATTGCTTGACTGGGTAGAAGCCCACAAGGGATATCGTGAATTTGTTGCAATCGCCGGTAAGTGTTGGCCTGCATTCCAGACACAGTTTGGATTCGTTCCATGCTATGTAAACAGCCGCCTTACAAAGATGGGCATTCCGGTATCTTGCGAAGTAGACATCTACGGTTGTCTTTCTGAGTTCATCGGTACTGTTGTTTCCAACGATACAGTTACATTGCTGGACATCAACAACACAGTTCCACAGGACATCTACGACGAAGACATCAAGGGCAAGCACGGAACATACACAATCAAGGATACATTCATGGGCTTCCACTGCGGAAACACGGCTTCTACAAAGCTTTCATTCTGCGAGATGAAGTATCAGCTGATCATGGCACGCGCACTTCCAATCGAAGTTACAAACGGAACTCTGGAAGGAGACATCGTACCAGGACCAATCACATTCTACCGCCTGCAGAGCACATCAGACAACATCCTCCGCGCATACATCGCACAGGGTGAAGTATTGCCTGTTGCAACACGCTCATTCGGTGGCATCGGTATCTTTGCAATCCCGGAAATGGGCCGCTTCTACCGCCACGTACTCATCGAAAAGAACTTCCCGCACCACGGTGCCGTTGCATTCGGTCACTTTGGCAAGGAGCTCTACGAAGTATTCAAGTACATCGGTGTAGCAGTAGACGAAATCGGATACAACCAGCCTAAGGGCGTACGCTATCCGACAGAGAATCCATGGGCATAAAAAATCCGTTCGCATAATGCGTTCGGTTGAAGTTTCAAATATTCAATTAAAATAAGTAAATGTGGCGGTCGCATCCTGTGGCCGCCATGTTTTTTTATGCTTTTTCTATTGAATAAATCCCGATTTTTTGCTACTATTCAAAGAACTGTTAATCTGTAACTATTATCTGATAGTACTTTTTTTATAATGGGGACTCTAACATTGATTTGAGTTTTCCCAACAGCCGCCAATGCGGACTATTTTATTCAGGAGAACAGAGATGAAATGTTCTAAATTCGTTGTATGTGTACTCTTTGCTTTTGCAGCAGTTACAGTTTTTGCAGAAAAGGCAACACTTGATTCTGTATGCACTTCAATTGCCACCCATAAAGTGACGACCGGTTCCTTTGTTCAGGAAAAAACAAACGGAAAATCTAAACGTGTACTTAAATCCAATGGTACTTTTATTCTTTCCCAGGAGGGAGTAGGTCTTTCTACGGTTAAGCCGCTAAGGACCTTTCAGGGAATCACACAGACATCATTGATACAGACTAACCCGGATGGCAGTCGTTCTGTTATTGATGTTTCGAATAACCAGATGTATAAAAGCATCGCTCAGATTATCGTGTCACTTTTTAACGGTGACAAATCAGAGTTGGAGAAGAATTTTTCCATTCAATTTACAGCTGATGATTCCAGCTGGCAAATGTCGCTCACTCCAAAAGATAAAACCATTGCATCATCAGTTGGAACGATTACATTGGGCGGCAGCTCTTTGACAGGAAAAACCTCTATTGATACTTTAGTTATTGACAATTCATCTGGCGGGAAAGTGGCTTATACTTTCTCTGAACAAAAGTATAAAGAGGTTCTGTCAGATGCAGAAAAAGCCCTTTTCGCCAAAAAATAGTTTTTATGTAACCATGTGGCTCGTTTTCCACATGGTTATTATTTTATCTTTTGCACTGTCGATTGTTTTTGGTAAAAAGCTGTACATTGACAGTGACCTTTTTCATATGCTTCCGACATCAACCCTTGGACCAGCAATGGGTGAGGCTGATGAAAGGCTTTCGGATGCAACATCGCAAAATGTCTTTGTCTTGGTTTCCCACGAGGATTTTGAGGAAGCCAAGGCAACCGCAGAACTTGTCTACAATCAGTTAAAGGATAATCGTTTTTTCACTTCACTGAGCCTCTATGCGGGTAGCAACGCAATTGCCAGCATAGAAGATTTTGTTCATGATTACCGCTGGAACCTTTTGGATGATGAGGCTATTCAAGAGCTTTCTACAGAAGAAGGCCGCCAGAGTTTTGCAGACAGTGCAATTTCCAAGGCATACGGTTCATTTACGCTGTCTTCCCTTTCTTATCTGGATGAGGATCCATTTTTGCTTGATGAAGATGCTGTAACAGGCTATCTTGCAGGAATTCAGGATGCTGGAACTTCCATGACGGCTAAGGATGGTGTTCTTGCTTCTGAATATCAGGGTAAATGGTATGTAATGCTTCGGGGTACCCTTAATAAAGAGGGTACTGCAATTGCAAGCAAAGACAATGGAATTACGGCAATTTATTCGGTATGTGGGCCTTTGGAAAAAGATGGTATCCGTTTTGTATATTCAGGTACAGCTTTCCACAGCCATAAAAGTTCAACTTCTGCTATAAATGAGATAGGACTTATATCAACGATTTCCCTGTCCATAGTTATTTTGATCTTGCTTCTGGTTTTCAGAAGTGGTTTGCCTCTTGTTGCCTCTGTTGCTTCAATTTTTGTTTCTCTGGCAACGGCATTTTCCGCAACGCATTTTGTCTATGGCAGGCTTCATATCCTTACCCTTGTTTTGGGAACGTCTTTAATAGGTTCTTGTATCGACTACAGCCTGCATTACTTTGTCAACTGGAAGGCTAATCTTGCATTGGATTCCGGTGCTTCAGTAAGGAAGTTTTTGTTCAAGGGGCTTGCTCTTTCGCTTGTTTCCACAGAAATCTGTTATTTTATCCTGCTGTTTGCTCCTTTTGATTTGCTCAAGCAGATGGGCGTTTTCTCCATGACCGGCATCATGAGTTCTTTCCTGTCCGTCATTTGTATTTATCCGTTGTTTAAGCTGCCACAGGAAAACAAGCGCAAAATCCCGGTAATAAAGTTCTATAAGCATTCAACACTAGCACAGAAAAAACACCTTACCCTTATTGTGACATGTGCCTTTATCCTGATAACAGGAATCATAATTGCTGTGAATCATAAGAATATGAACATTCACAACGACATGTACAAGCTTTATGTTATGGAAGGCCGCCTGAAGGAAGATGACCTGACTGTTACAGAGGTTACTCAATACGATCCTAGGGGTTGGTTCATTCTTCATGCAAAAACAGAGGAAGAACTGTTGCAGATTGAGGAATTCGTATGCCAGCGCCTGAATGAGTTTGGCAGGGGAAAGGAGGGCAGCGGATACCTTGCCACCAGCCGTTTTATACCTTCAATAGCGCATCAGAAAAAATCCCGGGAGGCCGCAAGAACACTCTTGGATCTGGCACCAGGACAGTATGAAATGCTTGGCTATGAGGAAGGAGAGGAACAGTATCTTGCAGAGGTATTTGATTCTTCCGAGGAGAATTATCTGTTGCCGGGTTGTGAGCTTCCGGAGTCTGTTTCTTCGCTTGTGTCAATGTTGTGGCTTGGGCAGATTGAGGATGAGTATTATTCTGTCGTGATGCCCGTTAGGGAACTGTCAAGGGATGAATATATAAAGATAGCCGCAGAGAAAGGTGACAACGTAATCTATGAAAACAAGATGAAGGATCTGGGGCTTGGACTTGATCATTTGACTTTGATTGTAATCATAATGTTTGCAATAGCATATCTTTTGATTCTTGTTGTCCTTAAATTCTTCTACGGCTGGAAACATACGTTAAAGATAGCTTCGATACCGCTTTTGAGTGTTCTTGTAATTCTTGCAATGAGCATGATGATCGGGCAGTCAATAGAGTTCTTTGGCATTACCGGAATGATTCTGGTATTCGGACTGGGATTGGATTACATCATCTACATGATTGAAAACATCAAGCGTGAGAAAAAGGGCTTGGTTCAAAATGGAATGCCAAAACTTGAGCCATTTGCCATTTTCCTTTCGTTCCTGACTACTGCATTGTCATTTGGGGCTTTGGCATTCAGTACTTTTGTTCCGGTTCATACTATCGGACTTACGATATTCTTAGGTTTGATTAGTGCATTTGTTTGTACTTTATTTTGATATGGAGAGTAAAAAAAAATAAGGGGTTGCTTTATGAAAAAAGAGAAGAATGCATGGTTGATTAACTTTGCTCTGGGCTGGGTTGGTAGGAAATATACCAAACAGTTGAACAAGGCTGCAAAAAACTGCAAGGCCACGGAAGAACAGACTTTGCGTGGTATCTTGGAATTTGCAAAGGACACAGAATGGGGAAAAGCCCACAATTATGCACAGATTCTTGAAGCTGCAGATGGGGATGAACTCTATGCACGCTGGCTGAAAAATCAACCTGTATGTGATTATGAGGATTTCCGTCCATTTATTGAACGCCATAAGCATGGTGAGGAGAACATTTTGTTCCCCGGAAAGCCTATGATGTATGCAACAACAAGCGGTACAACAAAAGAACCAAAGTGGATTCCGATAACAGAGCGCTATTATTCTGAAGTTTTCAGCAAGATGACAAAGGTATGGCTTTATACATTCATGATGCACAGGCCAAGAGTATACTGGGGAAAATGTGTTTCTATCGTAGGAAAGGATGTTGAAACTCATGCTCCAGACGGAACAGTATGTGGCTCTGTTTCTGGTGTTACCCAGCGAGACTGTCCTGAATTCATAAAGTGCCTTTATTCTGCACCTCGTTCCATCTTTGCCATTTCAAGCTATCGCGCAAGAAACTATGCCCTGATGAGAACTGGAATTGAGCAGAACGTAACTTCCCTTGTTGCATGTAATCCTTCTACTATTCTTGAACTGCAGAAGACCGTGGACGAGAACTATGACGAAATGGTAAACGACATTGAAAAGGGAACATTATCCACAAAATTTGAGATAGAGCCGGAGATTCGTGCTGAACTTGAGTCAAAGTATTCTCCAAATCCGGAAAGGGCAAAAGAGCTTCGTGAGCTTAAGGCTAAATATGGTCAGGTTCTTCCAAAGTACTATTGGCCTGACATTCAGTTCCTTACAAGCTGGAAGTGTGGAAATACACATGTCTATATGGACAAATTCAACAATTATTTCCCAAAGAACATGCTGCATCAGGAATTCGGCTATTTTGCATCAGAATGCCGTGCAGGTCTTGTCATGAACGGAAAAGACGACACAGTTCCGTTTACACATTACCACTTCTTTGAGTTTACAAGTGCTGAGGATATGGAGAATGAGAATCCGAATCCTAAATTCTACCGCCTGCATGAGCTTGAGGTTGGAAAGCGCTATCTGATCTACATTACGACATATTCAGGACTTTACCGCTACAACATGAGCGACATGATAGAGGTAACCGGTCATTACAATTCAATTCCGACATTCCAGTTCATTCAGAAGGTAAACGGAATCGTAAGCATGACTGGTGAAAAGCTCCACGAAAGGCAGTTTATGGCCGCTGTAAAGGAAGCCGAGGAACAGTCTGGCATCAAGACACGTTTCTATGTCGGTTTTGCTGATATAGACAAATCACTTTATCATTTCTATTATGATTTCCAGACACCGGGAATGACAAAGGACAAGGTTGATGAGTTTACAAAACTTGTTGACGAAAAACTCAAGAAAATAAACGTAGAGTATGAGGCAAAGAGGGATTCTTTCCGCGTCAATGAACCAATCGGTCATTTGATGAAGGAAAATGCCTATGAGCTTTACAAGATGGCTGCACTTGAACAGGGTGCAAGAGACGGTCAGTTCAAGATGAACCTCTTGATGCAGGACGAAAAACGCCATGCAATGTTCAAGGAATTGGTTCAGGAATAATGTATGATTAAGGTTGGGGGACTGCCTGATTTGCACTGCTCTTTGGGCAATCCTTCAACTGTATGTGCTTTTGGATTTGAATATGGCATCTTCTGTTAAGGCTATCATTTTTGATTTTGATGGAACTCTTTATGATTTTACCCTTATACCCATAAGGCTTGTCCTTCGTGAACCATATCATATGTTCAGGATTCGGGCGGACCGTGTTATACGCAAGCAGCTGCGTGGAATGGACTTTGGAACAACAAAGGAATTTGAGGCTGAATATAATAAGCGAATGTCAAAACTGACCCATTTGGCAGGAGAAGAAAACTTCAAATGGTATCAGACCTATGTAGAAAAGACAATGACAAAGGTCCTTGAGAAAAGTTATAAAATCCGTGACGGCCTTAAAGATTTCATTATGAAATTAAAGAAAAAAGGCATAAGCATGGGTGTCCTTTCTGATTACTCTTTTGTTGAGAAGAGGATGCTTGCTGTCGGCATGGATCAGGAATTAGTGTCATTATTTACCAAAATATATTCTGCTCAGGAATTCGGCTGCCTTAAACCGGCAAAAAGGGCATTCCTTGAGATTGCAAGCGCACTTTCTGTTGCCCCGGAGGAATGTCTGGTGATTGGAGACAGGGATGACACCGACGGAGAGGGTGCGAGAAACTGCGGTATGAAGTTCATTCAAATCACTGACAAAAAACCAAAGAAGGGTGGTCAGGCTGTAAGCTGGGAACAATTCACCCAATGGGCAGAAAAAGAATTTGAGCTTTAACTGTTTTTAATTACCCAGATCTTTCCAACCGTTTTTTTCTATTCCCGCAAGATCACACATGCATTTATGAGCCTCCTGCAAAAGCTTTAGGGAAGCGTCTTTTCGTGTCATTGTTGAATCATGGACAATTGGTTCGCCTATGGTGATTGTCGTAAGGGGATGCTTGACTTTTAAAAGCTTGTAGATGCCAGTTGGCTTACGGTAGGTGATGACCATGGGGATGACCGGAAGATTATAGCGCACTGCCATTGAAAAAGAACCCAGCTTGAACGGACGGATTGGCTCGTACCATTCCCACCTGCAGGATTCCGGGAAAATGTGTATCCATTTCTTTTTTGCGTGGAGTTCGTCAAAGGCCTCCTTGAATTTCCTGAGGCCTGCCATGCTTTCTGGAATCGGGATGCCGCCAACGTTTCTGATCAGGCCTGCGTCGGTACCGTTCATGTTTGCTCCTCGTGCTGGGAACCACATCTTGCGGTATTTTATGGCTTGAAGTATTGCAAGGTAATCCCATTTGTAGACATGGTTGCACACTGTCATTGCACCGTTAGAAAAGAGCTTTTTGTTTTTGCGTATGTTGCTGCGTCCCTTTATCTGTAAGCCGTAACGTATGCGGTGGACGGGGAAGACCATTATGAAAATTCCCAAGTAAAACAAGAAATTCATAAAGCGGGCTTTAAATGATTTGTCCAGATACGGATAGTTTTCGTCTAGTTCCACATGTCGCACAATCTTTGGGTTGAACATCGGCTGGTCTGGAATATCGGGATATTGATCAAGCGGAACCGGTATGTAAGTTCCTTCCTTAACAATGTGCTCTTGGTTCATAATTCCATTGTAAGAAAAAAGGGGTAGAAAATCAATAGAGAAAGTTAAAGTATGAAGGCAAAAAGCCGGTGAAAAATCAATATCTTGAAACTGGGGCTGAAAGTCTATATACTTAAAAACATGAATGCTATTGAGATAAAGAATGTAACTAAAAAGTACAAGGACTTTACTTTGTCTGACATCTCTTTTGATGTTCCCGAAGGTAAAATTGTTGGTCTTGTAGGCGAAAACGGAGCAGGTAAAACCACTTTGATTCGCTCTATAATGGGTTCGTGTTCCTATAATTCAGGTTCCATAACGGTTATGGGAGTTGATAATACCAAGGACCGGGCATTTTCTGAAGTAAAGCAGTCTGTCGGTATTGTTCTTGACGAGGCATGCCTTCCTGTTCTAAAGGTAAAGGACATGGAGCCGATTTTCCGTGCGGCATATAAAAACTGGAATCATGAAAAATATGTTCAGCTGATAAAGGAATTTGAACTTCCGTTAAAAAAGAACATAAGGCAGATTTCCCGCGGACAAAAAATGAAGCTAGCACTCGCACTTGCACTTTCTCATAATGCAAAACTTCTGGTGCTTGATGAACCTACTGGTGGACTTGACCCCCTGGTTCGTGATGAGATTGTTGAAACCCTGAGTAAATTTGCCCATGAAGAGGGTAATTCAATTTTGTTCTCTTCACATATCATAAGCGACATTCAAAAAATATGTGATTATGTCGCCTACATTCACCATGGAAAGATTTTGTTCTTTGAAGAAAAAGACGCCGTGATGGCAAAGGTTAAGGAAAAGAATTTTGATAATCTTGAGGATTACATCATCTGGTGTGCAAAGGAGGTAAAGAAAAATGAAAGCGCTGTTAATTAAGGATCTAAAGACTGTAACGTTCTTTCTGATATTTATAGCCGTCTTCTCCCTGCTGTCCTCATGGTCAGGCTCTATGTACATTGGAATGATTTATGTGCTTATGCTTCCGATTCTTGTAATAAATCAGGATGAGCTTACAAAATTCAACCGTCTTGTTAGCATGATGCCGATCAGCAGTGCCACTGTGGTATTGGAGAAATATGTGCTCGTGCTTATAGGTCTGGGTGCCGCTCTTGTATTTACTGCCTTGGGCATGGTTGTCGGTACCTTTGTGATGGATATTGATGTTTTTGCAAGCGGATTGATTGGCACGCTGTTGATGCAGCTTATTATGCTGTTTATTTACATTGCGGTCACTATGCCCATTAATTTTGCGGTATCATCTCAAGTAGGACGTACAGTCTGCATGATTGTGAGCCTTGTGATTGTTGGTGTTGCATTCGGTATATGGACAGGCCTTTCAAGGACAGAGCTGTTTAACTACAGGTCCCCGACTTTTTACATAGTCATGGCAGGTTCCTTTGCACTTTGCCTTTTGAGCGTCCCTCTGACCATCGCAATCTATACAAAGAAAGATAAATAAAGTCATATTCCGATCTCATTTCACATCAACAACTCCCACGCCACAATGACTAATGTGTGTGGTGGGGTTGTCACGCGGATTCGAAACGATTACGTCGTTTCTTTAGATATTTGAAGGAACATTATGCTGGAAACGAGCTGACCAAATCCATTGAGGAAAAGGAGAACTTCGCCAAGAAAAACCTGAAGTGGAGGAAGCTGTACATGACTCAGATGCCTGCGATATCTATCATAACGACGAATAGGAATAAAACGACTATGACAGCCCCAATGATTATTCCAGCTTTAATTATTTTCTTCATGCTGTATCTCCCTAGAAACTCGGTGTAGTAGAAGTTGGATTGGAGATATCGGTTTTTTCTGACTTGAAAGATTCTGGAATGGGAATAGACGTAGAATATTCGGGGGTTATTGAATCGCTTGGTGTGGTTTCCTGGATAACTTCGGAGGAATCCACAGGGACATAATCCTTTACAAACTGATTTATGACGTTTTCTATGACGGATGGGAAGAAATCACAGACTGCCTGTTGATCCCAATTTCCATTCTTGTATCTGGTGTTTTCTGATGAGGTGGCTTCGTATGATTTTGAAAGTAACTTATTGCCTTGGGCATCACAAACATAAATCTTTAAAGTTACCATTGCGGCCACAGCCTTGTCAAAATGTCCTATCGGGACTTTTTTCTTTTGGAAAACAAAATGTGCAAAAAGAAGGCTCTGTGCTCCACATTCCTCTGCTATCTTTCGGTTTCTGGATTTACCGCCATTGCCAAGAGCCTTATATCCTGAGGCTGGTACATCCGAACTTAGGACATCAAGCCATGCCATGGAAGATTGTTTGTTAATGCCCTTTTGTGCAAGTTCGGAAGCATCAAGTACATCTATGCCATTGTCTTCAAGAATGCCACACAAGGATTCTGCGGCGCTGTCTATGCGTTCGTTTAATGTAATCAGTTCCGGGTTGTTTTTATTAAGTGAATTGTTGACCATATTGCTTAAGACACCAGGATTTGTCGCATCTGGAGCGGTTGGATCGTCAGTGTACCATGGAACGGATGGGTTGCAATAAACGCTTGCTATGGCAACAGGACTGTAATTTCTTATGTTGATTTCAGTCGTCTTACATCCTAAAAATATTAGGGTGGTAAATAATGAGTTAATAAGAATGATGGCTTTGTAAATGGTTTTCTTCATTTCATTTTTCCAGAAAAAATGGCACCAATCTTCCGACTGATGCCATTTGAGTTAGCGCTTGTTTATTGAACTCTTTGATTAGAAGTTCATGCTGAACTTAACCGGTACAGAGAACTTAATCTTCTCCTGAGCGGTTACTTCAACACCGGCATCGATGCCACAGTCGCCGACCTTGAATTCAACACCTGGGTTGATGCTCATCTTGAAGTTGTCCTGAAGCAGGTCATCATCCTGAACCTTGAGGTAAGCAGTTGTAGATTCTCCAAGCTTATAACCAAGATAGAGCTTCATGTTAAGATCAATCTTTGCCTTTGTATCAGCGCCATCAGGAGTTTTTGTGTTGAACTGGAATGCTTCAAAAGCCTTTACTGTAAGGGCATCCAATCCAGCTTCCTGGAAGGCTTCAACGCGCACATAGTTTGTAAAATCTTCTGTCTCATTTTCTTTGTCTGATGTAGCAAAGAGAGCGTTTACCCAAATTGTAAGCGGGTCAAATGTGTTCTTGTAACCTGCACCGAACTTGAGTTCTTTGAAAGTGTTTTTTGCATCAAAGATAGCATTAACAGTTCCAAAATCAGCTGAATACTGAAGCTTGAAACCAAGCTCTTCAACGACTGATTTAGCAGCATCAATGTATGCATCTTTTTGAGCTTCTGTTAAAGTATCCCAGTCATCACCGGCTTCTGCTGCATTTTCTCTGGCTACAGCGTCGGCATTTCTAAACCATCCCTTACCATATCCAGGAGCAAATGTTGCATCGAATGTGAATCCTTCTGTTGGAGCGAGAGTGAAAGTAAGTCCCTGACTACCGATTCCGGACTTTGTTCCACCCCAAGAAATTGATTCCTGGTTAAGGTTTGTATCCCAGTGACCAACATTTACAGTGAGCATGTCAATAGGCTTTACCCAGATGTTCCACTTGGTAAACTTACCTAAATCGTTACCGTCTATAGCTGCTTCACTGAGATGGAGAGTTGCACCAGCTTTTTCTCCAGAAACTGAGAAAGAAATCGGTGATTCCCAGTCGTTGTTGTGGTGGTTCACTTCGAGAGCCTTAAACTCTTTTGTGCCCGCATCATATTCGATTGCATTTACATCAATCTTGATGCCCGCGCTAACTTCTGCTGCGACTGCTGCTGCAGCAACCATTGCTGCCATCGGTAGCTGAAAAAAAAGTACAAAAAAAGACGCTGGCAAATCCTTGTTGAATTACCAGCGCCTGTTTTGTTAATTCTTTATTTTATATGGAATTATATCCTAGAACTTTGCCTTTCTTAGCCTTACGCGTTCTATGTCTTCGCAGAAGAGCTCGCGGAGGTCGTTCAGGCCTAATGCCATAAGGGCCATGCGGTCGATTCCGATTCCCCATGCGGCTACAGGTACGTCAACACCCATTGCCTTTGTTACCTCGGGGCGGAATATTCCAGATCCACCCAGCTCAAACCAGCCCAATTTTGGATGCTTTATGTGCACCTCGATGGAAGGTTCGGTGAACGGGAAATAGCCTGGAACATATTTGACTTCTGTGGCACCTGCAATTTCCACTGCAAACATGCGCAAAAATCCCAGGAGAGTGCGGAGATTTACGTTTTCGCCAAGAACGATGCCTTCTGTCTGATAGAAGTCGCTCAAGTGTGTGGCATCAACCTTGTCGTAGCGGAAACAGCGGGCAATTCCAAAGTATTTTCCTGGAATCTCTGCCTTGTGAAGCTGATGTGCGCTCAAAACAGTTCCCTGACTGCGCATGATGAGGCGGCGTGTAAATTCATTGTCGAACTCGTAATTCCAACCACGGCTGCCTGTGTTGCCACCATTCTTGTGGACGTTGGCGACGTTAGTCAGATATGGTTCTTCTATGAAATTTGCATGTGTCGGATTTTTAATGCGGTAAACGTCATGAATGTCACGTGCAGCATGAAACTGCGGCATGAACAGAGCGTCACCGTTCCAGAATTCGGTTTCTACAAGAGGACCGTCAAATTCCTGGAATCCCAATGCACAAAGCTTGTCTTTTACGCTTTCCAGGAACTGAACATAGGGGTTCGTGCGTCCCGGAATGATGCGTGCCGGTGGAATAGAGATATTGTATCCGCGGAAAGTTCCCTTTCTCCAGTCTCCGTTTGCAAGCATGGCTGGGGTTACTTCGCCGATTTCGTTTCCTGTAACGCCGGCAGACTTTAATTCCTGTGCAACCTGTTCACTGTCTCCAGTGAGCTGATATGTTACGGTTTCGCGTTCAATTGTCTTGAACGGAGTTTCGGATATGCCCCTCTTCTTGGTAAGTCCCTGCATAACCTGGGATTCAAGCTGAGAAAGCTCCGTGGACTCAATGGTTCCATTTTCCTTGTTAAGAGCGCGTGAAATCAGGTTTTTGGCCTGTTCAATGCGGGGTGGAAGGGGTGTGCCGGTGTATTCGGCTTTGGTACCAGCGCCCATGGAAAGAACTCCTTCTTTTTTCAAGCCACCGAATGCAGATCCGACATCCTTGCCTTCAATGCCAAGGGCATCGGCGATTTCCTGCATGGTATGGGGACCCTTTTCTTTAAGGAATGCAACAATACGCTCTTCAGCACTACCTTCCTTTGCAATCTTGCGGCCAAAATCAGTAAGCTCGTAGAAAACGTGAGGAACACGCTCTATTTCTTTGAGGAGATTTTTTCCCGACAGCCAACTGAACGCCTGGTTGGAATGACCCTCTTTATAATCGAGTTCCTTTTGCAGACGTTCAGACGTAAGCCTGTCAGTTTTTGTATAGTTCAACAGCACCTTTATTTCCAGCGGGTGCAGATTCTTTAATAGTGTTTTTATATCTGTCAATTTTTATATACCAATCCGAAAAGTATTAGTTAGTGTCAAAGCGAACCCATCTTCTGTAAGATGCCATTCTGATGTCACGGGAATCTTTGTAATAGCGGGTCCTGTCTTTGCGTACAAACGAAGGCTTCTTGGTGAACTGGTTTTCCTGTGTGAATTCTTCAAGAATTGCATCGATTGTGTTCATTGCTTCGCCCTGGTCAAAGCTTGCAGCCATACAGGTGTAGTTTACGATAACTTCGCCTGTCAGAGGTGTGTATTCAAGATCAAGAGTAACCATTGATGCAGTTGGATGGAATTCTGCATAGTTATCCTCAACTTGACGTACGCGGGTGGAAATGTCCACCTTTGGGTTCTTGTCTTCCTCAACACTGGTAGCAGTTGTCTGAGCGGTCATGAGTGATGTGGCAAGTAATGCACATGCACAAAGGGTTAATATTTTCTTCATATTTTTCACCTCCTGGGAAAAAGAATTCAATAATAACTGTATGATACTATTTTATCAGTTTCTAGAAAAAAATCAAGGTCAACAACATAATTGCCGTCCTTTATATAAACCCTCGGTTCCTGGATCAGTAACGCCGTTCCGGATATTTCCTTGGGCTTATTCTTTGTTTTGGTGCGCCAGTATTCCCTGACTGCATTCTTTAGGGCCTGGGCACATGCTTCCTGGATGCCGTCAAAGCCCTTTTCTACTGGGGCAGTACCATGTCCCCTGACTTTGGGGTTGGTTATTGTTTTCCAGCGCTGAAATGAAAGCTGCTGTTCCGGGGTCCTTTCGCATTCAATCCAGCAGAGAAGCCTTCCGTCTCCGGCTCTTGGAAGCGGTTCCTTGTATGTCACGGGATTAACGGTCTTGTCCAGTTCCCGGATTCTTCCAAACTCAAAATATTCGTCCACCTGACGGGTTTTATCGTATGGCACATAGTCAAATGTCCAGCCGTGAATCATTCCCTCAATCAGGAAAGGCGCGATTTCCTTGGCACGGGCAATTGCATAGGCAAAAATGGTGGCATCCCGGTTTTCTGTTTCCAGGGTTTCATTCAACTGCTGCTGGATTTTTTCTGCGGCAACAGTTGTGGAGTCTTCCATTTCCTTGTCAAAATGACCTGGAAAAGCATCCATCTCCGACCAAATCTGAATGCGAATTTTATTAGACTGGTCAATCTGCTGTGAAAAGGCAGGGCTTACGGCAAACAAAGCCACAGCAAGCGTAAAAAAGAGAATCTTTGGTTTTCCTAGCGTTTGTAAGCGTTTATCCATACCTTTACCGGATGTATTCCCATTCGTATTACAAGATACAGCCAGCCCAAAAGAAGTCCCAGCAGATGAGCGTAATGAGCTACACTGGACACTGATGAGAACTGGCTCACTAATTCTATAACAAAGTAAATGACGATAAGTAACGGTGCGGGAACAGGAAGTATGCCCCAAATGAAGATTTTTGCCTTTGGGAAGATGACCGAATATACCAGGAGCAAAGTATAGATTGCCCCACTGGCTCCAATAAGGTTGTAGTAGAAGTAAGGGAGCATGCGGTAATATTCACCACCCAGATAAATTGAAAAACCGTAGAAGAATGCCACGGAGATAAGGCCGATAAGGATTCCGCACAACAGGTACATCAGGAGGAATTCTTTTGTACCGATGGCTTTTTCGGTTGGGATTCCAAAGAAAAGCAGGGTAAGCATGTTGAACAGGATGTGCGTGATGCTTCCGTGCGTGAACATGTAGGTTAAAGGCTGCCAGAAGTAATGCTGGGAAAAAAGGCCTGAGGGGCTCAACCCAAGTATGCTTGTCATTCCGGGCTTGAAGAACGTGATTAAGTACACCAGCACATTTATGCCTATGATGTAGAGTGTCGCGTTGTAGTATGAATATTTGAATGGCCGTCTCAGTGGATTCATTTTGAGGCTTCTTTATGCTTGTCCTGTGATTCTAGGATCTTGGAGTCCGCAAAGGTGATGCAGTTCCTGCCGTTCCGCTTGGAAACATACAGAGCCTGATCTGCCTGGTCAACCAGAACTTTAGCTGAACCAACAGGATTGGTGTCCAGATCGAATAACGCCACACCGCCTGAAATCGTCACGTTCATGTGCTGTCCCTGATAGAAGAAGTCATGGGTAGCGATGTTCTTGCGGATTCTTTCGGCAACAGCCAGGGCATTTTTCTTGTTTGTCTTGCTCAAAAGGACTGTAAACTCTTCTCCACCATAGCGGGATGCCATGTCTGCCGAGCGGATGCTCTTTTTGATTATCTTTGCGACTTCCTGCAGAACATAGTCACCGCAGGCATGTCCGTATGTGTCGTTGAATTTCTTAAAGAAGTCGATGTCAAACATCATTACCGCAAGATTCTGTCCGTCTGTTGTAGCGGCGTCAAGCTTGTCCGTAAGCACGTTAAAGAAGTAATACTTGAGCTTGAGGTGTGTCATCATGTCGGTGGATGACTGTTCAACCAGGGATGCGTTATTTACTGCTATTGCGGCAAGGGATGCCATAGTGTAGATTTCGTTTTTCTCGTAGGCGGTGTATCCTTCGTCGTTGTCGCTTGTGGAAATGCGCTCACCAAGGAAAAGGAGGCCGTTTACGTGATTCTTGAGTATAAGCGGGACAATAAGGGTCGGATGCAGGGATTCAAGAATTTTGATTTCCCTGTTTGATCCAAGCTGCTGTTTAAGCTCATCCAGAGTAAATACCGTGTTTTGTGCGGTAAAATAGGCAACAATCTTTGAGTCCACCGGAATCGTGTAATTGATTGATGCGTCAACCTCAAAACCGTTGTAGTTGCTGCCGAGAAGGAGTTCCTGACTGTCAGATGAGTTCAGGATAAAGACTCCGGCACCAAGAACCCTCATCTGGGCCATGGTGATGTAAAGAATGGATTCGATAAGTGTAGGAAGTTCCAGAGTTGTACAAAGTGAGCGTGAAATTTCAAGGAGCTGCTGCAAATCATAAATCTGCTTTTCGTATTCCTCGCGTGTCTTTGGAGGTTCTGAGAATTCCTGAACTGTCTGCTCTTCCTTGTCCTTCTTCTTACGACTCATTTATTTCTTCTCAACATTAGTTATAATAACATAGTTTTTCATAATTTCAAGGAAAATCGTCCATAAACCGTACTGTTTTTCCAGAATTTCGGTATTATCCCTGTTCCTTGAGGATAATGTGAGAACTTTTAGATTGCTTATAGTATCGGAATTTGCCTTTTTTGATTCAAGCAGTATTTCTCCGGCTATCTTGTATACGTGGAATACGTGGTTTACTTCATTTTGAATCAATTCTTTGGCGGTTTTGTTGATGTTGTCAACAAGATCCTTCAGGCGGTTGACAAAAATGTTGTCCTTGTGGCTGTCACGGATAAGGCCTGTAATCTGTGCCTCGTCGTACTGTTTTCCGCGCTGGAATTTTTCCTCGAACTGGGTTATGCGTTCAGAGCTTTCGTTGAGCGAGAACACATAGGATGAAAATTCGCTCTTGTATGCGGGGTTACTGAAATATCCTTCGATAACGATGTCATTCAAAAGCGGTTTTACATGCTCGGTGTAGTACATGTTCAGGAAGTTCTTGAGGATCTGCATCGGCATGACGTACATGAATGAAACCGGTGAGCTCTGGATAAGCTGGTTGCTGAGCTCGTTGTTGTATCCTACGACAGGAAGCAGTGTTGCGCTGCCAAAGAGTTCCTTTAGTTCTGCACTGATGGTTTCGTCCTGAAGCTCTCCCTTTAGGCGTGTTCCTTCAACCTGGAAACGGTTCTCAAGGTAATCTGCGTATTTGCGGCGGGAATTCTCCTGATAAACGGCTTTCTTGGGCTCGTATGTGGCGTCCTTTTTGGCAACACGGATAAGGTTCTTGAGGTTTTCCGGGGTAAATACATGACGCAGGAGGCTCTGGACTTTGCGCAGGTTGGCAAGAGTCTGCTCTGACACGTCACGGATTGAGCTTGGCTTTTGATACAGCTGGTAAAGTGCGACAATGGCATTGCAGGTAGACTTAGAGATGTCCATGCCTGCGGTTACATAATACAATTCTTCCAGCGGGCCTTCCAGCAATTCGGCGGGAACACTCTGGAAAGTAGGTGTGTATGAATCGCTTGAGGTATATGACTGGTCAAACATCGTGAGCACTGTGGTGTATGGGAATTTACAGATGTCATAGAGCTGCTTGATGTTGTCCAGGACTGCATCTATTTTGGTGAATTCCGGAGTATTAAGGTATTTTATGGCTTTTTCCAGCTGACGGTGCTCGCTTTCAAAAAAACGGCTTATTGATTCAGCTTCTCTGGCCTCTGCCTTGCGTTTTTCGTAGGACAGGGACTCCAGGATTTCCTGAATTTCCGGTGGAAAACCTGTAAGAAGGAGCTGTTCGGTAAAGCGGTGGTTTCTTTCTATGTCTGGGCTGCAGATTGTGTCGGAAAGTATGTTCATGACTGGTTTTGTGCAGTTGAACATGATCCTCAAGCCCTCTGCGAATGTGTTCTGAACGGTGCCGTCTTTGAAAATCTGTGGATCGGTGGCTTTTAACTCTGACTCTATGCGTTTTAGGGCCAGTTTCTGTTTACCTTCCGGTGTGGAAGACGCAAAAATTGAGTGAAAAAAGTCCGTGATACTCTGAAAAAATGACATACTACATTCTATTCCTAAAATTGAATTTACTCAAGAGTTGCGGCCATGGTTGAAGCGAAAATCCGGCGGTAATCCTCTGCACTTTCAGCATGGACCACCAGCTGCCTCAACTGGGAACCTCCCCTGATTCCAGAACTGTAGGCGCAGAATTTTTTACGCATCAAAAGGCACGCTGCTTTTTCGTCTTTGTCCTGAATGTTCAGCTCCAGCTCCCTGAATCCGGCCGAGAGCCTCTCCCTTATAGTTTCGGTCTGATATTCTCCAGTTGTTAGGAATTGTATCGTCCTTTTGAACAGAAACGGGTCTCCCATGGCACCTCTGGCAAACATTACGCCGTCAACTCCGGTTTGTTCCAGCATTTGACGTGCTGTTTCCGGACTGTGTGCGTCTCCGCTGCCGAATACCGGTATTTTTCCGTTAACGGTTTCCACCACCTGCCTCTGGATGTCCCAGTCTGCCTTGCCTTCATATCCCTGTGCCCTGGTTCTTGCGTGGATTGTAAGTGCATCCGCCCCTGCCGCCATTGCCGCCTCGGTGCATTCCTTCCATGTCATGTGGCCTGTATCCCATCCGCTGCGTATCTTGATTGTTACGGGGACATTTCCGCGTTCGGGGTGGGCCTCCGTGTATTCCTGGACCGCCTTTTTTGTGGCAGATACAATCGAATAAAGCCTGTCGGGTTCTTTTGTGAGCATTGAGCCTGCACCGGATTTTATGATTTTGGGTACGGGGCAACCGCCGTTTATGTCTATGGATGAACAGTCGGTCTGTTCAAGCGTCATGATGGCTGCCCTTGCGACAACATCCGCATTTCCACCAAAGAGCTGTACGGCATAGATTTTTTCGTTGGGGGCCTTTTGCATCAGTTCCTGGGTTTTGCCGGATCCGCGTGTAAGTGCCTCCGCAGAAACCATTTCCGTGGTACAGTAAGCGGCGCCCTGTTCAATGCATAGGGAACGGAACGCCCTGTCGCTATAGCCTGCAATGGGAGCAAGAAAGAGGTTTCCTGGTAATTCCAGCTTGCCTATGGTAACAGGGTGATAGAGTGTCATTCCGGCAGGTTGAATATTCTGCAGCTGTTTGACCACAACTGCTCACAGAGTTTTTCGAGGTCTATCTCGAGCATGTCCGCCATGAATTTTGCCGTGGATACAAGGTAAGACGGCATGGTGCGCTTCTTTTCCCTGAATTCGGTCGGTACCATGAACGGGCTTTCTGTTTCAATCAAAATGCGGTCCAGCGGGATGTTCATGACTGTCTCGTGGAGGTTGCGTGCATTGCGGTAGGTAAGGTTTCCTGCAAACGAGAAGTAAACGTTCATGTTGGCATCCAGACATTTCTTGGCATACTCGGCATCCTCGCTGTAACAGTGGAAGATGGCGCCTTTTTCCGGGAGCCTGTCCTGCAAAATCTCAAAGATGTCTTCCCCGGCACTCCTGTTGTGGATTACGACGGGAAGCTCATGCTTTTGTGCAAGCTCCAGCTGTGTGATGAAAAGCTCAATCTGGCTCCTTTTGTCTCCAAACTGCTTGTAGTAGTCAAGTCCGGTTTCTCCTATGGCAACAACGTTGGGAAGCTTGACGTATTCTTCTATCTGGTTGATCCAGTCAGTTCCGGGTGTCTTTACCTCTGAGGGACCTACACCGACTGCATGGTAAATGCCTTTCATGGATTTGAGGATGTTGTATTCCTTCTTAAAATCCACGAGACCATTATTTATGCTTAAAATTCTGGTAACACCGGCCTGTTTTGCCTTTTGGATGACGCGAAACTGTTCTATCGGGTCGTCATAAATCAACCCTATGTGGGCATGAGTATCAAATAACTGCATGGCTTGCTTCCTTTCAATTAAAATATAATAAAAAACCCTGACAGAACTAAACGTCTAAATCAGAGTTTCCAAGCGAATAAACTTATTTAAGTATCCTAAACTACCGATAATTATAATGCAGAAATGTTTTTAAGTCAAATTTATTTTGAATAAAGTCTTAAAAGGGTTGAAGATGTCAAAATTTTGCAAAAAATAACAGACTTTTATCCTTATAAAAGGCATTTATGGTTTGACACTTAAAGCACGGATATGCTATACTGACAACGAAGAATTCGGAGGATCTCGTGGCACGCACACGGCATTATAAAAAAATAGAGAAAAACATTGTTACTCGGGTTGGTCATGGCATAGGTGCCTTTTTTTCTGCAATTGGACGAGGTTTTGTAAAATTCTTCCATATCTTTGATAAAAAGCTTACCATAATGGTCGTTCCGCATTCCAACGGCAAGGTCATCAACCTTCAGACCAATGTATTTGCAGTTTTGATGGGAATCGTCATCGTTGTGGGCATAATCCTTTCATTCATTCCGTTTACAAGACGTTCAGCCAGTACAGGTGCGGAGATTGCCCGCCTCAGGAACGAAAACCGTGAGACTTTGGCCAGTCTTGATGAACTTCGTGATGAAAACAACACTCTTTTGCAGACGGCAAAACGTTTTCAGACTTCTTTAAGCCAGTCACTTTCACTCTTGGGAATCAACCAGAGCGAGCAGACAACAAAATCCACCGGCAGCAACAGCGACCTTGCATCACTTTTTGACACACAGGACCTTGCATCCGGTTCACTCCGCGAGACAGCGGACATAAAGCAGTTTACATCTTATCTGGAAAGCGCAGTTCAGCCTGTAGAACAGATAGCTAAAATGCTCGAAAGCCAGGGAGAATTCTTTACCGACATTCCGAACATCTGGCCGGTTAAAAACGGTATCGGTCATATTTCAATGGCTTTTGGACAGAACGTACACCCGATTACGGGCCTTTGGTACATCCACCGTGGAATTGACTTTAGTACTTACCGCAGTGGAGATGGAGTTATGGCAACCGCAAACGGTCAGGTTGTCACGGTTGGTTATGACGACGGTTATGGAAACTTTGTCGTAATCAAGCACAAGCACGGCATTTACACTCGTTATGCCCACCTGGGAACAGTTCGCGTAGAAAAGGGTGATCAGGTGTCACAGAGGCAGATTATCGGAACCATCGGAAACACCGGTATTTCAACTGGTCCTCACCTGCATTACGAGATTCACATCGGTTCAGACGTTGTAGACCCGTCAAAATATATAAACATCAAATAAATGGCATTATTCAACGACGACGTTTCAATAAACAGCATAATCGGAAGGGACTCATTAATTCGCGGCGACATGAAGGTCAGCGGTTCAATGAGTGTTTTTGGTGATCTGGATGGAAATCTGGAGGCAACCGGAAATGTCATTGTTGGAGAAAACGCAAGGGTAAACGGAAGCATCACGGCAAAATCAATTATTGTCTCCGGTGTTGTAAAAGGCAACATCAATGCTGTGGAAATGGTAAGGCTTCTTTCTTCATCCGTGGTAATAGGTGACATTCAGACCCACAGGCTTCAGGCAGACGAAAAGGTAATCATCCATGGCCACTGCATTTCATTAAAGGATCCCACGCAGTACAGCGATGCCGTTGACTCATGGCAGAATACTCAGGCCATTGCATCAAAATCAATTTTACAGGACATACACATTTCGGTGGATCATTCGATGTTCTCGGATTTGTCTGCTTCATCACCGGTAACACCACAGACGGAGCCAGTTGCATCACAGAATGCATCGCCGGCAACACCCCAGATCAATATCCCCGATACAATTTTACCTGATCCTGATTTGGACGACGATTATCTGGAGTAGCATATGGACGGAGTGGATTCAGTCAGTTCCGGCCTGTATTTTAATGCTACCCAATTAGCTGCCGCAGAGAATGCCCGAAAAACCAACAAAAAAGAAAAATCGGGTGAAGTAAAAAAATCTGCATTTGCCACAGCCTTTGAAAAATCCCGTATGGAACATCAGCTGCAGATGGAGGGATTTCCAGTTGAAATTGCAGGAATGGGAGTTGAGGAGGCCGCCCGCTATTTGAAGGATGCCGCCGATATTGCCGCGGACAAGCTGAAGGAATGTCAGATGCCCGACAATTTTGCGGATTACCGGAAAAAAGTGAGCCAGTTCATGCGCTATGTGGTCAAGAATAATTTTACCATAGAACAGCATGCACGTCCCGCCAAAAAAGGCCGTAAAGGCAAGGTTCAAACTCAGGTGGTTGTAATCAACCAAAAACTGGATGAGCTTGCAAGGTGGCTTTTGACAGGACATTCCGAAACGCTTTTGATGCTGAAGAAAATCGACGAAATCAACGGTCTGCTTGTGGATTTGATGGCAACGTGACGGGTTTCAGGGGAAAAGCTTTTTAACGGGAGAAAAGAATGTCAGATATATTTGAAAAAGACATAGATGATGAAAGCCTGGACATAGCCGCTCTTGAGGATGATGAGGGCAGTGACAGTTCGTATTCCAAAAACTATGTATTTCCGGACAATCTTTATAAACTAAAGCTGGTTTATTCAAGCGAAGGCATTTATGCCACCATGCCTGAGGGAATTACCCCTGCAGACGGTCAAAAGGTGATTGTTCCGACCCGTTATGGCGATGACCTTGCAATCAATCTTGGCCGCTCAAAGAAACCTGTGGGAATCAAGCCGAATGATGTGGTTCAGGTTACAAGGATGGCCGACAAAAAGGATCTGGATCATGCCGAGGAGCTTGTGGAAAAGGAAAAGCAGGCGTTTACTGTGTTCCGTGAAAAAGTTGCGTACCACAATCTGGACATGAAGCTTATAACCGTGCATTTCCTTGTAGGTGAACCAAAGGCCCTGTTCTTTTTCTCCAGCGACAACCGTGTGGATTTCCGTGAACTGGTAAAGGACCTTGTTGCCGTGTTCAAGATGAGGATTGAATTAAGGCAGATTGGTGTCCGGGACGAAAGCCGCATTACAGGTGGCCTTGGTGTCTGCGGAAGGCCATATTGCTGCCATCAGGTAAATGACAAGCTTAGGCCTGTGAGCATAAGGATGGCAAAGGAACAGAACCTGAGCCTGAATTCAATGAAGATAAGCGGACAGTGCGGAAGGCTTTTGTGCTGCCTGAGTTATGAATATGACTGGTATGCCGAGGCCAAAAGGACTTTGCCCAACGAAGGAACCCGCGTTCAATACGACGGTACCATGTTCAGGATCAATGAGGTTAATCCCATCACCTCCATGGTAAAGATGAGTGGAGATGACGGCCGCCTTCTTGAAGTGAATGCTTCTCGCTTTACAAGAAAGGGCAACCGCTGGGAAATCAACTGATCAGCTTATCCTTGCAATGACGGTGTCTTCTTTTCCGGTAAAAGGGGACATCTCAAAATCCGAAAAATACTCGATATTGTTGAATCCCGCCTCTTTTGCAAAAAGCTTTATCTCGTCCGGCTTTGGCAGGAACACAACTTCATTTTCCATTACGGGGAGTATGCGCCCGCTTCCGGTTTCTATGGTTTGATTTACAGTCCACAGTCCGTCATTTGAGGCCTCGAGTTTGGTCGTCATTTTGGCACGCAGGCTTTCCCTTTGCGGCAGGTACATTCCGGGCTGATTGAATTTGTCATAATTGTAGAATTCAAGAATCAGTTTGCCGTTTTCAGAAAGAAGCTGTTTGCTGTCAAAAAAGAATTTCCTCAAAAGGGTCTTGTCGTGAATATATATTATGCGGTTGGACAGGTTGGACAGGATGTTGTAAAAGCCTTTTCCCAAAAATCTGGCCATGTCCAGCTCGGACATTTGAAAAAACCTTATTGCCATGAGCTGGTTTCTTCTTCGTAAATTTGCCGACCTTAAAAGCTCGGGAAAATATTCGATCCCCGTAACATCTGCGCCATCTCGTGCAAGCAAATGTTCAAAAAGGCCAGCACCACAACTGGTACGAAGATAACGCACCGGCTGCTGAAAATCCAGTGAAATTTTATCATAAAACTTTTTTTGAGCCTCCGATACCGGATAGAGCTCATCATAATACTCTACAAGATTTTGAATTGAAACCATAAAATTAATTATAAAGGCAGTTTAAAGAATTTGCAAATAATATTGAAATATTTTAAAAAAAAACAGAGATTTTTTATGCTCCCGTGTATGCTGATTGGTGTAAGTCAATTTTTTAATGCCACACGGATTCGAAAAATCTACGGTTTTTCTTTAAATTTTGTATGAATTGTTTTTTTGCTCTTATTCCGAATATGTCACTTCTTGATATTTCGGTGTGGAAATTTATTAAAATAGTCGCAACAAGCGACTTGCGAATCCGTGAGATTTCCCATTAATTATTTTCAAAAATGAAAGAATAATCCCTTATAACCATCAAATTATTTGTGTTTGTGCAATTTGCGTGGCACATGAATTTGTATGCCGTGTTCGGGTTGCCTGAAAGATTTGTAATAGCTTTAAATTCAAAATCATAATTATGTATCATTTCATCATAATAAGTTGTAACATAGGTATTCAAAAACTTGATGTTATCAGTCCGTGAATTATTACTTATGGCTGTAAAAGGATCTGTACCAGGAGCGGGATTATCTTTTATGTAATACAATTCTGTATTTAACCCGGTATTTGCAATGGAAAAGGTTTTATCTGATTGATTGAAATTACAGACAACACCGCTTAATTTCGCAGTATAATTTTGTCCTGCACTTAGGTTTGTTGAATAATAATCTGATATTTTATTATTCAGCTCATAACGATATCCGTTGCCTTCTTTAACGGTTTCTAGGACACAGGCCTGCATTCTTTGCGGGAAAATGTACCAGTCAACATCAAAGGTATAAGACGCTTCCATTAAACTAAGATCAGAAGTTATGAACATCATAAGGTATCTATAATCTTCTGAATGGAAGTTGAGCGGAATGACAAACTTTGTCTCTCCAACTTTATGGTTAAGACAACGGTTTCCGTCAAAAAGTTCTTGGCCATCAACCAAAGAATTGTCTAGAAAACTGTTATTAGTTAACTCTTTATAATACAATTGGGTTGCGGAAGGAATTGGATTGCGCCCCTTCATAGTTAAAACCAGTGCTATGGAATCTCCATTTTGAATTGAAGTGCCAGTAATTAAACTGGATAATTCATCAGTATAAACAAAAGCAGATCCACCATCATAATTCTTTTTGTTAAATTTGAATTGAACGTTATCTCTATGTCCGCTTATAACCTCATCATTAGAACTGTATTCAAAGTAAGGGAGTTTTTCTGCAAATGTAAAACCACCTTTAGATATTTTTGCTTTCCATTCTGTTGACATAGAATAATTTTCAGAAGTTGCAGATGCTGGAAACGAATAATAGTAAAGGAAATTCTTTATTGAGGAACTATTTCTGTCAAAGTTAAAGTCGTATGAATAATTCAAAAACGGTTCATTATTTTTTCTAACTTCATATGGTAACGAATACCTGTAAAACGAGTCAGGAAAATTTGAATTTGAGTTAAGCTCATAATATATGTCTCTAACTGGAAAAACTGTAGTATCATTTCTGTGCCAGAGTTTACCATATTCCTTGAACAATAGCAAATTGATTCCATAACCTGGTATGTCAGGGTCAGCAGCTATTGAACTCGGGTTCTCATATGTATTAAATCCGCCATCCTCATATTCGATTTTAAGTGAAATGGGGCTTGTGGTAAAGTTTCCGATGTTAACCACCACTTCGGTTTGGATGGAGGGCATTACTTCTATGTCATTTGAATTGCCGGACAAAACAAGATGCGGCAGGTTTGAATCAATTTTTGCAAACATGTCGAACATGACTTTGTAGGTTTGGTCAAACGGGACATAATCAAAAAGAAATTCAAGCTTATTGTCTGTCAGATATTGGCCTGATACGGGATAGCTGGAGCTTACATTCGTAGCCTGTACGGTCTTTATCTGGTAGTCGTGGAATCCCTCGCTGCCCTGTATTTGGACAAGGAAAATATATTCAGACTGTTCATCATTATTAGCGCCACGTGCTAAATAGGCATTGGCCGCCTGTATTGCATCGTCTGCAGAAAAGGAAAAACTGATGTCCCCGGTTTTATCAGAAAACAAATTGTTGCATGATAAAAGGATTGTGCATAAGAGTATAGCAAAAAGTCCAAAAAGTTTCTTCATGGCAAAACCTCATAAAAAGACAGGCCAAATAACTCTCCACTATATAAATGATAGTACAAAAATGGCGAGAAAACAAGTTTTATTTGATATTTTTTGTTTATGGAGGCCACCGGCACTTTTTTCTTCAAGCTGAAAAAAATTGTGGAATAACCATAGTTTATGTGTTAAAATGGAGGCATGGCTTATGCCCGACTTAATTGAAAATGCGAGGATATAGATGAATACGTTATGGTATAATCAGCCGGCCAAGGACTGGAACGAAGCCCTGCCTGTTGGAAACGGTCGCCTTGGTGCAATGGTTTACGGCAGACCGGGACATGAGATAATTCAATTGAACGAGGAGTCGGTATGGTCAGGATGCCGCCAGGACCGCAATAACCGGAGCGCAAAAGAAAATCTGGCCAGAATCAGGGAATACATTTCACAGGGGCAGGTCCAAAAAGCCCAGGAACTTGCATTTGAATCATTTACTGGCACACCGTCAGAACAGGCCGCCTACCAGACTGCAGGAGACCTCCACATAGACTGCTACACAAGGGAGAACCCCGGAATTACAGGTCCCATGCCGGACACCAGCCTTGAATTCCAGAACTGCACAGCCTACCGCCGGGAACTGGATTTGGAGACAGCTGTTGCAACCACGACATTCAATTCGGAGACCACAGTTCCAAGCACTGCAATCTTTTCCCGCAACACCAGGGGAAGCAGCATAAGCTATACGCGCGAAGTCTTTGTTTCCACCGCCATGGATGTAATCATAATCCATTTTGTTGCCAATACTCCAAAAAGCATAAACTTCCGTGCATATCTGGACAGGGGAATTTACACAGGACGATATTATTCTATAGAAGATGATACGCTCATAATGCAGGACAGCCACGGCATTCCGTTTACCGTTATGGTTAACGCCCTTTCTTCTGGTGGAACTGTCCGTGCAAGGGGAGGCTCAATCATCGTGGAGGATGCGGATGAGGCTACACTTTTTGTGGACATTCAAACCGCCTACCGGAAAAAGCATTATGCCAAAAAATGCGGCAACCTTCATCGTGGAAACAGGGGCCTCCTGCGTTTTTGCACCGACCGTGCGTTAAGGAAAATATGCTTTGCCTCCAGCGGAATATATCAGAACATCAAGGCAATGCACGTAAGCGAATCCGCCAGAAAATTCAAGAAAATTTCCCTGGATCTTACAAGCGGCCTAAAGGAAAAATCATCCGAGGAGCTTTCAATTCCAACTGACGAGCTCCTTCTTAAACATCCCGACAGCCCGGCTCTTGCAGAACTTTACTGGAATTACGGACGTTATCTTCTTAGGGCAAGCAGCAGTAAGCCGGGAACCTTACCTGCAACACTCCAGGGAATATGGAACAACGAGATTAATCCTGCGTGGGGAAGCCGCTACACGGTGAACATCAACACGGAGATGAATTACTGGCCTGCGGGAATGTGCCGTCTTCTGGATTGCGAAAAGCCTCTGTTCAACCTGATTAAAAGGGCATACAAAAACGGAAAGCAGACTGCACGCATAATGTACGGTTGCGACGGTTATGTCATGCACCACAACACGGACATCTGGGCAGACACTGCACCACAGGGAGCATGGATTCCGGGAAGCTATTGGCCCATGGGTGCTGTTTGGCTTGCAACTCATATCCGGGATTATTACGAATACACTCTGGACAGGAAGTTTTTAAAGAAGAATTTCAAGTACATGATTCGTGCCTGCGAGTTCTTCCGGGACTATATGGTGCCTTCTGCAGACGGAAAGCATCTTGTTGTTTCCCCCACAGTTTCACCGGAAAACAGCTTTACCCTTGCCGACGGACAAAAGGGCAGCTTTACTGCGGGCTGTGACATGGACAACCGCCTGATTGAACATCTTGTAAAGGCAACGATAGACTCTGCGCTGGATTTGGGAAAACTGGAGACCGATCCTGAAGTCCTTGAGCTAAGGCAGATGCTTTCCAAGATAGAGGGACCTGTCGTAAAGGAGGACGGTACAATCCGCGAATGGCCTGTTGAATGTACAGAAGTTGAACCGGGACACCGCCACATAAGTCATCTGTACGGGCTTTATCCGGGACACAGCATAAACATCCACCGTACGCCGGAACTTGCACAAGCCGCCGTAAAGACAATAGAAAAAAGGGTTCAGAACGGTTCCGGTCACACCGGATGGTCCCAGGCTTGGATAATGAACTTCTGGACATCGCTTGAAAATAAAGATAAAACCGCCTCATGCATTGAGGAGCTGTTTGCAAAATCAACTTATCCTAATCTGCTGGACAGACATCCTCCGTTCCAGATTGACGGAAATTTCGGGGCACTTGCCGCAATGACAAGGATGATTGTTCAAAGTGAGGTTGTGGATGGGGTAGTGGTCATCGACCTTCTTTCTGCACTCCCGGAGAAATGGAAGGACGGTTCGCTTAAGAATGTTGCAATAAAGGGAAATCTGAGCATGGACATTTCATGGAAGGATGGAACAATAGAATCTGCAAACCTTTATGCTGCATCAGGCAGTACCTACATGGAAACAGTAGAAATCTACTATCAGGACCGCCTGTACAAAGCGCCATTAACCGACGGCAAGCTGGACATAAAGAACATCCTGCCCACAACGATTTGAATTTGACGTCATTCCGGACTTGATCAGGCATCCCCACATTGCAAGGAAAGATGCTGAATCAAGTTCAGCATGACAGTGCCATTTCGGATTGGCTTTTACGTCATTCCGGACTTGATCCGGAATCTTACTATCTCATTATTAAAATGCTGAATCACCTGCCTTTCGACAGGCGTTCCGCGTGACAACCTTTCTTTTACAGGCTACCGAATATGTCAAAATATCCTGCAACGAAAACTGCAAGGATGATGAGCGGTGCAATCCATTTCAGATAGAACTGAATGACCTTTGACTTGGGGAATTTTATACCGTTGCCTGTGTCTGCTTCGGCAATGAAATTCTTCCAGCCCCATCCCCACTTGTGCATACAGAAACAGAGGAAGATCAATGAGCCTATTGGAAGAAGGTTCTGGCTTACGATAAAGTCCTCAAGGGCATCAATTGAACCGATGTGAGATCCAAAGTGAACGTTTGACCATATGTTCATTCCAAGTGCAGCAGGAATTGAAAGGAGAATCATTGCAACAAAGTTGACCAGGACTGATTTTGTCCTGCTCCATCCATATTTGTCCATCGGGAATGCGACAATGTTTTCAAATACCGCAATTACGGTTGAAAGAGCCGCAAATGACATGAACAGGAAGAAGAATCCACCTACGATACGGCTTGCAACAGGTCCCATTTCATTGAATACGTTTGGAAGGGAAACAAATGCAAGTCCTGCTCCGGAACTAGGCTGAACGCCAAAGGCAGCACAAGCTGGGAAGATGATGAGGCCGGCACAGATTGCAACGAATGTGTCCAGTCCGATAACACGCAATGATTCGCCTGTGAGTGAATTTTCCTTTCCGATGTATGAACCGAAGATTTCCATTGAACCAATACCAAGGCTCAAGGTAAAGAACGCCTGACCCATGGCTGCGTAGATTGTGTCTGCTATTCCATGTCCGTCCACACCGTTTCCGTTTATAAGGGCCTTAAAGTCCGGCTTCAGGTAGAATTTGTAGCCTTCCAGGGCACCCGGAATTGTTGCGACATAAATGGCAAGGCCTATCATGATGATGAACAGGGCAGACATCATGAATTTGGTGATGCGCTCAACACCCTTCTGAAGTCCAAGGAAACATGCGCCAAAACCAATTACGATGACAACGACCATCCAGATTATGAGGGTTTTTGGATCTCCAACTGTGGCACCAAAAGCATCTCCAATCTGCTCCGGTGTCATTGTAGTAAATTTACCGCTTACCATCTCAAAGAAGTATTTCAGGAACCAGCCGGAGACAACAGTGTAGAACATCATCAGGAGGTAGTTTCCTGCAACAGCAAATCCTGAATACAAGTGCCACTTTGAACCCTTTGGTTCAAGCTCCTGGAACGCACCTGCAATACTCTTGCGTGAAGCGCGGCCTACAGTAAATTCACAGATCATTACCGGCAAACCCAGGATTACAAGGAATGCCAGATAAATCAATACAAAGGCAGCTCCACCGTATTTTCCTGTAATGTAAGGAAATCGCCATACGTTTCCCAGTCCGATAGCACATCCGGCTGACAGAAGAAGAAAGCCGAGTCTGCTTCTAAGGGTTTCTCTTTTCTTTTCACCCATTTTTAAACTCCAATATATACCGATTTGTTTCCCTTCAAGCCGAAGAAAAACGTTATAAATTATACTTTAATTCCATATAAAATGCTAGGTCTGAATCATCCCCCCCCGCAAGAGCTTAACGATGACAAAAAAATAAAAAAATTTTTCAAGAAATTGTTAAAAAATCAAAAACTCACACCATTTATATATTAGAGGAATTCATAGGTTCCACTATATAATTAAACAGGAGTTATCTATGCCAAAAAAGAAAAAGTCGCCGTCATGGGAGGAACTGACCTTTGCCAACAATTTCCTCTTCTGCAAGATAATGGAAAGCGAGCCTGAACTCTGCCGTCGCATTCTGGAAATACTTCTTGGTATCAAGATTGCACGGCTTGAAGCACCACAGGCAGAAAAGACGATGTATGAAACATTGGACTCAAAATCCGTAAGGTTTGACGTCTATGCAAAGGACAAAAGGCACGTCTTTGACATCGAGATACAGACCACGGTAAACAAGAAGCTGCCTAAACGTGCCAGATATTACCAGAGCGTCATCGACATGGACACTCTTTCAAAAGGTGACAAATACAGCAAATTGAAGGATTCCTACGTAATCTTCCTATGCCTCGACTCTCCGTTCAAAAAGAGCAAGCCGGTATATTTCTTTGAAAACCTATGCCGGGAAGACACAGGCATAAAATTGAACGACAGGGCCTACAAGGTCTTTTTCAACGCGTCAGAATATGCTAATATGAAAGGAGAAGAGGCAAAGAACTTCTTCAAGTACCTGAAGGAGCATAGCGCCCAGAGCGACCTGACCAAATCCATTGAGGAGAAGGTAAGTTTTGCCAAGAAAAACATGACATGGAGGAAGCAGTACATGACATGGGAGCAGACAATAGAAGACGAAAAAGAAGACGCATACGAGGAAGGCCTTGCCGAAGGCCGTGAAGCTGGACGTGCTGAAGGTGCTTCCCAGAAAGCCATAGAAGACGCTGAAAACCTCTTGAGGGAAGGAATTTCGATTGAAACAATTTCCAAATGTATTGGTCTTCCAATGGAACAATTACAAGAGATTTATGAATCTAATATTAACAATTAAGCATGGAGTTTTTACGATTTTTTGCGAAAGCAAAAAATGCGAGCCCTCGAGAGCAAGTAAAAACTCCAAGAGCAAGCGACAGCTTGCGACTGGAGGAGATTTTGGCAAACAGTCTTACAGAATTTGATGCGGAAGAAGCCTACAGGGACATAAGGAATGACGGATACGAGGAAGGCCTTGAAGATGGACGTGCTGAAGGTGCTTCCCAAAAGGCCATAGAAACCGCTGAAAACTTCTTGCGAATGGGTGTTAACACTATTGAGCAGATTTCTCAGGCAATCGGACTTCCTTTGGAAAAGGTACAGGAAATTGCTGAGCAATTAAGAATGCAGAATGCATAATTCAGAATGCGTATCCGCGTGACAATTCTAAATCATGAGGAGGAGTGATTATTTAGCCATGAATTTGCAAGACGTGATTTAGCGGTTTCTAGGGGCTTGAATCTGCATTTCTAACGGAAAAATAACAAAAAATTTAAAAAAAAGCCCCAAAACAGAAAAAAAAACTTGCAAAACGGTAGAAAAAGTGCTATAAAATTTAAAAAGAGTTTGACGATTACCGAAATTTGTGGTATCGTCTAATAGTAACGTGTGTAGTTCACGTTAAAAAAACTAGGAGGAATTCTTATGAAAAAGATTATTGCCATTACAGCAATGGCAGCAATGGTTGCTGCTGCAGCTTTGGCCGACGAGCCTGTTGCAGAAATGGGCGTTGAGCTTAGCGGCGATGCAACTTTGACATGGGGTGTTGACCTTGACGAGGGCGACACTGGTTTCAAGAACGAAGCAAACGCTAAGGCTGTTGTAACTTTCGTAAAAGGCGGAACAAAATCAACAGAAGGCGATGGTGTATGGGCAGAAGTTGGCGTTAAGTTTGACGGCGACCTCAAGTATAAGCTGGACGGTGACGGATCAGACGCTTTCGTAAAGGACGGTGGGAAAATCGCTCTTGACGTGGCAAAGCTCCACATCGGTGACCTCTACATCGGACTCAAGTCTGGTGACATTCAGGTTGGCGAGTTCAAGCTTCCGAGCGCAGTTTTTGCAGACTCAAAGGATGCTCGCCTTGGTCTTGCAAACGTAGGATTGAAAGACGTGTCACAGGGTATTGTTGCCGGTTATGGCACAGATGACTTCGGTATCGCAGTTGACTTCCGCTCAATAAAGGCAACACACGGCGCTGCTGCTGGTACTAAGTTCTATGAAGTTTTTACTAACGCAAGCGGTACAATACAGTGGCTTGTAGCCGATGATAAGGGAACTACTACTGCTACCTTTGATGATGACAGTGATCCTTCAACACCTAATATTCCTTATGTAACTGAAGGTAAGGCTGCTACTGGTTATACAATCTTGAGGACTCAGGTTGTTGGCGCAGATGACGGTACTACAGACTACTTCACCAACCACTATGGTCTTGCAGCAGAAGCAGAACTCAAGGATTCAAACGCATTCGTTCCTGGACTTGGAATCAAGGCTGGCGTAAGCTATGCATTTGAGGAAAAGAACCTCGGAATCTCCGCTTCAGCAGGATACAAGGTACCTGTTGGAGAGACATTCTACATCAAGCCAACTGTAGCAATCGCAGGCTCAAAGGTTGGAGATGGTGACTTCGGTGCAAAGCTCGGAGCAAGCGTTGTATTCGGATGGGGCGATCAGGCTGATGCAAACCCAGGCGTATACTACCTTGACAGCGATGACGAGACAAAGAAAGTTATCCCAGGTGTTAGCGTTGCAATGCTTATGCCTCTTACAGGCGACAACAAGTCTTTCGAAATCGTTCCTGCCTTCTACTCAGGCGACATCGTTCCTGGACTTAAGGCTGCTGTTTTGGGCGACATCACCATCTCAACAGTTGACGGTGTTGACCCAACATTCGGTGTAGCCGCTGGTCTTTCTTATGAGCTTGCTGTTGGCGACTCAATCAAGGTAACTCCAAAGGCCGGATTCCGCTTTGCAAATGTTAACGGCGGAACATCACTTCCTGCAATCTCAAAGAAGAACACAGACAACGGTGGATACACAGATGTAGCTGCTGCTGACGGAGAAGCTGGTCTTCTTAACGTAAAGGCTGGAGTAGACATCTCTGGTCTCATCGAGAACACAACATTCGGTGCCTACTATCAGTCACGCAACCTTAAGGCTCTTAAGGAAGCTGGAAAGGCTGGTACATTCAACGTATTCGTAAAGGTTTCTCTGTAATCCTCTGCGGACTTGAATACAAGCATCAAGTCTAACTAAGACAAGGGGCTGTCTGTAACAAGGCAGCCCTTTTGTTTGTTATTATAATAAATAGAGCCTACTGAAAAAGTATTGAAGGCTTTTCCTTAAGCAGATTAAACTTAAGATTTTAGTCATGAACAACTGATTGTCCGAATCTTAAAGAAAAATCGTATGATTTCTCGAATCCGTGAGGCAATCAAAGGAGATTTATATGTCCAAGAGAATAATAACGGCTGTACTGGTAATCCTGTCAATTTTCATTGTTTCCTGCGCGTCAACAAGCCGGGTAACGATAGACAACCCATATCCGGATTTTCTTGCCGACATCAATTCCTTTGACCTTACATCCCAACCCACATTCTATGGCAAGGTGTTCGGGAAGCTCAAGCTTTACAACGCAAAGAAGCTCGTGCTCATCCCCCGCAGAAACCGTGTCGAGCTGCACTACCGCTCAGGCGCCAACGCATACTGCATAATAATGCCGCAGCACGCACGCCAGACCATCATAGATTCAACCGTCCAGTTCGCAAAAGACTGGGACGAGAAGAACCTTGTAGTTCAGAAGGCCACCGCCAAGAATGCCTACGGTGTAAGCCTCGTTGACCTGTGGTTCGGAGTGTCAGGCCCCATCAACGGAGCGGAGGACGTTCCAATGTACGTGAACTATCTCTTTGTGGACGAAAAGCCCTACCTGGTACTGCGCTTCCCCACAAAGCTCTGCAAGGACAGCCACGACCTCTACACCCCCTACGAGGAAATCTACCTGACCCGCGAGCAGGCCGAAAAGCTCTGCACCATCCTCGACCAGACCGCCCTAGAATCCCTGGTAGAAGAAAGGCAGGAAAAGACCATCTACGAGTATTAAGCTGCGGCTTTGTTATTTCTTATGATTTAGAATTGTCACGCGGATTGACGCAAGCTAACGCTTAGCAAGTTCACGAACTTCTTCCTGAGAAAGGCTTGTGATTTGGGAAACCTGCTCTATGGTAAGATTCATTTTAAGAGCATTCCTGGCTGTTTCCACAGCATTTTGCCGGATGCCATTGGAAAATCCCTCGTCGTAGCCTTCCTGATGGATGTCGCGGATGAATTCTTCCTCGTCAAATTCCGTCAAAGAGTTTGCCAAAATCTCCTCCTTTTGAATCCTGAAGAAACCGTCCAGAAGCTCCTCGTTAATCGCCCATTCAATTGCATCATCTACGGCTTCCCTCAGGCTCATTCCCTTCTTCTTGTTTTCCTTTACTCTGGAAACATACCTTACATAATCATACAACGGTTTGCATTTTT